>Ga0126342_10002350_pt1:10000-29308 | contig 29308 bp, 29 predicted proteins | sample Cyp1metagenome_FD_92528 | JGI IMG/M metagenome (GOLD analysis project Ga0126342, IMG submission 92528) | Coral microbial communities from Lord Howe Island, Old Settlement Bay, Australia - Cyphastrea 1 metagenome | ecosystem: Host-associated > Invertebrates > Cnidaria > Coral ...
ACTGACATGAAACATCATGAAACCTAACATGTTTGATTCTGGAGAAAAAAACATGAAACATCAGTGCTAAGGATGCAAGATGATGCAAGAATTGCAGGTGGCATGGTGTTGACCGGACTAAAGTGCGAATGCTTTGGGCTCAGCGTCTTCATCGTCCGTAGTGATGTCTGCCCACAGCTGTCGGCCACTCCTTGCAGGTTTTGGAGCCTCGGGCTGCTTCTGGGCCAGTCCTGGATCACTTGGAGACAACCGACATGTCAATTCATATCACGTCATGTGTCCAAAGTGTATCACTTTCTGGCAATGATATCGCCCTGCGCATGCCAACTCCTTGCGACGAACAAGAGCGTCCCACAGAAACCAAGCCCAACATTTTCCGAAGAGATACTCATCACAAAACCGATCCAGTTGCACAGTCCAGGTCACGCTGTATCTGCAAACGGCTCACTAAGATTAGGCCGTACGCGTTTCCCTGAACCTTTCCGCTTGACTCTGCGATGTCCGGTTCTCGGATGTTCTCGGGTTCTCAGGCTGCATGCGTGAAATTCATCGGTGAATTTCCAAAAATATTGGCAGCGACACAACGCGATAGCAAAAAATGGCAAACACATCGCACAGTTGACCTGGTCCGACCTGGGCTGCGGGACAGTCCTCGTTTCTTGGCCATGAGTGCCATGGAACGAGCTGCGCATGGAGCAAGGTCATCGTCGCTGAGGTCGCTCAGCGGAGCCATCAAATCCAGGTCATCTGCCGCGCGGAAGAAAGTAGGGCGCTCCATCTGGAACCTTGGTGCAGCGATTCAGATTCGGGTGGAATCTATCCATGTCTGTCCAAACATATCCAAACACTTTCAGAAATCAAGTGTCAATGCAGGATAGCCATAGCCCGTTGCGGCATTCAAAGGGTAGGACAGTGTAAGCGTTCTGACTCCCCAGCGCTTAAATTACTAAGAGCATTTGAGGTCTTCGACACATGTGTTTGACTGAGACACTCTACAGACATCTACAGACCCTTTTTTTGGCACCCAAGGACCTGCTCCTGCTTCAGCGTACTTCACGGACGAGTTCCCAAAAAGGGCCGAAAATCTCAAATGGCTGCGAGGTTCCAGCAGATCGACCACAACCAGTCTCTTCTGTGAGAACAAGTGCGCTCATTGGAAGGTATCCCACCAACCATTCAACAAATAAAAAAAAATAAAATAACATAAATTATCATTTATTATTTCCACTCGTTTTCAGGTACACATACTCATTATCAGGGGACATCAGGGACTAGTCTAAGTCTTGACTTTATACCTTGGTTTGGGGATAAACTAGTCTAAGTCTGGACTTTATACCTTGGTTTGGGGATAAGCCATGACCACCAATGAGCAGGATTTGGGCTCAGAGGCACCAGGGGTTGGCTCGCTGCAGCCATGGGGAAAAAGGAGAAGAAACAAAAGAAGGACCCTGCCCACCAGCCTTTTGGACTGCATAGATGTCACACTGGTCACTCTGGGCACTCTATGAACTCTATGAACTCTGGGCACTCTGGGCACTCTGGTCACCCTGGTCACTCTGGTCACTCTGGTCACTCTGGTCACTCTGGTCACTTTGGTCACTGTGGTCACTGTGGTCACCTTGGTCACTCTGGTCACTCTGGTCACCGAGCTTCTTCTTCAGGACCCGGGCCGATGCTTGCCGTTTCTTCGAGTCTGTCGACACCATTTCCATCCTGAGGCACGCGCAAAGGGCTTCAAAGTTTCACAAAATGGATGTGCGCAGCACCAGGCGAGGGATAAGAACCATCCCCTGGTGACTCCTATACCAAGATCTTCACACAAGTGATCTGTGTTGTCCACCGGTGGCCTCCGGTTCACCTTCAAGATCGTTCACGAGCAGGCAGCAACATGCAGCATACCTCTAAGAAGCCAGCACATTCTCTTTCGTTTTCGTCTCCAGATTGGCTTCCCGGGCCCTTAGCCAGCGTGATGCGTGATGCGTGAAGCTCAGGAATTGACGGCAAGCAGCGGCAAGCACTAGTGACTGCTAGTGCAAAGGCTCCAGCCAATCTCTCAGGATGGAAATCGCATTTCGATCTTCCTGGAATCGAGCATGAAGAGATACCATACACAGCCACAGGGCCATACAATACAAAACACTGTGCTTGCATGTGTTCTGTGCTGCCTTCGCTCGTTTCTCATTTTCATCGTTTGTGAGTCTTAGTGCTTTCATCATATCCTCACAACATCTGTAACAGGAGATTGGTCGAAAGACTTGCTTGACCCTCGTTGCTCAATCCCACTTCAAAGATATCTCTCTGTGCGACCTGCTCTTGTCGTTCGATGTCATCAATTCTCTTGCCTCAGAGACAACTTCGTCCTTCAGCGCAGTGTAGCTCCAGGAGGGAACAATGCACTTTGGGACCATGAAATGATGTCATCAGTTGTCATTTTTTGTCAAATCAAGTCACCAAGCTCTCTCACTGCCTAGGATGATATCAGTTTGGCGGTGCACCAGTTATATAATCAGAACAAGGGCACTTTTTTTCAAGGGCTCTCTTTGATCAAACACCTGGCTACACTACACTGGATGGTGGAAACAGCTTCACAGGACCAGTTGATCAATGACAAGGTTTTAAGCGGATGCCGTTGGAATCGACTAGGTCGATGACACACCACTGTTCGAATGTGCCGCTTCCTGCCCGCGAGCGCACTTCATGCAATATTTCGGAATAGATACTGCATCGCAATACGATGCAGCAAAAGAAACATATGACATGGACTAGCTACAGCATCCTTGATATACATTGATATACGGCATAATCGCCGTGAAACTGTGACTTTGGAGAACTGGGTTTAATTTCATCATCTGCAGATGATTGTTTCACTGATCCCCAGCCCAAAAACTACCGCGGAAAAGAATCTCCTCCTGTTTTTGACTGGAAAATATGCTTCAAACTCTAAAATCCCTAGCTAGGCTTTCTGAAATTTGGTTGGGCCCCTGCAACTCATGGTTGTTTTATACATGGCTAAACCATTTCAGAACCATTTGAAAACCGTTTCAAACCTCTTTAAAATACATTGAAACAACATCGAACGCGCAAACAAAATCAAACAAGTACCAACGAGTCTCGAGGGTACCAGTACTTCAGCACGTGCCAAGCGATAAGAAGGCATCGATTCCTTCCTGTTTAAGGATGCAAGCTAAAGTTCTGCTTTCCATTTATGTGGGGGCGGAATCTCCCGTTCGATTTCATTTGCATTCATTTGCACTGGCGGTTTGCAGAGTCTTGGAGCTAAAATCTTTCGTTTGCATGGTGTTTGCAGTGTAGAACATATTTGCACAAGTGATTGTAGTTAAATTTCGTGCGTCTTTTCTCTTTATTCTCTTTGCACCGTGCTAGCACCGTGCTTGCAACAATTACACTAATCTCTCGGATATCTGAGCAGTGTTTTTATCTTTGTCTTTTGTTGATCAGTAGCATCAGTAGCAACAGTAGCAACCGTGCTGCCGTGCTGCAAATGCACCGGCCGAGCCCATGCCGATGATGTTTTGCTAAACGAATAACTACCGTTGCAAAAAAAAAAAAATGTCCAATGTCCAAAGCCTACAAGGTGTAAGCCGAAACGAGAGTATGCCAACACCTACGCAGCCGTTCGGCCATCCGCATGGTAGCCTGCAGTATGGGGCACAACATTAACATGTCTTATGGAGTTCCCTGTTGATCTACTTTTCCTGTGCAAGGGAAGGGAAAATCTACTCACCTGACGGGGGTTTTGCAGCATTTGAAGTTTCGGTATGTTTCGATATGTGTTTTACAGTCTATTCATGACGTTTTCAATCTAGACCTTGTTGCGCGGCATTTGCAATGTTTTGGAGTTGGAGATCAACTTTTTGCTTTGGATTTTTGAATGTTTTGCCCTTGCTTCTTGCAATTGTTGCTGTGCATTTTTCATCATGTTTCCCAATTTTGTTTCTATATGTTTTTGTTTTGTCTGTCGCTTTCTTCTTGTCATTGTCGTCGTTGCTGTTGCTGTTGCTGTTGCTGCGGTAGTGTGGTTGTGGCCGTTGTTTTGAAGGTCCTCACCTCATGGGACCATTCTGCAAGGGATAGAGCCCCAGAGTCCCCAGAGCACCAAATCAGAGAAACGAAGCAAACAAACACATCAAAAATCATCAAAAGCAACACCCAAATCCAAATTGCTGCCCATTCCAGACTATCCAGACTCAAAAAAATCTGTGGAAGCATTGGCCCTCGGAGCCCATTGTGGCCACGCCTGTTCAGCGCATAGTCACGGTACTTGGTGGCTAGCTGATCAAGTTCAGGGTCCTCCCGAGCACCCAGGCTCAACGATCTGGGTAGGAAAAATGATGAAAATGACATGATGGGTAACATGAGCCGACATGAAGATCAGGTAGGGGACATTTCTGTAAATACTATCACCAGATACTATCACGATTAAGGATGGGTTGGCTACTTTGGCGATTGACCGCCAATGTGGGGCTGAATGAGTTGAATTTGTATTGACCGACTATCATGTGCATAGTGGCGAACCCGAAAAACATGTGGGGCTTTGTAAAACCCCCAAGCTCATTGAAATGTTCTTTTTTTTCACACGTTATCGTTTTTTCCAATTTATTGTATTTTTCCCAAGCGCTCACTTCACACCTTGATCAAAGAATTCACATGAGCAGGTAAAAGGAAAAGGAAAAGGAAGGGAAAGGTGGCGAAAAGACAGTGGCACTGTCTCGCACGGACCATTTTTGATGCCAAAAGTTATCGTTTTCGTTATCGTTTAGTCGTTCGTGAATCCTGTGTATGTTCCTCTTTTTCTGGAAATGGTATCATCAAAAACCAATGACCACCTACCAGGATCTACCACCTTCCTTGCGCAGAATCTGACACGCAGCGGGGCGTTCCTTTACAACAGACCAAAAAACATTGGATTCCAAATGTTTTAACACAGATCCAAAGAACAACCAACGTCAATGGCTCATGTGGGATCATGGAAGACTAAACGAATAGGCACCCCGGTGGTTAAAAAAAATCTCTTATGTGCAAATGGGAACGACGTACCCATAATTTGCCCTTGAAAGTGCGTCTCTGGACTCTGGAATTTGGTTTCTTCACATGGATCCATATGTTTTGCAGCACTGAGCCATTGTATTTGTTCTCCACTTCGCTTTTTCTTCACTAACTTGCAAATTAGCTATTCTTTGGTATCCAACTCCAGGACCAAGAGAATCGAAAACACATAGTTGACAGCATCGCTACGTTCATACTATTTTATATTATTGCATACGGTTATAGTACATAAATGCAAATGCACACGTATACCGTATATCGTGCACCGAATATTTTTCTTCACTTGATATTTTTATGTTTCGTGCGCGCATTGAAAATGATACATGACACACACAATGACACATTTCCATACATTGCGTGCAATCTTCCAGACCAAACCAGTGCGGAATTGGAAGCACAGAGGCTCAAGATCCATGGCAGCAACGAAGCGATGAAACAGTGTGGATCCAATCAGCAGGGAATCCGCCATGATCCAATGGAGCGATACAAAACTAACGGAGCGAAGAGGACTGCGCTGACCCAGCTGAGATCTGAAGTACATTTCGTCCTAGGAAATGGCTACACGTTACCCCAAAAGATAGGCCGGACCCCATCTCAACCTTATGTCCTGTACAAATCAAGGGTCGCATTTTGTGAGCCTTGGGACCGAAATCATGCTTTTAGCCTCCAACATTGAACATATAAACAATATTGGATGTTTCCCGCAACACTTTTGATCCTTTCAGCACACATGGACAGGATCTCAAATTATATGGACGTTTATTGGACAAACTGAATGAGCATTCTTTAGTTGTGTACTGTAACTTGTGCCTTATCAAGATTTGGCCACATCAAGGTGACCTAAAATCTACTCAGACAGACAACCAGATAATGGACTTTGAGTACACTATTTTCATTTCTATACAATATGGGGAGTCCATATTAGTCACTGCAATGCGGGACACAAAAAAAGAAGGGAGGACATCATTCCAAGACCAGAATTTCGAAACTTCAATGGGAGAATGCAATTTACAAGTGTTGGGGGTATACAATGTAAATAGGGAACAATTCCAGAAACATGGGTTGGAAGCCTAAGTGATCTTAATGACGGGGGACCCAAATGATAAAATCTGGTGAACGGGCAAGGAAGTAAAGTCTTACATGGGGAAGTAATGATAAATATGAATTTGAAAATCTTAGGGATAAACTCGGATAAACTGGACAGTGTTGATAAACACTATGTCATTATGTGGTGATTTTGAAAGCAAACAGGATTCCAGAAATCTTGGGGAAATCAGCAATGTGCAGAGTAAAAACAGTGGGGCAGAAAGAGTCCGAACAAATGACAAGTTCTACCCGTTGAAGTGGAGCTTGATCCACTGCTGTGATCTTGCAAGAACTCCTTTGAGCTTCCTACTCGGAAAAAAATAGAAAAAGATACTTCTGTAATTAACTGAACTTCTGCGTCAGGAAAGCGTTTTAAAGACTGCATGCAAGAGTCCCACTTAAGCTAAAACAATCACTTTTGCTTGTGCAGTCAAGGGTTTCTCGATGTTTCTCGATGTTTCTCAATGTTTCTCATTTGGGTATGGGTCAATACCTATAGATACATTTTTAGTGGGATATTCACATCCATAAATCCCAGCTATTTTGGGGTTCACTGGGTACCAGGGTTTTGACCCACTGCCATTTGGTTGTGCTATGTTGTGCTTTATGACTTTATGCGCTATCGAAGCTATGATCTCGTGGTATCGAAAACTTCCTCTCGGGCTCTAAGGCAGTCCTTGGACTCGACCCGACGCCCTTCCCTGAGAGATTGGGTGGCCACTGGGCGGTGCTAATGCAAAGGTTCAAAGAGTGTTAGGCCATTGACCTATCTGGCACATGTATGTAGAATGTATGCACATATATATATATATCTATATATACATGTTGTTAAAAAATTGGATTGAATTTTGAATCTTTAAAACATATGATGTTTTGCGTTGTGTACAAGGAAGCCTGCAAATTGAAAGACATCCATTCTTGACCTACTCGCGTTAAACGTCACGGAGAATTGTGGTAGGTGACTACAAACACTACCAGCACCTACAAGTTCATTACATTTCATTCCTATGCATTAGCTCATACCAGGATCCACGACGAAGCGCCGCGTTTCTCCGCTCAGCATTCTCGCAGTGTCAGCTGAGTCAACATCTAACATCTGCTCATCTGTGCAGTGTCATCCTCTCGCACTTGGCGGTTGCTTAGCTGCAGCGAGTTGCAGGCGTTATGATAACATTATGTCAAGATATGTCAAGTCTCTATCCAGAGAGGGTGCTCTCTTGCTCTCTGAGCTACGCATACCTATTGTACACTGGTGGCGGTGCAAGCTGAATCTACCACAAAAGAACGCAGATGACCCCCATCCAATCCCTACAACTTCATAGATCATATTTGATCATAGTGAAGACAAACGAAACAAACGCGGATTGGCATAATCAATTGCTATGATACGCAATCTGATGTACCCTTTGGTTTTGGTTCCACCTTGCGGACTCAATGCTATTCATTTGCTACTAACACCCCCACGCTTGGAAAGCTACAGCAGTGGACTTGAATGTGCCAAAACAGGCTTTCGTATGGTATGGCATGGTATGGTTGTTTATCTGCAAGTTTTCGAACGTTTTTGAACAAGACGGACGATAGACATCAATAGACAAGATCTTTTGAGCCTTTTGGGGCTTGTGCCGAGGGTATGCTGCTCACATCTGCTCACTGCAGTTTATGGGCCTTCAAGCAGACCCACAAGGATCACAACATGAATCTGCAAACGAATGTGTCAGGACCGAATCTTATGCCAAAGGGATTAAACGTTTATATATGTTTATATAAATATGTTTTAAACTGTTAAAATAGCACCTTGTTTGAAGAAACGCGCTGAATCTGTTCCAATGTAAAGCTCCTGGCTGGCTCCGCTTCTTCCATGGCTGCGCACGTGGGGATTTGTTCCGTGGCACACCTGTACACTGGCCACATTGAGCGCAGCTGTTCATGGTCCACATTCGTGGCCTTTCAAACAGGCTTGCGCAATCTCATTCGCCGCGACAGGAATTGCACAAGCTTGCGTGCTTTTCCTAGATCAAGCCTTTCTGCAATGTTTCTTTGAAACAGTAGCCGACAGGCTGATTTCGCAACCTTACTCACTATCACTCACTGCTAGCCAATGTAATTTCATACTGCAAAGTGCCCCTGCAATGCTCCTGGTATGCACATTTGACAGTAGTTGGCAACACTGTGCAAGGATGAAAAGGAACAATGGCAAAGATGACAAAGAACCCAAAGCGACTTGCGATGTGCAAATCTCCATGCACCAAGTCGCGCATTTGCAAGTCTTTGGTAATCTCTGCTTCGCGAGCGCCTGACGCTTTGCCAACTGGCACAGGAAAGTGAAGCAGCTGATAACATATGATAACATAGTTGGTGGTTTCAACCCCTCTGAAAAATATTAGTCAATTTGTCCAGGATTATCCCATCTATTATGGAAAAAATGTTTGAAACATTTTGAAACCACCAACCAGTAATTATTAAGGAGGAATATCGACCGAATATCCACAGGAATCGGACCTGCCACATGCTCTGCAGAACTGGCTCCACCCTATGCTGCCGAAACCTCCGTGAATCATGGTGCAACCACCAAGGCAAGGGTGCTTGGTGCCGGTCACAGTGTTGTCATGTTCAGCCCTCTTAAATGGCCAGGTAGAGTTAGGATAGTCTCATAGTGGGTACCTTTCACTTCCGAAACTGCATTTGATGTTGTTGCCGATGTTGCCGTTGCTGTTGCTTTCAAAAGGATAAGAAGGCAAAGGGGAAGGCAAAGGGGAGCATCTGGGCACGGCCATCTGGTGCCTACTCCGGGTTGCCATTTTGATCACGGCAACACTTTGCAGCACTTTGCAGAGCATTCATATCTGCACTTACCCTCATTACCCTCCGGTAATTTCACATAACTATTGAACATCACCATTTTTAATGGGTAAATCAACTATTTCTATGGTCAATGGATTGGTTCAAGGGAAAATCTTAACCGGAAACCATAGATTTTCCCATTCAATATGGGGCTTTCCTGTAAAATTTCCCTTAAACCAATCCATTTCTATGGTGTCTATGGCCATTTTCTATGTCGCAAACTGTAAACGTTGACCAGGCCGGGTATGTCAAGTAATCAATCCGTCTGAGCTCACCGATGCGAAAGGCGCCAGGCCATTACATCCTGCATCGCAGATTGCAATGATAAAGATTTATCATCGCAATATATTGTTATATATTGTGTATATATATATGTATATCTATCATAAATATAATGATATGGTTATAAACAATTATGATCACAATATCATGATTATATAGCAATATCTATCATAATTATATACGGTAGATACTATGATATTTATCATCGCAATATCTATCATAATTATCTAGCTATCTATCTCAGAATCAGATCCCAAGTGGTCCCAAGCTCAGCCTCGACAGTCATGTTGCCGTGTGTAGCAACAGAAGGCAAGCATCCCCGAGCGCCTCTGCAACTCGCGGGGGCCAATCTTCAAGACATCTGCAAGACATGGTCATTGATATGATATGTCAATCATAAGATACAATAATATATATATATATATATATTATATAAGATATAATAAATCAATAATTACATATAATTATTGCATTTCTGTACATTTCTGTACGCGAGATGCACGCTCTTAAACAAAATTTGCGGCACCGACAGCTGGCCAGTGTTCTGTACACGCGCCACATAGGCAGCGTGTCAACATGTGTCAACATTCAATTTTGAAGCTTCACAAGTCTTCACAGTTCTACTGTGAAAGTTGGCGCTGCTGCTTTACAGGTGATAGTTATTGATAGTTTCAAAGCTGAGCGGTGAATTTGAAAATGCATGAGTGAAATTCTGAAACATTGAAACTCGACTCATCTCTACTCATGTTATTGTTGATTTATTTCATGGCTCTAAGAGATAACACCACCCCGAATTCGAAGGGGCACGACCTTGCTGCAGGCCTGAGCTTTTTATCCAGCCGAAGTTCTTCTGCTCTGGCACCACAGAGCTACAAGGCCAAGGCAATTCACCTTCCAAATTCCAAGACGCAACAAATATCAACAAAGGTAAATTCTGCAAAGTGGGGTCTGGGGATATATGGGGATAATAGGTGGCATATGAAGAAACACGAACTTTGTGCCATACTCTTTAAACTTTGCTGCTCTAGTCTAGTGCCACTAAGATAAACTAAGTTCCTGGCATACAGCCTCCTCATCGCCTGCGTTTGGTGGATGCTGCGGATGCTCAGCATCAGTATATGTCGATGTGACGCAAACACAAATAGAAGATTTGTTCAGGAATCTTGCTGCCATTACCTATGGCCTTGCTGAGGAAGGTGCGTCGTTTCCAAGCTAAGTTTCAGAAGCAATGCCTGAAACACATGTATATTTTTAGATAATCATACATGTCAATGTGTATGATTGTACACACGCTTTATCTTTCATGCCTGTCCGCGCGACATGACCACATCGTTTGAAGCTTTCAAGAGCTTTCAAGCAGTTGAGGACCCCGTCCAGGCAGACAGCAACTATCCCATTACGAACAGAATATTTGTCGATCGCCAAAAAAAAATGGCTAAGAACGAAAGCCACCTCCAAAGGAGCCATGATGTTTGATGGTGAGCATCCATTCGTTGGAATATGCTTTTCATCAATGATTTTTCGCTTCATTGTACTTCTTCCAAATAGATTATAGCCTTTAACCTTTCATGGGAGGCTAAGGATCCAACTCAGAGCTTAAGGCCCTGGGAGCTTAAGGCTCAAAATTGACATGGCTTTAAGTTTCAAGCTGGAAGGTCAGGTGAATAGATGTCCAGCATTGGATGTGAAGGACCAAAGTAGATGTTAAACCATCAATGTAATAGTTTTGATCTCCATCGTTCTAGAGGGTTGCATGTTTGCGCGTGTCACTGTGCATATCCTTTCCCATTCATTCAACATTAGACATACAAATACGTATATATATATATATATATATATTGAAAACAAAAGTGCTTCATGATTGAGTCATACCTCTCCTGTGTTAATTGGGAAGCAACATGTTTGTGATTACGAACATCATATTTGTCGATCGCGAAAAGCCAAGCATTTACAACGATGTTCGGTCCAATCTATTGCCCATCCGCAAGGGGAGTGTTGCGTGATACGCCAAGGTAAAGCACCCTTCACAGCACAGCTTAACACAGAGCAGGCGTAAAGTTGGCAGATGATAAGAATGCAGAATGAACTTGGTAACTTGGAATGGGTGAGTGGAACATAATAAACATATGTATGTCATCATTAATGTCATCATTAATGTGATAGTTTCCTAAGATTTCCCCAGAAAATAATCGTCCCGAACTCGGGTCACGCGGCAAGCCGCGTGGTAACCCGAAACGTTTCTCTCGAGAGCTCTTTGAGACAGTGCTAAAGCTGTTTTAAATGTCTGTTTCCCTCTTCTCAATGGATTGGTTTAAGGGAAAATTTACGGGAAAACCCCATATTTAATGGGAAAATCGATGGTTTCCTGTAGATTTTCCCTTAACCAATCCATTGATCTTCCAATCTGCCACAGCCCACAATAAATCGACACAAACTTTTCCGACCTGCCAAAACCCCGAAGATCTGGCCGTGGTCAGTCACTTGGAAATTCACCCCAAAGACCTGAGTCTATAGTTGAAGTGACGTTGGGATGTGGGATGTCCAAATGCTAAGCCTGACTATCCCTGTCTGCATAAACAAAAAAACGCATAATATAATAATGTAATATAATATACATATACACACATAAATAAATGTATATATATATATATTTGTTCTCCTATTTTGTTCTCCTATTTTCTCATGCTGACAAGTTACGCTGCTGCCGCGCCGTTGGGTGGAGTCTCGGCGTTGAAACCTTGGAACCAAAAAGGGGCGTTTGCCTCAGCAAAGTGGGAGGTTTTTTAGCCGTCCGAAAAAACTGCGTCCCACACTTGGTATGAGCTTCTGGTGATGGCTCAGGCGGTAGGTCCTTCTTCCACCTCTGCGGAGAAGCAGCTCCACAAGCACCAAAAACATGACAGTCACAAGTTGTTTCAAGTTGTCACAAGATATCACAGAACAATACAGAACAAAAATGATAAAAATGAAGAACAGCTTCAAGCCCAAGTAGCTTGCCTTTCTGTAGGTTCCAGTCTCCACAGTGGTGGTGGCGGTGGCCAGGTGATGATTCCATGATTTGACAAACGCTGGCGTCTGTGCAACCACTCCTCCATTCGGTCCATTCGGTGATCTGATCTCTGCACTGATCATGGTGACCTGAAAGCTGTCCTCGAGGGAGACAAAGTGTGGCAGGGCTTTCTTCGTACCTTGGCTGCTGTCAGGAATTGTCAGGAAGTTCCTCCAACAAAGGCAACGATCTCACACGCGCAACACGTGCTCAACACATTTACGCAAGAATGCATGTGATATCATGTGATGTGCATGTAGCTTCATTCAGCTTGATGTAGCTTGACAAGGCTTGGCCTGCTTGGTTATCAAGTTATTTTTGCCAGTTGCCTTGACAATTTTTTCAGCATTCACCTCTCAGACTCTCTTTGATGGGTCTTCGCAAAAGCTTGGTGCATCGAGACGTGGAGAAGCGCTGTGGCTGTTTTGAGCTGTTTTGAGCGCTGGACATTCAACAACCATCGGTTGCACCCTTATCTCATCCCAGGTTGGGCTGTCCTGGCTCGAAAGGCGAGGCACACATGTAAAAAAAACAGCTAATGGAATGCCAATTTGCCAATGGACAATGCTTCAGCTGATCAGCTGATCAGCAGCTGATCGGCTCTTGATTGATCCCGCACCTGTCAATGTCAAGCTATGTCCAAGATTATCAAGCCAGCCGCGGCTATGTCAAGCTATGTCAAGCTCTCAACCCACTGAGACCACTGAGTGACTGTGCTGACCTGTGCTGCATACCGCCAAGTTTGGCACTCCTCTGACTTCCTCTGCTCCAAGAAGTCTATGATTGCATCCCGCAGTTCCATCTGCACCGTGCCCCCAACAGGATAAGAAAACAATAGCAGCGCTGATCTTAACATTTTGATGCGTTCGTGTCTGACGCTATTAGACTAGCCAACGGGATCTCTGGACAAGTTGTTAGTCGCTTCAACACAGGGAAGAGAGAATGAGTCCCTGAGTTCCATTGCACAAGATTCAAAGCTGAAGAAATCACCATTGTCGCGATTTGAGCAAGACAAATTTGAGCACCTCCATGAGAGTCAGCTTGTTGGGTGGCAAATTCTGAAAAAAAGCTTCCTGGGTGAAGGCGCAGGGATGCCTGTCTTTTTCTCTTTGACCAAGTCATGGACATTTTCATTTGATATCCTGTTCTGGAAGGAGTTTTCTCAATTTGGGCAGTGTTTTCATCGTTGTGTCATCAATCAGTGAGATTTCCTGGAAAAGGTGGTGAACGATGACAAACAATATGTTCTGAGAAGTTTTTACGTGTCTAACACAGACAGACAGACAGACAGACAGACAGAGACAGACAGACAGACAGACAGACAGACAGACACACACACATCACACGCATCACATGCATCACACACATCACATTTCTTCAGTTGCGCATATGACAGATCGCATCACGTATTGGCCACAAACGGCGGCTTGGGAGCATAATTTGAGGGGAAATTGACAATTTTTGAGCTGATTCCAGAGTAAGTCCTAGAAAACTTCTTCCTGCATGCACTCTTTTTCCATTTTAGAGCGCCAGTGGTTAATTACTCAAATTTATTCAAGCATGTCGCAACCTCCCAGCATTTGGGGACCCATCGCTGGATTCCAATCCACCGCCACAATTCAGCAAAGACACTCGCCGATCTAAGCCATCTCCTCAAGCGTGCAAGCAGCACATTTTGAGTTGTGATTGCCATAGTGGTTGAAAAAAAGTACTACTCGCAATGGACATGGCCAAAGTCGGTGGTCCCTATTGGTTGTGAAAGTTTGCACCCACAATTTGACACTTTCTACCCGTATTTTGTCGGTTACTCATAGGTTGCATTGCTTGCGCCTGCACACCACAGCCCAGGATTTCCTCTAAGAGGTATTGAGAGGTTTGTATAAGTACATATATATATAGTTATATATAGTTATATATATATATATATATATGTATATATAAAATATACGTATATTATATGCAGTATAACATTTCAACTTTGATCCTTACAAAGGCCGCGGCTGTTGGACATATTTCCTCTTTGAATCTCTAAAAAGGGTCGCTGCAGTCCTTCTTCGTGAGACCACCACTTCAGCCAACTTTCCGAGCGCTCATCTAGACAAGTGGTTCAAATATGGTTCAAATTGAACATGTTTCAACACATCCAAGGAATCCATAGGAATCCAAGTTTCAACCCCCATTTCCTCAACTCCTGACCCTGCAAATGTAGTCTGGGATAGTCTGGGCACTGTCACAGCGAACGGCTTACAAGAACTTGAACAAGTACATACAAGTACTGGAAAGTCATTGTCTGAAGTCTCAAACATCGTAAGGTTCAAAGGATGCTTTTGCCGGCCTTTTAGACAAATATGAGTTGCCGGCATTGTGCCCAAACTGCTTGTGGAAAACAATCTGATATGCCAACAAGACAGACACCGCCTCCCATAGCGACTCAAGGAGCCTCGTGTCTTGGGGGTTTCTGTCCGCAATGGTGGAGGAAGAGGCATCCAGCCATGCAAGGCATTGCTCCTTCGTGTTCAACTGGTGCAATGCTGGGACATGCTGAAAATTGCTAAAGCAGAGTGAAACCCAGTTTCAATAAACATGGTCAAACGCTACTGTATAGAAACACTTTAAGAACCTCATCAAGGCAAAGTTGAGAGTGCCGATGGCAGCTAAGCACTGGAAAATCAATAATAATAATAACAATAATAATAAAACAATAATAAAAATAAAAATATATGTGTATGCATGTGTATATATATTATATTATATTATATTCTGCCAAAAAAGGGCTTGAAACAGTGCTGTGAAATAACGTTGTGAGCAACTTAGCGTTCGAGATCGCGTTTTGAAATAGCATTGTGAACAACTTAGCTGTTAGGTGCCGTTGGCTTTTAAAATTGAAACTAGCACTGCCAAAAGCTTTGAATCGAAATTTGCTCACCGACGTTTTGAACGTGGTCCCTGAACATCACTAGTGAAGCATTGAACACGTACCAAAGTAATCTAAGAGCTAATTGAAACGGTAACTTCCCAAACACAGAGAAACGCAACGTCAAAAAAAAACATTGAACACGCTTATTTCTCAAACACCGAGAAACGCAAGGCTAACAAAAGCAAATTGTTAAAAGTTAAACGCTAATAAATTGCAACGCTAATTTTTGGAGCCTCCAAAATTCGAAATAACGCTAATTCCTTGAGAATTAATTAGTGTTCTATCGTTTTGGGGCTCCTGAAAATTAGCGTTCTCGAGGCTTTTTGATCTTTGCTCAATGCTTTTTAGCGTTTTGCCACCAAAAAACGCTCAAAAAGGGTCAACAACCCTAATTTTGGGGAGCCCCCAATTAGCGTTTCAAATTAGCGTTTTCTAACGGTGCGTTTCTCTTTGTTTAGGAAGGGTTTCAATTAGCGTTTTGATCTCTGTCTTTGGAAAATTAGCGTTTCAATTAACGTCTAAAATTTAGATTTGATCTGCGTTCTGTGCTTGGGAAACTACCCGTCTAAAAGAAGGCTTTCTGGGAGAGCACTGAAATGCCTATCTAAAAGCAGACTTGGAAACGAACATATTCTAAAATAATCCCTCAATGGTTTAGGGGATTGGCACTCTCAAGGCGAAATGCCCGCTGTTGGGCCCAAAATGTCGCAGTAGAATGCTTCTGAGCTGTATGAACTCTCTCAATGAGTTATGGCAGTTATGGGCTCCTCAGCTTCTGTCGCAGTTGCTCACGTGAAAAGCGCCTTTCTGTCGCCTTGCGCTGCGCACTGAAGCCAAACTCTAGTGACATTCAATCTGAAAAGCACCAATGACAAGCATTCACTACTCTGAATTTCTGAATAGCAAAATAACAAAATAGCAAAATAAGTATAAAATAAGTAAAACCATAATAAGTAAAAACCATTCACTACTATGACAAGCAAAATAAGTATAAAACCATCAAAACCCGGCAGGGATGACAGTGACATAGACTCTTTGCGCTTTAAGCACCTGCTCCTGGTCCTGCTTTTTGTGACCTTCCAATGACGACTCATGGTCCGATTTCAATGCATTCAAGAAATAGTCATTGCACTCAAGCAAAGTAATCGAACAAATCAAATGCAGTTGAATGTGGTTGAATACGAATACACACACACATATGGTCACATATGTATATATATATAATGATAATATGTATATATATGTATGTATACATGAATATATTCTCTAACGATGCTGACCTGTGAATTTTGATCAAATCATTGCCGGGGCTGCCTTTGACTTTGGCTTTCTTGGGTTTCACAAAGGGGGCACCTTGGTGAGAATCCAAACCATCCATGGGATATGGTGGGATATGAGTTCATTAGATACATTTTGATTATTGAGGTTTCCAAACTTTCTCAATAAAATGTCCATGTATATATACAAACACATACACACATGTATACTGTATAACGAAGAAATGAGATGTATATATTATATAATATATACATATTACAACTAAATGTACATATAATGCAAAGTCGGAATTGAACTGTAACATTATCATTATCCCCCAAATAAAGCAGGAACCATGTGTCTATCGTCTATCGTCCTGTATCGTCCCATATCCATCCCTATCGTGCATCGTCATACATTCTCGCAAGATATCGTAACAAAAGGCTATCAAAAGGCTCAAACTTGTGGGGTCAAATCATTGAAAGAACATGGACAATTCCATGAGAATCCCTCAAGTGCCTTGGCCTCGACTGCTAGCTGGGCCTGGAACCCAGGAGTTCAGACTGCTCTTTGAAGCCTTCCATATTCATGAGGGCCTCAAACAATGAAAGGAAAGGCATGGAAAAACAGTCGCATGTCAAAGCGAACAAAAAACATCAAAACTCTGCATGTGTGGAAACAACATGTTTCTCATTGGATCGCATCAACAACATGCATTTGCTCAAATTAGATCGTTACATCCGCTGCACATCCGCCCTGTGTCCCAAACATTGGTTGCAAGCTGAGAAGTGTTGGGGCTCCTGGACCTGGTGAAGCAAAAATATGAAAACGGTTTGCTCCAAAACAGTGAATTTGAACAAATCTAAGACTTTGACCGGACACAGTGATTCCATATGGAAATGGGTAAAATTGTCTAGTTATGTCTAATTTGTTTGTCTAAAAACAATTTCTGAAGATTGAGGACTTCGGTTTTGAGTCGAGAAGGTCCTTTAATCGGTGTTGCCAATTTAAGAGAATCTCGAGCAACAAATCAAAATGCAAAAATCTTTCTGGAAACACCTTTTGGAAACATGATTTCAAACGACTGAAAACCGTTTGTTTATTTAAAAAACAGTGCGAAGATACCCTTCGACAGTGTTCTGCTATGCTTCTGGGTTCCTTCCCCGAAGAATGATGAACCTGCGGGTTGTTGGTCTGTCCTGTGTATCTGGTATCTTCTTGCTGGCCATCTCCAAAGCATGCTGCGCGCGCTCCTGGTCATAGCAAAATGTCCATCTCGACCTCTCTCCTTCTCTCTCCTTCACTCTCCTTCTCTCCCTTCTTCCCTCTCTCCTTTTCTCTATCCTTCCCTCTCTCCTTTTCTCTCTCCTTCCCTCTCTCCTTTTCCTTTGCTTCCCTCTCTCCCTCTCTCTCTCTCCTTCTCTCCTTCTCTCCTTCTCTCCTTCTCTCCTTCTCTCTCTCTCTCTCTCTTTCTCTCTCATTCTCTTTCTCCTTCTGTTTTCCCTTCTCCGTCGTTTATAATTTAGAGTCTAGTTTGGGACAGCTGCAGTTCAAGTTCAGCCGTTGGCGCGGGCACGTGCAGACTCAGCATCCGGAAGATAGACGCAGTCTCGAAGGAAGTTCAGAAGTCAAACTTCCGACAATATGGAGAAATGAAGCAGCAGAGGTGGGAAGGGGCAGAGAAGAGAAAGAATCAGAAGAGAAGAAGTCAGAAGAGAAAGAGTCAGTAGAAAGATCAAGGTGCACACATAGGTAGAAAAGTTGCGCGGCACTATGTTTTTCTGATGTTTCGTGGCTCTGGAGGGTCGAAAAGTAGGCTTGCTAAAGCGGCGGGTGCGGAGCCATCTGGCCGGAGGAGAGAGTAAACATGCACGCTGTTGTGGCGCGAGGCATTTCTCCATGTTCAATTTTTGCAACCCTTACAGCGCTTTGTGCTTTGTCAAGTGTGAAAATGAAAGTCGCGTTTCGCAACGCCAAGGGCGTTTATCAACGTGCCTCCGACTACAAGTGCAACTACAGCTACAACAGCTGCAACAACTACACAACACCACACTTCAACTACAACTACAAGTGCGACTGTACACTGCGCTACAGCCCACTAGACTACAATTACAATTACACCTGCAGTACGCTACAATTACAACTGCAGCTACAACTACACTATACAGCAACAACAACTACAACTACACTATTACGCAACACTAGACTACAGCTACGCTAAACTACGCGAGACTACACTACACTATACTAGATTGCCCGCAGTACACAGCACTACACTCTACTCCACTGCACTGCGCTACAGCCACAAGTACAACTACACCACACGACACTACAAGTACAACTACAACTGCAGCTATAAATACAACTACAACTGCTGCAGCTACACTACAGTATACCACACTAGACTACAACTACGCTACACTAGACTACCCTGCGCTATACTGCACTGCACTACACTAGACTACAACTACAACCACACCACGCTACACAACAACTACAATTACAACTACAGCTACAGCTCCAACTACAACTGTGCTACACTACACTATAGAAAGATAGATAGGCAGAGAGACAGGCAGAGGCAGAGATAAAGAGACACAGAGAGAAGATGACAGAGACAGTTGGAGAGACAGACGGAGGGAGGGAGGGAGGGAGAGAGAGAGAGAGAGCGAGGGAGGGAGGGAGGGAGAGAGAGAGAGAGAGCGAGGGAGGGAGGGAGGGAGAGAGAGAGAGAGAGAGAGAGAGAGGGAGAGAGAGAGAGAGAGAGAGAGAGAGAGAGAGAGAGAGAGAGAGAGAGAGAGAGAGAGAG
>Ga0126342_10002351_pt1 | contig 29306 bp, 29 predicted proteins | sample Cyp1metagenome_FD_92528 | JGI IMG/M metagenome (GOLD analysis project Ga0126342, IMG submission 92528) | Coral microbial communities from Lord Howe Island, Old Settlement Bay, Australia - Cyphastrea 1 metagenome | ecosystem: Host-associated > Invertebrates > Cnidaria > Coral ...
CAACTGGTTTCAACTGGTTTCAATTGGTTTCAATTGGTTTCAATTCATTTCAACTGGTTTCAATTGGTTTCAATTGGTTTCAATTCATTTCAACTGGTTTCAATTGGTTTCAATTGGTTTCAAGTAGTTTCAATTGGTTTCAATTAGTTTCAATTGGTTTCAATTCATTTCAACTGGTTTCAACTGGTTTCAATTGGTTTCAATTCATTTCAACTGGTTTCAATTCATTTCAATTGGCTTCAACTGGTTTCAATTGGTTTCAATTCATTTCAACTGGTTTCAATTCATTTCAATTGGTTTCAATTGGTTTCAATTGGTTTCAATTCATTTCAACTGGTTTCAATTGGTTTCAATTCATTTCAACTGGTTTCAACTGGTTTCAATTGGTTTCAATTGGTTTCAATTCATTTCAACTGGTTTCAACTGGTTTCAATTGGTTTCAACTGGTTTCAATTCATTTCAACTGGTTTCAACTGGTTTCAACTGGTTTCAATTGGTTTCAATTGGTTTCAATTCATTTCAACTGGTTTCAACTGGTTTCAACTGGTTTCAATTGGTTTCAATTGGTTTCAATTAATTTCAACTGGTTTCAACTGGTTTCAATTGGTTTCAATTCATTTCAACTGGTTTCAATTGGTTTCAATTGGTTTCAGTTAGTTTCAATTGGTTTCAATTCATTTCAACTGGTTTCAATTCATTTCAATTGGCTTCAACTGGTTTCAATTGGTTTCATCATCTTTCATCGCCTATAAGTACTTTTTTCCGTCGTTTTTCCATCGTTTCTGGTTTTTTTCCGTCGTCTGTCCCGATGGCTGAGCAACACTTTCCGGTGTCTCGATCTCGATTCCTGGCAGCGATCGGGTGGGGGTTGGAGGATCAGCCTGATGATCATGATGAAGAATCATAACATCACAACACTAATATATATACATATATATGTATATATTGTTAGTATATACTAGTCCCTATGGATCCAAGTACCTTCTATTCGGAAGTGTTTGGGGACTTAAGTACCTTCTAAGGAAGTGATTGGATCCATAAGGTGTGTATATATATATATATGTATGTACGTATATACAAGGAATAAGCATGAATAAGTCAGAATGTTCACAATGCATTATTAATTGTATCAAATACCAAATCATCATCATCATCAGCAGCAGCATCATCATCATCATCATCATCACCGTCATCATAATCATCCTCATCCTCATCCTCATCATCATCATCATCATCATCACCATCATCATCATCAGCAGCAGCAGCATTAGTAGCAACATCATCATTAATCCCCTCGTCCTATTACTAAACCCCCTCCTAGTACTAAAAACTAGTGTCCATCTCCAATTTTTGAAAATTTCAGAGGCCAATTTGATTTTTAATTGATCCTCTTTAAAAAACAATTGAAAAATCAACCTACCATTTGTGGGTTTCCCCCCCTAATACTAAAAACTAGTCAACCCCGGGGTGTTTAGTATTAGGGGGAAGCTTCGAAATCCAATTTTTGGCAATATTTTAATTGCGTTATATAAAAACATTGAATTGATTTTGAAATCGGAAAAAACAGTTTTTATTATTAAGGGTTTTAATTTAGTATCAGGGGGAAGCTTCGAAATCCAATTTTTCGCAAGATTTTAATTGCGTTATATAAAGAAATTTAATACAATTTAATTGATTTTGAGATCGGAAAAAATAGTTTTTATTATTAAGGGTTTTAATTTAGTATTAGGGTTTCCTAATACTAAATACCCCCCTAATACTAAAAACTACCTGCCGTGTTTATTATCAGGGGGGTTAGTATTAGGATGAAGGGATTATCATTCCACTGGTAGGACGGAAGATAAAAACATCTGTGTAACGACAAAGAGAAGTAGCCAAGATCGGTGACCGACCCATCCGTTAGGAAGCGTTGAATCGAATAACTGGGTCGTATCTGTCGTGCGACATGAAAACCATCTTCGGATTTTCCGGGGTCCCCCAGATCCCCAATTATGGGTGCATCAATTCAATTACTGTAAGTCAAGTAATGAATTTCGGATGGTTTGAGATGGATCTTCCTGCAGTTTTCATCTAGCTGCGTGCCTTGCATGCCATTTTTGCCCCTGAGGCCGTCTGGGACCGGCAGGGTATGGTTCGGCCCTGATGGGGCTGGGCTGGTTGGTTTACAGCTGATAACTTGGAACCACAAAAAAATATCAAAAAATGACTTTGGACATGTTTGGAAGTCGATTTTTGGGAAAAAAAATGAGTTCCAAAAATAGGTTTGCAGGAGGAAAATTGAGTACCAAAAATAATGAACAGACTCGTTGGTTCCCAGTGCAAACAGTGGCTTTGCATAATTTCATTTCACCCTCTGTTTTTTTCTTTAGGGGGAGTAGAGGGGATCAGACTGGATGGAAGGATACCAGGTGCAACTTGCATTTTTCGGTGCAGAAGGATCGGTAGTTATGGGACACGGTGGTGAGACATACTAATGCATCCCAAACCATTGAAAAAAACACGTTGGAATTTTCATGTGTGTCATGTATACCTAAAAACCCCAACATGATCATACCAACTTAAATTGTACTAAGGCCCCATATTCAATCTCACTATCCCATTTCGGGTTTAGTTGAGCCTGATGTTCCCACTTCGTAACATTTCCCCGTGGGCTCAACCTTCCCCACTTGGTGAGGGCGTTGAATGACACAACCGAAGAAACAATACTTGGAGGGGCATCCCAAGTGGTCAATTGAAATAGCTATGATTCGTAAGTAGCTGGGTAAATTATGTGGTAAAGTATGGTAAATTACCAAATTAATTACTACAAATGGGTTATTATAGTTGTAGCTGGGTAATACCAAATTACTATCAAATTATCAAATTCATGTGGTAAAGCATGGTAGACCCCATCAAACGAGACCATCTCCGAGATTTTACATACGAAAAAGGTGGTAATGTTTTTCTAAACCCAATGCCGCTTAGTGAGCATCCCTAATATGACCATTTCAATGAGTGGTACGGGTGGTACTTGGAGGATCATCCCATGAAGTGGCTTATCCCATCTATAAATGGATAAACTAACGGTTATTCACTAATTACTAAGTGGCCCTAGTTATGGGAAGATCCGGAAAGATTCTTCCCACGGCTCGTAACCATCTAAAATATGGATTATACATATGATTATATATGTATGATCACTATATATCCAGTATTCTCCAGTTATATCAACCACTTTACGGAGCTGTGGATCCTCCAAGATCACCCTCGCCGCCCGGGCACCTCCAAATGAAGGCCCCGGAACTTGGTCAGGTCCAGGTCGCAGGGCAGCACGGTGGCAGATGCTGGCGACACGTCGCAAAAACATGGTGTGTCATAGAAATAAGCAGTATATATTTATATTATGTCATATATAGAATTTTATATATATATATGTGAATGTAAAATAATAAATATATATGTGTGTGTGCGTGTGTGTGTGCGTGTGTATGTGTGTCATATATTGTCATATCTATATATATGTATATATGTATATATATATAATTATATATATATGTATATATATATATATATATGCAATTGTATATACAAGTATAAACAAGCCGGCGGACCGGGAAGCGTGCTTGTAAAAACACCGTTTTTTTTAAATGTCGCTTTCGCTACAGCGAAACGCACATTTGTATAAGCCAAATTTGGCCAAATTCTCGCGCGAGAATTTGGCCAAATTCGCGTTTCGTGAGGGTTTTGGACACTTTTCATTGGATCAATTTGATAGGCGCTTTTTGTTGTCTTTTCAAAGCAGGCGCTTCAGCCTTGAAATGTTTTTTTGCTGGGGCCGAGCATGTAGATTCACACATCGCCATTGCCAGCATTTCACATGCAAGAGAAGATCTTTGCTCTTTGAACCCACCCCACCCCTTCGTGTATACACCGTAGCAACAACACCAGACCTCTGAAGCGTAGCAACATGTAACGTACGAACTACAAGGAACGTTAACATTCCCCCCCCCCACCCCACCCCACCCCATCATGACCTCCGAACACACGCTAACAAAAACGTGCGTTTTACGAGCATGGTTTTCAGTCCGCTGGCATAAACAAGTATTTAATTGCATGTGTATATATATATATATATGTATATATATATACATAACGTACATATTCATATGAATATGATTAAATATGTGGATATATGCTGTATTGCATGTAGAAAACAGTTGGAACCATTTCCAGAATGGATCCAAATTTGGCGTCCAACAGGGAGATACTTGTGAAAAAAAAGCATGCAAGGTCTGAAATTTGTGACCCTTTGACCCGTGCCACCAGGCAGACTTTTGCTAGGGAAGCTGAGCTGGAAGAATCCAAGTTTGAAATCGAAAAACGACAACGGACAACCGTTGGTGCACTGTACATACATATATATATGTATGTATGTATGTATGTATGTATGTATGTATGTATGTATGTATGTATGTATGTATGTATGTATGTTATACATGTATAAATGGGTTAGAACCATGTTTGCCAACCATGTAATTCTGCTTTTTCGCAGTTTGTCACTTGATCTCAAGCAAATTTGATCTCCAGCTGTCCTCTGCCCTGTGGATGTGTACCCGTTGGGCCGAGGAAGGTCAAACACTGACCCGTCTTAACCTGCCGAGTGCTGGTTGAGCCACCCCAGAGGGAAAAACAAAACCATCAGTGCTCAACTAAACTGAGATCATTCTCTCACATTCTGGTAATCATCAATCATAAGGCTCCAGGGTTCCATGGTTCCCAAGGTTCCAAAGGTTTAAGGTTCCAGGGTTGATTGAAGGTTACAGGGTTTCACGCTTCCAGCGATCCAACATTCCAGCATTCCACATGTCCAGGGTGACAGGGTTTCATTTCCTTTGTGGTTTTCAGGGCGGACAAAAGACATCAAAAGACGGTGCGCCAGTCCCAGACCCAGAGATTGAAACCCAATCGGCACTGTGGGGAACTACACCATGGTTCTTGTTCAAGATCACATTGTTTGTTGATCCCTTCCTTAAAGTTAAACTCTTAAGTCTCTTAAGTAATTACTGTAGTACAACTGATAAGCCCAAACCCCAAAAACGAAGAATCAAGCTGTGTTACTTCGTGATGCCCTCGCCCCAAAATGGCCAGCAAGGATTTCCGCTCCAAAAAAGTTAGAATCTCAAAAAATTGAGCTTGTTCTGGTACATGGATGTACATGGTAATTTTCCCAGCTCCCAATGATGTCCCATGATTTTTGAAAGGCCTCCCGCAACTTGAAGACCTCTGGGGGCAATAGACCTCCTTCCACGTAGATGTCACCTAAGCCGCGCCATCCAGGAATGACGGCGTAGCGGCTGTACCTGAAAATACTACATTTAACCAACAGAAATTCGGCATATTTATGTACATATATTCACCGACAATAAAGATACTTCATGGATATGATGGGATATAAATATGAACATGATGTTTGGGTTTGTAAGACAATGTGGCACTCCATGGTATACCCTGAAATTGCCTTTCAAATATGGAAAAATGATCAACCGGTGATTTAGGGGTGCCCTATCTTCGGACAAGCCAATGGAATGATGTGCAGCCGCTTATCTATTGCTGGTTCGATGGGGGTTCCCCCCCTCTGTCAAGCAATCAACCAAGAAAAGAACATCTACTCATACATGTTGACAATCAACTTTGAGCCAAAATCATAAACCAATGTCAGTCATGTATTTTACCATAAGAAAAATATCCCAATAGTCAGCAGACTAACTTACCGGTTCAATAGGGTCAATGGCTGGTAGGAGGCCATCATCTTTGCAGATGGTCCCTCTAAGCTGCTCACCCGTGGAATTGAAGTGTGGGAAATCCAGGGCCCATATGGCTTTATGAAAAGAGGGGATACGATCCAAGATGCCGAGTTGTGATGATATATCCCATTCCATCTCTATGAAATATACCATATATATATATATACATATATATACGTATAGATATATAGATGTATTAGCAGCATTTAGCAGCCAAAACAACTCGCTGCATCGTATCAAACCCATGCCATTTCCCAGGTGATCTCCATTTCCGGGGCGGGACGGAAGCGCCACAAAAACCAGGCGAAGGGTTTGCACTGCAGACCTGCAGCCCAGTGGTCACCAGGGACGGATACGAAATCTACGGACCTGATTGGTTGGTGGTTGACCTACTTGGTTAATGGTGATTAATAGTGATTAATGATGGTTAATGATGGTTAATGATGATTAACTATCTGCTTGGTGGTTTCAACCGAACCCCTCTGAAAAATGATGGACTTCGTCACTGGGATGATAGAAATTCCCAATGGAAAGTCATAAAAGTCATGTTCCAAAGCACCAACCAGTTATCAATCAACATTAATCACCATTTTTCTCCATTATTAACCACTATTAACCATTATTAACCATTATTAACCATTATTAACCATTATTAACCACTATACTGTACCCTCTGCAAAAATCAAACGTGGCTGGCTGGAAAGTCCCTGTTCAAAATGGAGGATTTCATATGGGAAAATCATCGAAGAAAAAAGGTGATTTTCCACGTGTTTTTGATCATTTTCCCAGGTGAAGCCCCACGGTTTTTGCCCAGTTTACCCCGAAAAATATCTCCTCGAGTTGATTCCAGTCATGGTATGTCATGGTGGTTCAAGTAACGGTTAAATTCAGCAGCCTTCTTCTTCTCTAATTTTCGTTTTCGTTGGTCGAATCTCCATGTTCTGTTCATTGAATTCCCCATTGTTTGATTGCATATCTGCGTCACATGAGGTCATTCTCCCAGTTTTGTTGATCAAACTGCCTGATTGTTCTTGATTTTCAAGCACCAAGCAACTCTTCTCTTCCTCTCAAAATTTGATGAAGAGTGCAAAGAGACAGAGAACAATAGTTGATGATTAAAACTAGCTTGAAACCAATCCTTTGACATCTGGATATCCCTATTGAACTTTCGAAAATATCCACATTTGGGGGATCAAGTGATGGTAAGATCCCAAATGTCCTTCATCTTCAACCAAACCCAATGAAACTCCAATAGCTCCAATCTTCATTGGCGAGTCTGGCTTTTGTGTTGGAGTTTTCTCTTGTGCTTTCTGCCGAGTTTTGGGACGTGAAAACTCAGAGAAGTTCCAATGATTCCGACATATTCCGACCAGTCACGCTTCTTCACCTCCTCAAAGTTGCTCACGTCTCGGTTCAGCGCAATTTGCGCCTTGAGCTAATAATGAAAAAAAGTGGCCCATTTCTACAGGATTCAACCAGACATGGGGTGAACGAAGCCTCGTTTTAATCATTACTGAGCTAACCAACAACAAATTCACAACGTGTATTCAACCAGCAACATTGTGGATTTAAGCATCAAATGTGTAAATTGCACCATGCGGATTGAAGCCAAATATGGTTTCCATGAACTGATGTGAGCGTCATGGCTTCCCAAGGTTCAGAAACCCTTCAATCTGACCCGTCACGACTGCAAGAATTGACCCGTCAATCTGTGGTTATAGTATCAGTGCCTAAAATGTTAATGCCTAAAATGTTCATGTACATCCATACCCAAATTTCTTGGTACAAGATCCACTGAATATGTTGCTAAATCACCCATTCATGGTCAAATATCCCAGTAGAATCCCACATAATCCCAAAGAATCCAATCCTGCAATAGAATCAAAAAACACGTGTCACATGGACACATATGGGGATGGGTCAAAACCCTGGTACCTAGTGAACCCCAAAATAGCTGGTAAATGGATGTTCATCCCCCTAAAAATGGTATCTATAGGTATTGACCCATACCCATATCCAAAGGACCAAACATCATCTAATCATCCATGGGTTTTTAATCAGTAGATGATCTTCAGAGGCCCAGAAGAAAAGCTACCAGGTGGGCAGAAATGAGCACTGGTTGCCATCTCATCTCATGTAAATACAGGCCCTGCAGCGGTAGTCATATGTAATGTAATGTAGTGTAATGTAATGGAATACATTGAATACACATATATATATAGTTACTAATGCAAAGTAAAGCGAAACAAAGTAATGTACGTATGCATATTAATATATTAAGGGTGGTCCCCTCCAGTTACAAGATGTTATAAGTTGGTTTGTTCACCACACATTCCATTGTTGGTGAAATCCTGATGATACTCCCAGTTTGGTTGAGAATTATATCCTCTATGGTTGGGAAAATCCATCCATGTCCAATCGTTGAGTTGATACATATCATTGAATGGTTGACATTTAAAATAGTTTCAAAATTATATAGGTTGACATTTAAAATAGTTTCAAAATTATATATATATATAAATATATATATAATGGATCTATTGACATTCATGGAGGTTTCCAATCCATAGGGGTATCTCCAAATCATCCAGTCGTCATGGACCATGACCATGACTTCCGCACAGCTCCAAGTTCACACCTGCGCCTCCCCTCCGAGAAGGCCTAGGCTGTCAAACTCAACGGCGGACTGTCTGAGGGTGTAGACCCCAACGGAAAATGCCCATTTGAATAGGGAAAATGATCATGATCCAATGGATTGAATGGGGTACCATATTTTCTGACAACGCCAAATGAGCTTAGCAGAAACATGGAGAAATAATTCGCCACTGAGAAAATAGGACACATGTGGCAAATGTATGGAAAATGTATAAAATAGTGGAAATATTGCGGAAATCTCCAATGATCGTGGGTTGACTATAGCCCATATACAATGGTTCGACCATGGCACACGTCATCATGGCGTAAGAACATCACAAATGCTCCACAATTAGAAACTAAAGACCCCGAATATGACCCAGTAGTGCAGGTAAACATACCATACATCGAGCATGAGGGATAGACATAGATAAATGGCCAAACATGTGTGGGACATTATCTAGGAAAGTCTTTGGGCAAAATCGGAAAATTGTGACCAGTGAAAGTCGCATGTTAAAGCGGATATAGTCGACTAGTTGACCAACCAACATTCCAGCAAGACTTCAGATATTATCCACCAAAATGACATATTATATATATATACGTATAATAACAGTTATTATTACTCATTATTATTTATTGTTATTATTGGTATTATTATTGTTATTATTATATTATATAATTATACAACCAGCAAAAAAAACTAGAAGACAAACAATGTCAAAACATGTCAAAACACGTATTGTCAAATTATTTGATACGCCCCGGTTTACCCTGGTTTAGAGTTTAGAATGGATCTATTCATGTTGGGCTCCCCCATGTTCCGATCTGGTGCTAAAAAACCTACCGGGTTCGTTAGTTTGGGATTCTCACGCAATCACGGAAACCTGACCAATGTGGGAATGGCACTATCAATGAGTGAAACATGTTGTGAACCGGAGAGTCTCCAAATTGATGAACCCCTCTTAGATTTTTATGATTTTTTATGTCTTAAAACCTTGGGCAACTGGGCAAGGTTGAAGTCTTGGATGACAAGCCTCCCGTACTATTGATTCGACCTGATCTTCGACAACTCATGACACATTTTTTCAATGATTTTCTTTGCAAAAGAAAGAAAATATCAGAAACCTAAACCACCCAACAATTACATAAAATCACCATCATGTGGGGGTACTAAACAGCCGATTTCGAGGAGTACGATTCGCCCTAGGGCTCCACACCTACCCAGGTCATAGCAGGATACTCCGCGGCCTTTTCCCGATACTCATCGAACCAGGCCAACACCGCACGGGCCTCGATTCCAAAACGGTAGAAATGGTGTCCAAGAACAATCCAGTGATCTTTGGTTCTACCTTCACTTTTTCCTTCATTTTCCTTCAAATACTTACTGGTGCTAAACTTTCGGGAATTTTCGGGAATGATCCCAGTCATCACTATCAAGTTCATCATCCCAGCAACCCACAGCAACCCATCCATTCCCTGCCAATCATCCCTCTGTTTGATGGCCAACTCTCCATCCCTTGCCTTGTTCCGGATGGCGTCCAGTTGTGAGACTGCGTACTGCTGCTTGGTTCTAGGGTCTTCCGTCCTGGATATGGAAATGTGGAAGCAACTCATGAGGTAAAGCCGAAGAAAAGGGTCCATTTTTTTCGGTATACCTCCATTGGGGATGACGAAAAAAGAATATGAATGCACTATTTTGATCTATTTTGGCTGGTTGATGGGGTGGTCTATTGCTGGCGTTTACCACATTACTGTAAGAAATGATGAATTTGATCAGCTGAGGAGGGGGATGTGTCCATCAATGATGTGGGGGTTTTGCCGCCGAAAATGGGGATTGAACCTGAACTCAATGGAGACTCAGAACCGGGGCGATGTGTGGAATCAAGGGAAAAAAACATCGTTTATATTTACATGGGTTTATATAGATTTATGCAGCTAAACCATGGGTCATATGGAGGAAACCAACAAAAATGGATGGTATTTGATCAGCCAGTGTTTTATGTTTGAATCTGCGCGGTGGTGCAAGACCTAATTGGCAAGTGATTCTGTTAGCGGCGACAACTGGAGTATATCCCACACTGCAGCGCCATGAAATGCTGGGAGCCACTCGACTAGGATACTCATCCAAGTATTTATGAGGATCCTGGAAACTCCACCAAACCATTTTTTCGGGGCACCCTACAACGTCGACCCCCCAGTGGCTTTCCTCACCTGGAAATTGTTACGTGCTGGAAACGAGACACTTTTATCACCTTTGTCTCAATCGATTAGTGAATCTCTTAGATCTTTCTGCGACCCACATCAATGTGCTAAAGTAATACAACCATACCCAGTTCCGAATTTGACCAGTTGAGTCTTCGGTAAACCTCAAGAAACCACAGGGTGATTATTGCATTATCCAAAGTTGGTCACTAATGGGTCACCTTTCCGATGCTTTATCCTCATGGGTTGCCGTGTGTACTCATGGAGGGCTCACTACTCTGAAGCTCATCCCAGTTTTTTAACCGTTTTTTACCCATTTAACCCTCAACCACCAGGTATTTTTCTTGACTCCTCAAAATTCATCCCCGAAAACCCCAGGTGCCATGTCTGATTCTCCAATATCATACGACTCCCATATTTCGTGGATTTTCCTGGCAAAGTTCCAGAGCTTCACCGGTTCAAAACGGAGGATCCCGGCTTCGGAAACGTGGTGAATCCCATGGATGACCGGTACGGTTACCACCAATGGATTCGTGGGAAGATTCACGCTATGGAACTCGGCATCTTCATAGCCAAATCAACGAACTAAATGATCATTGAAATCGTCATTGGTCTGTTTTACTAATTAGTATCTCTATGTTTTAGCTATGTTGAGTTAACATTTAATTTACCATATTTAGCTAAGTATCTATAGTAAATATCCACACCACTAACATAGCTATGGAAAACCACCATGTTTCATAGATGAGTCATCCATAAATGGTACATGTTCATACATTTTCCATAGCAAACTCTTAGTTTACTGAAGGGTACAATTATCTATTTAAATATCTATAACACATTATCTATAGTTTTTTTTTTCCGTAGCTATGTAGTTAAATGATCTATAGTGAATATCTGCATAGCTATGCCGGCTATGCCTGGACGTGCCCCGACCTGCGCCACATGTGTGCCACGAAGGCATTGGACAAGGAGACGATCTCTCCACCGCAGAGCCAACTTCTCAGAGACCTTGGACGCTTCACCGGTCATCAAGCTGCGTTCCATAAATGAGTGAATTTCATAGCAAATATTATCATAAATGATAGTGAAATATGGTGAATATGGATGGAAGTGTCATAGTTGTAATGTAAATTTTGGAGTTTTTGCCGACCAAGAATGGTGATTTATCCCCAGAGAAAATGTTCATCTACCTAACAGCAATAGAGGTTTAAGCAACAAAGAAGGCAACTATGTCTTGAAGTTGTTGAAATTGGACATGTATATATATATAATATGTATATATATATATGTGGACTTGTTCGCCAACAACAATTATATGAGAGCTCATTCTTACAACTGAACATCGCTGCAAAAAGTGGGGAGATCATCCATCCTAGGGCCAGCATACTACTGACTACAGGAGCCACTGACAATATCAGCTCCACCGGATAGTGGACAAATGTATCGTTTGACACTAGCTGGAACAAACAAAGATGTAATTCACGAATTTCATCTACATTCACATACACCTGGTGCCTAGACAAACATAGATCCTGCATTTTAGATCCCAGACTGATTCACCAAACAATGACAATTCAGGCTGCTAACATGGATGTTAAGAATTAAGCGTAAAACCCATACGAAACCACTAACGTAGACATGCATTCTGATTTGCAAAAAAAAAGATGTGCAACATAGATCCTGGAGGCTGCGTTGCAAATTGTGAAACCCCCAAAAAACACTAACATAGATCTTGGGCATCATACAAAAACAACACATATGATCACTAAATATCACATAGGTTTTGGAGGATGGAAGTCCAATGCCTGACATTTCCAGACCATTAACCAGATGTCGTTGTTTGGTTTTTTGCTAGCTCAATTTTCATATCTTCGTTTTTTCCAGGTAGAGTATACAGACAGACATAGACAATACATGATAATACATAATCCGATATTAATACATATGTCCCCCTCTTACAATCCCTCTTCCAAAGCTAATCATCCTTACAATACATAATCTTCACTGTTCTGGTGTCCATCTCCTATAGTATGGCTCATTTCTGGCTAGTCAACGACCAATCACTTGGATGATTTGGGGTTTCTCCTTTCTCAGAGATCCCATGGATATCTGCAAAGATGATTATGTATATATATATATGCTATATATGCTATATATATATATGTATATATATGCTATATATATATATGATGATGATATATTATACACATTATGTGTGTTGGGAATCCCTACTGTAAGTTCCAAGGGAAAATTCGTGGGCAGGGCGCTGGTCGACGTTCTCACCACCCCATCCAGACATGCCCTCATCGTAGCCTCACGAAACGAGGCCCAGACAAATGGGGGGTTTCGGGAAAATGGGGGTAGCCAAAAAAGATGCCTTAAGAGGGAAAATCCTACTTACATGGATGATTTGGGGGTACCCCTATTTTCAAACCATGTCAAGGATTGTCAAAAAATGAACACATTGACTTGTAGAGTGGGTTGCGAAACTGCAACTTCAGCAACAGCAACAGAGTCTGGATGAAACTTCGAAATTTCATGAAACTTGATAAATCATCATAAATCAGCATAACGATCTGAAAAATGGCTGATTTCTGATGATTCATGAAACTTCATCCATACAAATCAGCCATAAATCAGCCATAAATCAGCCATGAAACCTCCCGTTTCGTTCCACCAGCGTCGGGAAATCCCTAAGAGGCCACCGGACAAGACCGGCATGTAGGGTGAGGTGCTTTCCTGAGAGGTGGATGGTTTTCCCAATGGAGAACCAACCAACTGATCCCAGAACTGATTCCAGCTATATGATTGTTGTGGGATATCAATCACAGCAAATGATATCACAACTATATCACAACTATAATGATTAATAACTGATACTTAATAACCAACCATGAATGATTAATATGGGAATGATCATTAACTATATGGTTGTTATTGATATCACAACTATGGTTCATGATTAATGACCAACCATGATTCATGATATTGACTATTGATATCCGAACTATGATTCATGATTACGATATATAATGATAACTGATAACCAACTATGGTTATAATGACATTGTTAATGATCTTGATTATTGTTGATATTCCAACAATCGTTGTGAATTTTGGGATACCCAGCGACGATTTGAAAATGGGTTGTATTAATGACATCAACAACAATTAAGTAAGAATATTGGGATATTAACAATAATCATTGTGAATAGCCCAGCTTAACAAAACCGATGTTTTAACTCCGACTATGGTGGGATATTCACAATAATTAATATGTCAACATGGGAAAACATATGGCGATTTTTCATGGGAAACTATGAGAAAATGTGGCCGTTCACGTCCCAAGCTAGGGCCAACAAAAATAGGCAAAAAGTGGTTGAACCCACGGGAAAATGAGGAGGTTCATGTCACATGTCCCAATTTATGGACATGGCTTTGATGAGATGAGGGACCGATTTCGGGGGTTACCACTTACCACGGGGAGGTTGGACGATTTCGGGATTGACCTTTCAAGAAGATATCCACAGTGAAAGAATATAAACCAATCATCCAATGCCGGATGAAGGTCTTCTTGAAAACATATCTGGTGACCTAGTGACCTAGTGGTTAAAAAACAATATCATCACTTTGCCATGGAAAACACCATGTTTGTTGGGTAAATTATCTATGAACCGTTTTCCATAGCAAACTGTTTCCTGGAGGGACTGACCACATAACTTTATTGCTCCCACCGTAGCAGCCAAAGTTAAATCACAGTGGGATTTTATACCGCACCAAGTGGTCAAGACTTCAAAACCTCTTGGAATTTACGTTGACCTCCCCCATATCCAACCTCATTGATGAAGGTATATAACTTCCTGCTATGAAGCGTCACTAATAGTGCAGGACGAGAATATGGGGATGATGATCCCAGATATGCTTAAGACATGTTGATATATGTTGATATAGCCACCATAACTATATCCGTTGTAGCAGATATATTGAAAATTATTTATAAAATATAATATTAATAATATTTGATATATATGTATATATATATATATTTATGTATTTATTACATACCTATATATCATGAATCTATGATCTATCACTGATATAGTTCTTGTGGTCATGCCAAATGTATGAACCTGAATGTTTGCATCCCTCGATTCCTCGTAGTTCGCAACTGGCTGGACCCTTGATGATGTCGAGGATCCACCCACTTGAAGTCCGCATCCCAAGTTAGATAACCTCGGTGTTGCGAGGCCAATTTCAAGTGGATCCTGAACATTTGGGTCCCAGAAAAATGATGACTTTTGAATAAGGGATTTACTTCTTGAAAATGATGATTTCCTGGGTTTGGCAATCCGGATAATATACATATGTCCATTCCCAGTTTTGTTGAAAAACAAGCATTATGTTTGTTGCATTTTAGTCCCACAGTCCCACTGCGACCACTGTAAATCCATTCCAACAACATCGGAAGCTAGCAATTTACATTTTACATTTAGTACGCTACCCTCATCTACGCTCTATATTTGGGTGTTTTTCAAAATTGGGGTATATGCCCCTGTTCATCACTGGTTTCCCCATCAAAAATGACAGGTACACCGGATGATTTTGGGGTCTCCCCCCTCTCAACAGCTAATTGTTACCCACCCGCGTTTGACTGAAAATATGGTATCCCAAAATCCCATGGTTCATCATCACCATAACCATAACCATCAGCATCAGCATCATCATCACACTATATAACAATATATACAACACTACATAACACTACACAACGCTATGCTATAATGGTTCGTATACCTCCCTATCAAGCAACACAAAAACAACTTCAGCGCAGCCGCATTTGGCCATGCCCTGACTTCGCTGCGTCTCCTTCCAGGTGTCGATGTCCAAATTGGTGATGACCTCAATGGAGGGTATCCCCAACTGCCATGGTATCCCCGTGGTATCCCCGTGGTATCCCCATGGTCGTTTTTAGGGGAACATAACATTAGTAATTAGGGGAACATTAAAAGAAAACACCATCAAAATAAATAGGGGAATATAACATAGTAATTGGTTAGATGTTAATGACCAATTGTGATGGTATAGTCACTATAAACATGTTGGTACTTGGTACTTGTTGAATGACCATCTATAACAATATGATTCATATATATATATATATATCAATAACGTATTTCTTGGTGACTCAAGTCACCAACAAGAACACAAACATTCCCATTCGCTTAAAGTTGCCTCCATTGGCTTAATCAGCCGATCTGAAACCCAGAGACCCCCCTACATTCTAACAGCTATGAGTCGAAAGCCTGGAATCCAAATGGTACCCTAAAAATTGCTCCTTTCACTCACTCTTCACTTCGGTTCGTTTCTCTCCTAAAATAGCTGGTTAATGCATGTTTATTCCCCCAGTAATATGGGATATACTAGGTTTCGATCCATCCCAATATTCTATATACTTTGAAGGTCCACCGGATTCTTTGGACAATCTGCCAGTGATTCCGGTCCCCCGATCTAGTCATTTTGGGGTCAAACATTGGGGTTCTTGTCCAACTATGGCTATATCTCCCCATTTCAGGATAAACATGGTGAAATCATGTTAAAGTATGTTAAAGTGCGTTCAATCTCCCTTGTTTGCATAAAAAACATTTATAGCCATTTATAGGAAGAAGGAAATGCCCATATTTGATGATCAAATCATCTGAAATCCCAATTTTCCGGCTTAATGCCCGTCTTTTTGCCCCGGGTTGGCAACGACCCCTATGAACATCTGGGCATCTGGGAAGTCGAACAGGAACCACGATGCGACGATAGTTCTCGGCAATGGCATCTAAAAACTGCTGGTACCAGTCGTCCTTCACCGCGCAACCAGATGAGGATCGATATTGATCATCCACAATCCAAAAGAAATAGGAATTGATCGTTGATCCGAAAGATGTTGAAGTTGATGTGGGACATGTTCCTCCCCCCGAATATTTAGAAACCATGGTGTAGTAGAGGAATTTGCACATATTTTGGAACATTTAGATCCTAATCAGGTGGTGTTTGATGTTAGCCTTCTAAGAGCCTCGAACAGGCACTGCTACTCTTGTTCCTTACTTCCCATATGAATAGCCTCCAGTACTCAAACCTGGCAATGATGGAGAATGGAAACTCCACCATTTATGGAGGATGTTTCCATTAAAATAAAACCAAGATTTATAGCGGGATTTTGAGTTGCCATGTTCGATTACAGGAGGTTCATGGATAAATGCCCCCAAACTACCAAATATTACCAGGGTCATCCACTCTTCGTTGGGATGGTAAATCAACCAGGGGGTTGATGAAATGGGGCATCAGCCACTCCAAAACTGGGCATCCACTTAGGGCTGCAGTTGAGGTTATAAATGAATATACCAGCATAGTTATAGGTGTTACCCTCTGGTAATGACTAACAGTTTGCTCTGGAAAATCAGCTTTTGAATAGGTGAATCATCGAACATTTCATGGCCCATCCCTTCCAGTTCACTGCAAGACATTAGAGGGTATCTATCTCCTAATTTTTGAAACCGATATAGTTTATATACAGTAAATACCTGGTATATCCCCATGATATGCCCATTTACATGGTGATTTCCATGGTGATTTCCCATTCCGCCTGGGGAGCCACGTGGCAATCAAAGAAGACGATGACGTCTCCCGTGGCCAGGCCGGCTCCTCGCCAGCGGCTTCAGTGGGGCATAGCCATATGCCACAGTTGGATTGATGGAAGATCCTAAGGTACAACTGATATATGTATATATGCATGAATTATATACGTGAATTACATATATATATATTATGTATAATATATACATATACGTACGATGTATATATATATTATATGTGTGTGTATTGATTATACACAGTATACAGTATACATATACGAGCATGTTCTTGTTGCCAGCTGAGGAGTGCATCATCCCAATTTGATTTGATGTTGGTCGCTCTCTTCCAAGAACGAAGAACTCTTCGCTAACCACGAAGAATCAGAAATTTAGGAAAGAAACGTTAAGGTGATATGGGACTCCTCAATGTCGACTGGGAAATTGAGGGCGCAAATTTTATGTTCGTTTTCCTGCTTACAATTGTCATTTTGGGACTTTGAGTCATCATTGTTTGGGCTCTCGAGAGCCATTGCTAGATGTGGAACAAGACAACGGACTACCATTGAGAACAGGTGGTCTGGTGATACCTGTAGCATCCTGTAGCTGACATTCCGGGCCCATTCTTCGGATAGCGGTTTCAGTGAGAGGCCAACGATTCATACACATCCGAAAGCCCCTTGCAAATGGTAGTCATTTGAAATGATTTTTTGGGACGTTCACATACAGGTCGTTCAAACTGCACGTCAAAATGTTAACATCTCAGACATAAAAACACCGACTTTGGCCCTTGATTCGCCTCTTTGTCATATCCACCATGTTTCTTTTTATGGTTATCATATATATATATATACTTTTAGGAGGTATACGGTATACCCAGCGACAATCGAACTTGACAATGGAGAGTCCTCCATTATTAGACAGTTATAATGTTATCCTTGTCAAAAGGTTGGTTTTTATTGCCAAGGCAGATTAAACATATGGTAAGCTGCCATTGTGGTTAATGATTTTCCATATTTTCCCTACTGAGCTTGGTCGAATTCCAATTTGCAAAAAAAACACAGGTGAAGTCTTCATAGAATCCATTGAATTTTGTTGGCAAAATCCCCACATGTTCATCCCAAAATCAACTTGTTTGTTGGAAAACACCGGTAAGAATTGGTCTCCCATAGGTGTTTCCGTCGGATCAAAAAACGACCCTTCCGACGCCTGCAGACTTAGCACCCATGAGGCCCACGGCCACATCGTGACGGAGCAGCTTCAGGGGATACCTACAGAGATATGACCTACGTTCGGTGGGTCGTTAGCCAACTAGGTTGAGATGTCACTAAGGTTAATGGTTGATATATCATGATATATCTATACTGTCTATACTTACTATGATTGATAAACCAAGTTATAATTCGCGGGGCAACCACCTTGCATAAATGGATTGGTTTAAGCAACGAAAATGGTGATTCAACTATTAAAATTGGGGAAATAACATCAAAATTGGGGACTTAACCAATCTTAACCAACGCGATTCATATCCAATGGATGAACTATGGGAAATTTTGAAGGAAACCCAGTACAAAGGAATTGTCCCTCCGCACAAGTCTGGGATAGATAAACCCCGAAAAATTAACATAGAACCTCAATGTTACAGGATCTGAAAATTTATGTTCCTACTGGATGTGGCAATTTTCCGGTTCTCTGTGAAATTTTGGGCGTTTACTCTTTTAAAAAATGTTACGGCAGGGCATGACTATTCCCCCATCAAAATGCCAAAAAGAGTACTGTATATAAGTATCAAACTACAGGTAAAAGGCACGCCGCGGGCCAGGTGAATTGGAGGTTTTGGATTTCGAAAATTGCAGGAAAACCATGTGGGTACCCCAAAATCCCATAGTTTCTCATCAATTTCCGGAATAACTAAATGGCTATGGCCTATGGCTATAGCTGTTTACATCCCAATGGGGGGCCTGACCCGAGCCATTCCCAAAATGGACTCGGATTGCCCTGAAGGCTGGGCCACGGGAAAGTCAACCCAAGTGGAAACCATACACAAGATGTGTTATTGGTTTCGTTGTTTCAACCCCCTGGAAATCTGACAGCAATTGTAGATTATCACAAGATGGAAATGTTCAACCAATTCTGTCAAATAGATTCGAATAGCACAGGACGCCTCATCTTGACCCATCGATCCACAAGCATAACTCAATCTTGACCCGGGCACTTCTTCTGAAACTTCGGAGTGAGAAACTCCTGACAACCAGGCAGGAAACCAATCAGAAGGTACAGAGTTGATTGTTGAACAGAACCCCATCCCCTGAAAAGTTCAAGCGGGTGCCCGGTATCCTCCCTTCTGCTGTGATCTTTTTCTCCAGCTACACCCCCACAATGTTGATTGAATCATGTTGAATTCCGGGTTTTGGTAGGTGAAATCCATATCAACCATCGTTCATACATATTATCCACCTGAAACCCGTAAAAAAATCACATTGTGTTGGTTTGGGATCCAAATTTAGTTGTTTCCATCCAAAGGCCATATAAACTAAGCATCATTCATGTATACGTCCCCGCTCCCGACCGGCCACATCCCCGTTCTTTATTGCTGAAATCTACATATATATAAAAAGAACATGCAGTATATACTACACGTATTTAGGTATAGATAGATAGATAGATAGATAGATAGATCGATCGATAGATCGATCGATAGATAGATAGACAGATAGATAGATAGATAGACAGATAGATAGATATATGTATGGGTGGGTCCTATTGGCTGTAACAATGGGCACACAACACACCACAAAAAGTAGCACGGAGGGGGACATCAAATTTGACACTTGCCCAACCCAATGAAGCGAGACTTTTTTCCCTTTCAATCTAAAGTGCATCAGCCTCTGCATAGCTTGGCAAAGCAAACAATGAAATGAAAGCACATGATGACGTCAAATGAGTGAAGTGCAGGAAGGAAAACAAACTTAAAACGAACGTGCAGGTGTAGTCATTTTTGTCTGTCTTGTGCTTTGCGAGGTTGCGAGGTCTAGTCCCTCCAACTTGTCCAAACTTGATATTGCATAAACTTGGCATTACAACTTTCAGTTTCGAATCTACCCTGTTGACAAATGTCAAACTAGTCTTCCGGTGTCGTGTGCTAAAATGTTAAGCTAAGCCTTGCTAAGCCAAAAAGACTCAGCTGAAGGGACTAACTGTACTGAGCCAGTAAACCTTTCCTACACGTGTCACAGCAGGGCAGTCGGAGTTTCTACTGCATGGATAGCCAATGGGCAAAACAAAAGAAACGAAATGAAGTCACGCACAGATGGAAAATCCGCAGGTGGAAACTGCACAAGCGGCGCGTGCACAGCAAACAAAAATTGCGAAAGTGCCTTGTACTCTCGCTTTCGGTCATCCCATTCACAATCGGCGATGCCATACCCAACCACCAAGACATTGCTTGGCCAGTTGAAGACTCTGTCGCCATGAGGAGGCGGCACCGCAATTCGAATGGCGTTGGATCTCAGCTGATCTACCTGTATTGCTGATGGCCTTCACACATGTCGATGACGCGAGTAAATAATTGCACACTAGTCACTTGCGCAGATCCTTCAAAGTGCTGAACCCCTCTGATTTCATTGTGCCTCAGCAGCAAAGACTACCGAAAACATCCGAAAACCATGTCAATCATGTCGGCTCACCAATGTCAAAGCCACCATTTCTGAAAGCAAAAGTTATCAACGTCAGTTTTATCAACGCCAATGGTTTCAACAGCTCCATGGCAACTACCAACACATTCCCACGTGGCAATTGGATGCAAGCTATACTGGTGTAAAGCCTAGGGGCGCTACGATCACTCTCTGCCACGCAGACAGGAAATAGGCGTCGTAGTTATAGATCCCGCGCCCCTTCCTTTCCTCTTCGAACTCCTTCCTTAGTTCAAAAACTCTTCTTGGCGAGCTTTTGACATGACAAGTTTGAATCAAATCATTGCCAAATCATGCGTTCTCGGTCCTGGAAATTCAACGGCTGGCATATGTGCGCCCGCTGGGTCTATAACATCTTTTTTCTTGCTGAGTTTCAAGGACTCTTGCCGAAACGCATATGCTGGCGAGCTGCACGATGTCTCTGAACCCAGATTCAGTCAATTGCTTGGTGAGCCACAGGACCTGTCAGAACTTGAGGGAAGCCAGCAATTGAGCCACATGTGTTGTCCCGGACCCTTGGCTTCCACCCAAAATCAAGGCAAGTGACTTGCTGGCTCTTCCTTAGCATTGCATTTGAATGCACAGAAACTGCCACACGTGAGATGCAGAATGAACATACCGGCACAGCGCGCAGAGATTCAAAATATACTACACAGGGACACATCCTGATCCGGCCAGTTTCCTTGGCAATTCGTTCCTCGATGAAGTCGGCTGCAATCGACATCCAATTGCGAAGTACAAGTCTGTGCTGTCACTGATGCGAATCTTTGCGAATGATATGATGTGCCTGCGTGCTGTCACTGTGTGATGCGACTAAGCGTGACTGTGTGATGATGCCAGGTGGTGATGCCAGTCTTGCCAGCCTTCGAGCTGAAGTGCGCAAGGGGCTACCGGCAGGGATACATGCAAGAACATTCAGCAATTCAAAGCCAACTGCACTTGTCACGTCCTGACTGCGCACGCACTGTCACACCAGGGTCCGTGCCAGTGTCAGCATGACTTCATCGTGCATGCGGCCTCGGCACCAACCATCATTGCCAACTGTGACTTGCAAATTGAAACCAGAGAATCTTGGACATGCAAAGTTGAAAACAAAGCCACCGTGCCATTTGCATGTTGCCAAATGAATGCTGCTACAAGAAGAAGATTAACATAGATACATCAGACATAGATATTTTATATTTTGAAAATATAGCATCAACATCGTTTATCTATATGATACAAAAGAATATGATAGATATAGTTGAAACTCAATGCCAGTATTGTAGACGACAGAAATGATATCAAATCATTAATGTCTACAGCATCTGCTTGGAAAGCAGAAACCACTGTGATGCGCGCCTTGCCTCAGGGTCATGAATGGAAATGGCCCAAAGTAGATGACTTTACCGAATTTTACCATTTTAACATGAGAGGATTTTCCAATTCTATTTTAAATCACCGTAGATCGGGCAACTTAAAGTAATATCAACGCAGGATTAGTAAACCCCTGGTTTAAGAATCCGGGGAACCCCATGCGAAATATCACTATTTTCGGAACCCACTCTTTTTAATAAACTGGAAGTTTATTAATCCTGGGTGAACATTGGAGAATACACCATTCTTCTTACAATCGAGTGACCCAACGTGGTATCTTAGCTACATCACAGCTACAACAACTCCTACATCCCTTGGCAAGTTGGATTGCCCATCCTCCTTATGATTCCTAAAAAACGAGAGAGATAAATCTGGCAAACTCTCTTTAATGTGTTGAAAATTCAATTGCACAACCCACATTACTTACTGTGTGTGTATCTGCGTATTTTCATGATAAACATATAGAAATATGATATTTCTACATATCATTTCAAAAAATAATGAGATAATATGATATAACAATTCAAACTCTACCTTCCCATTCTCAATAGCTTACCCTACTTTTGCAATGGGAACTGCCGATACCCGAGAACAGCAAAGTGGACATCACTATAGGAGCCATAGGAGGCCTTGCCATAGGAGGCCTTGCCATCTTATATGGTCTGGAAGGGGAACAAAAAAAGATTTGCGTGAGTGATGTCCACTTTGCTGTTTTACTGAACAGAACAAGTTTCCACCAAACTTGAGTGAGGGCAAGGTTCAAAGATTCTTTTCCCATCTTTACAGCAATGTCCCCACTATCACAAAAACATGTTAAAAACAGAAGATTTATAGATAGATTCCTTACTGTACCCACCAAGCTGCAAGTTTCCACCAGTGTCGCAGTAGACGATGTTTATAGCAAAAACAAAGAACATGTTCATGAAATTCAATGCATCTGTAATGACATGCAAAATACTAACAGGTTAATTTCGTATGTCTTATATATCGAAACAACATCCATGCAAAAATAAAAGAATTTATTTACGTTCTTTCGTTTCGATTACTTGTCAGAACAAACCTGCTTCTGTCCGAATCATGCAGAATCACTCTCATGACTACAAAGACCTATTTAACCTTGCTACACTACATAAAAAAAATAGACATTATTATTCCAGCAAGAGACCCCAAATATTGCGTCGTGAGTACAAAAGATCATGTATCATAATGTTGGGAATGATGTCAGTCTTGATGATACTGATGTTAGTTTTAATGATGATGATAATAATGGTGGTCTTGAAAATGATCACGATAACAATCATGATGGTTCATGATGATGACAATAGTGTTCATTGTGATGATGGTGAAAATGATGATGACGTTGCTGAAAGAAAATATGATGATGTAGATCTTGAGGACGAGAGAAAATGTTGATAAGAAACACCGCTCCCAAGACCGCCGACCGCGCTTTGTGCGAACCTGCGCAACCGAAATGCACGCAGAGTTTTCACAAGAACCATTTTGTGCCGAAATTTACACGAAAAGCGCCTCACGCCAAACCAGCAACAACCCTTTCGTGCGAGCCTGCGCAGTCCAAATGCACATGGGTATGTCACAAGAGCCATTTTGTGTAATAATTTACAAGGTAACATGGCGTTCACGCATCGAGAACATCGTTTTTCGCACGCCTACGCAATCAAAATGCACATCGGTATGTCACAAAAACCCTTTTGTGTAGACGTTTCCAGGATAAAATGCCGAACGCGAATCCAGGAAACATCACTCTGCACAAACCTGCGCAATCAAAATTCACACAGACATATCACAAGAACCATTTTGCGTGCAAACTTACAAACATCTTCAGTGATATTCAGGCAAAGATTGCTGAGGCCTGAGCTCGAAACACCTCTTCAAAAAAAACTACGGCCTACCACACATGTCATGACAATGAAAATCAATGTATGACCATACAACACTTCCATTCAAAACCAGAAAAACTGTATTTTTCCGGCCTGGGCCACGAAATTAATCCTCCTGCTCCTGCTCCTGCTCGTCAAGCCGCCTGTGCCGATCTTGATTTTAAAGTTCGCTAAATATGTGAAATTCCGACATTCAAAAAAATAAAGCAGCTGGCCTCAGATTCAGTCGACAGATGAAAACACCGTCGGTATCACATCGTACAAGAAAAACCTGAGCAGTGTGCACCACAGACATCAACCAAGGGCATGAGTGCAGCTTTGAAAACCTCCCATGATCAATTATAACATGCCCATAGATGTTTGAAAAAACACTGAGGTGAGGACCAATGCTGATAAGGATGGCACAAGAAAATGGCTGTTGAAACCAAATGGCTCCATGAGTGGCCTGCCCAACATGGCCCCACAATGTGTTGAAGAAATGGGATTGCCCTCGGTGACGCTGTTGGTGGATACTTATGTAGGAAATTGTTTTTTACTTGTTACAGGTATTAGGATCTACCCAATATATATAGATATAATATATAAGTATACATACATATATATATATATATGTGTGCGCGCACCATCATTTGTGGATACATCCATTTCAAATCGACAGATTTAGGTGAGAATAACATTAAAACCATGTTTGGTTTCTTAAATTAAACGTTATAATAAACCCCTGTTCAGCACGTTGAATCAGATTTAAATGAAAAACCACATGGGTCATAATAGTATTTAAATAATGTCAAACAATACACAACTCATGTCAATAATCAATACATGTTCTCAAAATCTATTCGAATAAAAAAATATCTATTTATTTATATTTATGTGGGTTTGTCTGAAAATTGCGTACCCCTAAATCCATTGAATTCTCATCATTTCCCCATCAAAAAAAGCCATCTACATATGGCTAATAATACCTCATTTTCAGACATATCAACAATCCCATCACCATTAATCACTCATATTTATCATAATTATAGTAAACCTGAAACTGTTCATCCAAAATCACCATGGTTTGTCCACCATGTTTCTCACCATATTTATCATAAACCTGAAGATAAAAAATATTCACCATTCATCACTCATATTTCATCACTCATTTCTCATACATCTGAACCACCATGGTTTATCCACCATGTTGATCATTAAAAATTCTGATTTTCCATAGTTATGTAAGAGGTTTTTCCAGAGGCTACCTGAAAACAGAACCAGCTTCCAGGCGTTAAAAATGCTGTGCCAGCTCCTGACTCAAGGGTGGGTCGCTTCCATCGTCCACCACCACGATGTCCTGCAAGATGCCGCCGCCGATGCCCCACGGCACCGACTCGGCCACGGAGATCACGGTCCTCGGGGGTTTCGTATGGGTTACCCATGGTGAATGATGGTTAATGAAACTGGTGATTTCTATGGGAAAATGTGGGTTAATGATGGTTAATGATGGCTCATGATGGTTTAGGATGGTTAAGGATGGGTGATAAATACATATAAATACATGGTGAATGACTAATTAATGATGGTGAACTAACTGACCCATGGTTAATGATGGTTAACTAACTGGTGATATAGAGCAGCATACATGGTTAATGAGTTAATGATAGTTCATGAGGGTTAATAGTGGTTCATAGGGGTTCAGAACGGTGGAAATCCATGGCTTTTCCCCAAGAAATGATCTAAAAATGGTGGATTTTCCACGCTGGCCCTGTTTGATTCCCGAAGGGTCACCAATGGTACGGGTCATACCCACTACCCAGCCTAAATTTCATGTTTACGGGTGCCATTGCATCCCAACAATATGTGTTTATCTATATATATATATCATTATATGATATTATATGCATATCAACATCCCCGCAATATTTTTTCTACAAGGTGGACCGCTGCTTTAAGTTGATAGCAATGACTTTAAGACCACCTCCAACCATTTGGTCACCACCTTGCAGGGGGTTCACCAGTTGGCACCTGACTCTAAACTCACTGTTTCATCTTTTTCCCGATTAAAGCTGACGTGAATACCCTCTGGTAAACTAACATAACTATTGAAAATCACCATTTTTAATGGGAAAAACCACTATTAATGGTCATTTTCAATAGCTATGTTAAATTACCAGAGGGTAAAGCTGACAGCCGTTCCAAGCTGCCTGTCGTCCAAGGAACTTCTTGGCAAAGAGCCCTTCACCGGCACAGGGCAGCACCACCGAGATGGTCTTGGGCTTCCAACTCAGGTCCTCAGGGATTCAAACATGGCCTGGAAAATCCACCTTTGATAGATATATGTTTTCCTGTATATATAATATAATATAAAATATCAGATAGTATAGCAAAAGATAATATAAGATAATATATTATAATTATTAATATAATATAAAATAATTATAATATAATATAATTATAATATATATATAAATATGTATATAATTATATATACTGTATCTCTCTCTTCCCATTGAAGCCTCCATTTGTGGATATGTATAAATATGGACGTCGTTTCTCTTTTGTTGGCCAAAGCCATCGGACGGCGCTCCTGGCCATCGGACGAAACTTGTCGCGCCTTGGCTTCCGATGATGCTGCGGCCTCGCCCAACGTTAGCTTCAGCTGGTGAAGAAAGAAAAAACTCACCATCATCCACCATTATCCAATTATCCCATGATATCCCATGGTAAAGATGTCAGACTACTCTTTTAAAAAATATCGATCTTTACCCGTCCGCTGGGTTTCCAAATTGACACGTCTGACCCGCCTTAGCTGCTGGCTTCTTGGGTTTTGGCTTGGGCGAGCCTGGCTCATGGGGGCAGCAGTTTGTGAAGTAAAACATAGAGGAACATCCTAACTTGGGAAAATCATGATGAACATTTGGGGAAAGTTGATGGAATTTTCGGGTTCCAACCATTTGAGACAACCCTGAATCTGTCTTCATCGGCCCAAAAATACAGCTTGGAACATGATGCATAGCTGAAACATGTTGACAGCACCAACCATGTGATGAGCTCAGACTCCACCAACCTTGGGAACTGCCAACTGCTGCCGCAGCCGCTTGTTCAACGTGGCAACAATCCCAGGACAAGAATGGAAAATAGGCAATTGGACTCAGGGAAAAAATCATGAAGATAATGGAAAATAATGAGATTATGGGAAAAAAAAAGAGCATTTCAATAAAAAATCAGCAAATAATCTTGGACAATTGTCCGTGGATTGCCAAAAAAATACCGGGTACCAGGTACTGGCAAATACAAGTAGCTGATGGTCTTAAGGCCCATTGTCTGCTAAACACTTCTTGTAGCTGATTATATACATACTAGCCAGCTCAGTATCATCTAATTGTGTATCATCTCCATCAGACTCCATCACTTGGAAAACGCTTTGTACTAACCACTTGAGCCCCTCAATTACTAGCCATCTAGCAAACCATTGAGCCAACTGATTATCTAAAAACTGTGCTGATCTGGTCTTTCGTTTGAAACAAAAACAAGGTATACTGCACCGAACCCATCCAAACCCCTCTCCCTGGCCTTCCACTGGTGTCTTAGTAACGCTGTCTGCGGTGGCTCCCGCATCGTTCCCAGCGCTGCCAGCACTAAGCAACCAAGCTGCCAGGACGGGTGCCTGATTCTATGCCCTGGAATCCCGGAAGGTGAGGGTGCACTTGGTTTTATTCATGGATAGAATTTAACCATATTTAAGCCATTCCCATAAATTGGGATATACAGTAAACGCTATGATGGCCATATACCCCTGCAAATTAACAATGAGTTGGACGTTGGAAGAGCTGGGTTTCCGCATCGTTTCCAATACTGTAAAAAAATGCTCTTTTCAAGGGTCAAACGGTCAAACTGTTTATTTTGCTGGAGGGTAAATGGGGACTTAACTATTAAAAAATATGATCACAAAAATTGGATCTACCGGGGATTTAAACAAGTCTGAAAATGGGGTACCACCAATTCCAATGGATTGTCATCATGTGCCAAAATTATGTATATATATATATATGTGTGTGTGTGTATATATATATATGACCACAACTTGGAGGCCCACACCCCATATTCAGAATATTCAGACACGCAACCAGAACCATCATGTTGTTAGTTGTGTAACTGTTGCATATCCCATCATATCCCATGAAGTATCCTAACTATGGTCAGTAAATATTACATAGTTCCCATATTCTTGTCCGCTATCACTAACTATCATGTGGTTGGACAACTCCATGCGTAGCTCCAATTGGTTCCCCATGCAAAATAGGATACAAAAATAGCTCCGTTCATCTCTCCATTCACCACTGGATAGTAAATGTGGTCCCCAACACCAGGCCATACCAGGCCAGTCGCAATTAGCGCCGCAAGTAGAAGCCATCGCCAGGATCCAGATTTGGGCTCTTCCCTAGGAGCCTGGGAGAATGAAAAGTTGAAGCTTCCAATGAAATGGTCCCAAGGATACATATATATATATATATAGATAATGATAATTATTGATATTGATGCCCTCCGCAAAAAAAAAAAACTGTGAACACACGATTTCAACAGGTTTGTACCTTTCTATTTTTTGACGGTGCTATATAAATATACTGTATCAGATCCATATATATATATACGTATGATTATGTATGTATGTATGTATATATACAGTGTAAAACTCAACTTTTGACTGCAGGAGTGCGCACGGCTGTGCGCGCACAGAATTGTTTTCTTGTTGGGCTGACAGGCTAGTTGGGTCTAGATCCACAATGCCATACATGTTGTACAGAGTGCACACCTGCAACTGAGGGTCCTGTTGAACACAGAATATTCTATATGATTCTATATGTAATATATTCTATATGTAGTATAATTACCCCCGGTCGTACCGGTCAAAAGGGTCCAGTCCTGGAAAAAAATGCCTTAAATCGTTTGGTCCACAACCTTTTGGAATTGATTTCCAAAGGGTACAACCCAACGGATTTAGCTCCGAAAGGACAACAACCAAGTTGCAATTTCCCGGGCAAACAAATTAAAATCCTGTTCCACAACCTTTATGTGGACTAACATTTCTCCTGGTCCACCATTGCGCTGACACAACTCTTTTCCTGGGTCATAACC
>Ga0126342_10002352_pt1 | contig 29304 bp, 25 predicted proteins | sample Cyp1metagenome_FD_92528 | JGI IMG/M metagenome (GOLD analysis project Ga0126342, IMG submission 92528) | Coral microbial communities from Lord Howe Island, Old Settlement Bay, Australia - Cyphastrea 1 metagenome | ecosystem: Host-associated > Invertebrates > Cnidaria > Coral ...
TTATATGATATTATATTATATTATATACTATATTATATTATATTCTATATTATATTATATTATATTGTATTATATTATATTGTATTCTATTGTATTGTATTATATTGTATTATATATTATATATTATATATTATATTATATTATATGATATTCTATTCTATTATATTATATTATATTATATGATATTATATCATATAATATATATATATAGGGACATTTTATTGACATTTGATTACCAGATGTTTTTTTCATGATGTAACCCACTGGGCCTGGATTTGGGCAGGGGTGTTAAACCATTTTTCTTGAGTTTTGTGTCAAAATTACTTCCATGGTGGTTAGATGTTGCTGTTAAATTTCCCCTCTTACAGGGGTGATGTTGCTAGAGGAAAGATTACAAAATCCGCGTACATGACTTCAATTGTGGTCAATTTTTGATATATTAGGGGCGATGGGGTGATTTTTTTTTGGAAGTTCCAACTGGGTGAATTTGACGATGCTGTGGCTCACAGCCATTCCCCAACGATGGTTGAAGACTGGTTCTGGTCCATCAAAGACCCTGTTTTTTTAAGCTGATCTGAGGTACGAGACCCCAAGAACTATGGAACATCAACATTTCTTAACCCCATAGTTCTATAGTTTCTATAACCCCATAGTTTCTTAACCCAGTTATGGTACGAATATCCAAGAACTGGAGACTTAACCCCATTTTATGGCCATTTGACGAACTGACATTCTCCCAATTTTCGCTCTCGATTTCCATCATCGTGACCGGTCTAGGCCTATGGCATTCCAGTGACGCCCTGCGAACTGGCTAACTCGCCCCAAGAGGCTTCCGCCGCAGCTGAGAAGATGGGTGCCTTGGTAGTGAGAATAAGTGACCTGTCAAACCTGAAGAACTTATGGCAACCGAACCATGGCCTTCAATCAGGGATTATATAAACTGTTTTACTCTTCAATCATAGATATTTTGAGTTTGGATTGCATTGAAAGCGATCTAGGATGGATTCGGATTCTGTTTCAAGGGGGTTTCGAATTAAGTATCTGGATACCAGAGAATTGGGGTTTATGGTGCACACATTGCAAATTACAGCGTCGGTATGGGATTTGGTAGTTTGGTCAACAGCAAAAAGGTTGCTGCCAGCCAGAAGCCGCTTCAGGGTATGTGCAAGTGACAGGTCTAAGGTTGATATACATCGCCAAAAAGCTATATATATATACACACATATTTGCACTTGCCATGCGCAACCTATCACTTACATACATTTCTCCAACGACGTTTGAAGTTTCCAGTGCCTGGCGTGGACTAGAAGAAAATACTTGAGAAAAACAACAGATTACCCAGATCGTTCCCAAAATTATCGATATGATAGAATGATTTCTAATCTCAATTCCTCATTCCATGGTAATTAGGGTGTTCCTCAGGGAATCGGGGCGTTGGCGTGTTTCCCAATTCCCTGATTCTGGTGTTCTTTGATTCTTTGAACCTCTTCCCGGGATGAGATGCATTGCATGCATTGCATGCATTGCATGCATTGCATGTGCTGAGGCTTTCCTGTGGTCATCAAGTTGAACTCTACCACCATCACTCACAAGGTTTCTGTGGGGTGCATGTTGCGAAGGATGGTGATGGGGTTATGAGGAATGATGCGGACCCACTCTGAGCTTGAATGCTGGCAGACTGCTACAGCCCTGATTTGGAACTAGAACTAGCTTCAATCAGCTCCAACCACTCAAACGTTTGAGACAGGCAACTTCCAAACTTTCCACGAAACTTCGGCGCAGACTCGTTCCAGATCCATCCCATCCCATCCCATCCCATCCCAGACCGATGTGGGTGGCGTGGTGCTGAACCTTCACACCAGCTATGCGGTGGAGAAGGCCTACAACGACATGAAGGAGAGCGTCTCGAGGCTCGCCTCGCCCGAGGGCTTCGAGGGAGTCACCGTGCAGCCCATGATCTCGCTGAAGGGCTATGAGATCATCTTGGGCACCTGGGCGAAGTGGTGGGAACCCGGGTGGGAACCCGGGTGGGAACCCAGGGAACCCAAGTCTTCCACAAGGAACGTCCAGTTTCAGGAGGCTGACTACATGAGGTTTCAAAGTTGAATCCTGTACCTGTTGGATTACTGAGGAGTGGTTTCATGTGTTCAGGTTTCCAAATTGAATCCTGCAATGTCCGGCATTTCCGTCTATTCAAAAGCTCGAAATTTTGCTGTCAATGAGGTCCACAATGAGTCCGCAATTTTGAAGCCCAGCTTCATATGTTTCATTTACACTTGCTTGTCAATCAAACGTGGGAATGGACATGTCCAAAATTTCCCTGAAGAAATCCACGTTTTTTTTCCCCATCGTGCAGCCATGTTTGATTGCCAGAACGCCAACGAAGGGGCCCATGGTGCCCAGCTGTCAGGATCTTCACTGGATCCCCAACTGGGCCCTGTGTTGCTCTTTGGCACCGGTGGAGCATTGGTGGAGGCCCGGCAGCGGATTTTCGCGGGATTTTCGACAAATTTATGGTGGTCTAATGGGTCCAAAAAAATCAAGACAGGATATTTTAGTGAGATTTGGTGGGGATTTACCATCTGGTTATTTAAGTTACATAGCGAAGCCATGTACAATTTTTATAGATCATAAAAATGATGACTTACCTATCCAAAAGGGCCATGATTTTACATAGCTACATAGCTACATAGCTACGTTAAATTACCAGAGAGTAACTATCGACAGTGTCAGCAGCTGGGATTGAACCAATGGATAATGGATTTGGGTGTGTCTGAACATAGCAAAGCATCGAAAAAATGGTGGACTTGGTGTGTGGGTTCGTGTTCACCTGGAGGTGGAACCCCAAAAAACAGCTTTGCTCCAGAGTCCCGAAAAAAAACCATGGTAACCCCAGGATTGGGTTTGGATGAAGAATTCCAGATGGATAACCTGGATCCCGCCATTTCGTTTTTTTTTTTTACATTTTGCAGCCACCAGTGACCGACTGCGGCCCGGTTTTTCCGCAGGTCTTTCAGGATTCGGCCGTGGCGCTGCCCCCGCTGAATCCCAACCTGGCCCGAAAGATGCTGCAGGAGACGGGCGGAGAGTCCTTAAGACTCATGGGATTCCATGGGAAATCTGGGAAATCCCCGAAGCAAAAAGGAGCTTTTAATGATTTTAATGGGAAACATATCTATGAAAATCTTGGATTTTCACCATTGCCAGGTTAGATGACTGAGGAATATCTCAGGATTACATACAATAGATCTTGGGCAACCAGAAGAACTGGGGGTCTCAACCTTCAAGATGGGGTAACGGTGTTGACCATAAAAGATGTGGATGTTTGATGGGTGGGACCTGGGTCATACTCGCTGGTTTCATAGCATTCTGGGCTCCCTCGAGTTGGGATTTGAAGCCCTTGAAGCAACCAGGAACATTTGATATTTCCCAATCTTCATTTGGATGTGGGTCAAAATGGAAGACCTAGGGGACCACAGATGTTAGTCTAGTTTAGTATTAACCATCCAATTATTGGGGTACCTAATTTTGACCCATACCCATTTGAAGATGGAGATTCCAAGGGAGATGATACTCATGGATGGGGTTGACTTCACTCACATTTCTGGGTTTGTCGGCTTGTCATTTTCTTTGGCAGGGTCGCAGCTTTGGGGGCCGGGCCCAAATGCTGGGCTCCCAGCATTGAGACACTTTCAGGCATCGCTTCGAACATGTCCTGCGCAAGGGCCCAAGATCATTGTTCCCCCCGCGAGATTATGGAAGCTACCGCTGAGCAGGGTTGGTTCAAAAGTTCTCGTTCAGGTCATCAGGTCCAAATCTGAACGCTTTATTCAGCCCAAATTGCTATTCGCATTGGCAGGAAACGAAGCTCTACAAGGCGTTGCTGGGTGTGCGAGGCATGGGCAGCGTGGATATGGATCAGTTGATTCAAATCATGGTCCGATTTTCGGTGCTCATCTTGGATCTGCCAGAGATCGCGGAGCCGGGCCGCCGGGGGGGCGATTGAGAATCGGCATCGGTGCTGGAGATCTTTAAAAAAGCTCTGTAGACCCCATGGATTCCTAATTTCACTGTCTTGTCCCGTTTGAGCAGTGTTCAAAACCCGGATGAACTACTTGATGTAGTGGAGATAATAGCAATCCATTGTGCGAATATTTAGATTTCGGCCGCGACAAATGTCTTCGCGTCTTCACTGGCGAATGCCAGCTGTCAGCATGAGGAATTTTCACCATACGCTGGGTGAACTTTGGACATATCCATTGGTTCTATGCCGCGATCCATGACATATCCTTTCGTTATCCACTTGGCATATAGACCTCAAAAGCCACCTGAGTTGTGGTTTCCTTTGAGACAATGGCTAGCTGTTCAAGGTATAGCATTTGGAAGGGGCGAGTCTACACCAGGAGTGCGACATCAATCCATTGATTGCCTCAGAAGATTCCATCATGTCTCTGGATGCCCGAGTCCTATTGCACGATCCTTCGGTGGATGCGGTGGATTTGCCACAACCCTCTATTCGGCCATATCCTCATCAGCGACTTGGGCTGAAGTTGGGACAGCTGTCAATTTCCTTTTCAGAGGATCCAACGGACCCAGAGTCTCAAGTGGTATCTTTTGGCGTCCCATTTCTTTAAATCCTTTTCTGCTGAGAAGAGCGACTTCAAGATGTTTTTCTCTTATTTTTTCTTTTTCTCTATTGCGGACAGTGCCAACTCGGCATTTCATGTTGATTTGGGTTTGTCTGAAAATAGGGTAATGCAAAATCGCATCCCCTCGCCATTTTCAGCCCCATTTCACCGGGAAAAACCATCGGTTGCCGCGGCTCGCCGCCAGGTACGTCTGTAGCTATGATCTGGACGATGGCTCCAAAGCCAAGCTGAGACCCATCTTGCCAGAGGATGAAGGCGCTTAAAAAAACATGAGCACATTGATGATTGATATGGAAGTTGAGGGGCCCAGGTTGTGTCTTCACAAAACAAGTCACCCTCTTTGCTGCCCCAGCCGGTCGCAGGTCTCATGCGGCACTTCTACGCCCGAGCCAGCTGGCCCGATGGCTGCGATCCAGCCTCCATGCCCAACGAAGAGGAGCATCCGACGTGTCGCTGGTTTTACGGTTGGGGTTACTGAAAATGGGGTACCCTTGGTTGCTGCAAATGTCATGGATCATCATTTTTCGCATTCAGAAACTTTGGTATATGGTCAATATGGTACAGCCAATTTTCTGACAAACCATAATTAGTTGATTATTACCATTGACCAAGTGAGCAATAGGGATCCCAAACCATAGGATTCACAATCCCAAGTCTGAATGGCCAGTTGCTTGGGGTGGCCAATGTCAAGAATTCCCCAGAATAAACTAATGGTATGGTTTCACCAAAAATGGGAAGGTGATGGAAAGTGATGTCAAATGGCTCATCCTGCTTTTGACTTTGATGTCTTTTTGGGTCTTTTTGGGTCTTGGGGGGCTGAAGGACCACTGGCAGGGAAAATCTGCATGGATTTTTTTTGCTGGTTTCTATCCCTATCATACCCCATATTTTTAGGGTCGCGCGACCGCCAACCATAGGCTGGATGACTTGCTCAAAAACTCCAACTTTGGATGACTTCCCAATCTTTTTGCAGAGAAATCAGAAACTCATATGGACACTTGGACACCAAGAACCTTCCCGGCACTTTTCACAGCACCATCCCATGATCCCATCCCAAGGTACATTGGATCGCCAGCACCTGATCCGCACCTGTTTCGTGGACTTCGACCGCTCCATCGTTCTGGTGGCCGAGGTGGACAAGGCCATCATGGGCGCCGGCCGCATTAGCAGAGAGGAGATGTCCGATGACTTCACGTTCTCCTTGCAGGTCTTGCCCGAGTGCCGGAAGAAAGGAGGGATGATGGCGAAGGGGCTAAGGGGGGGCAGCGGTTGAAGTTGGTGACTGGTGGCCATTGTTTGATGTTTTTCTTAAATTGGATAATAACTCTATACATTATATATATATAATAGACTGGGAATAGATAGCCGTTTCCAACCAACAATATGATACAAGGTTTGGTTCGTGGTTGGTGGAGGTGGGCCACCTCAAAACAGGTCTCCAAAAATGGTTGTATGCTTATTCCTTCTGGTGTAGGGGCAATGTGGTTAGCCAATAATTCAAATATATATATATAGATATTGTGTGTATCGCTATACTTATGACACTAGGAACTACTGGTGCGAACAAGTGGTCATGATTTTGGGAAAGACCCGCTGCAAAATGGTTCAAACATGTTCAAACAATTGATTAAGAAGAGTGCACACTTCTTTCATATTAAATCAATGAAATAGTTTCTTTAAGGAAGCAGGTCTTTTAAAACGACAACAAACAAGGAAGACTGAACCTTTTCAACCGGAATACTACATGTGTCAAGAACATATATAATATTTTTGCAGGAACATGGTTTCTTGAAAAGAATACTATACTGTCTTTTCGGATAATTGCCATTTGTAAGCACATATTCATCTTTCTTTGCAGTTTTTTTTCAAGGAATATCGCCTTGGTGCATTGGATATTGCACTTTTGACATGATTTCTGCATATTAAAGAATAAAAAACACGCTACATAACGGGACAGAAATATTGTTTATTCAAAGGGATACTACCATTTTGAAGAAAATTACACTTTGGAAAAGGAATGCTGCATCGTTTAGAGGATTCCTCCATACTTTGTAGGGGGATTGCCTGTTGAAAACATGTACTATCTCATAGGATAACTGCAAAGGAACAAAACATGTTTCTTACAACAGAAATAATGTTTTTTTTTTCAGGAAAACTCTCTCACTTGGAAGAAGATTACACTTTTTGAAAAGGAATGCTGCATCTTTAAGAGGACTCCTCCATACTTTGTAGGGGTATTGCTTGTGGAAAAACATTGTATTATCTCAAAGGAAAACTACAGATTAATGAACAATGTTTCTTTGCAAACCGTTCATTGTTCTATGCAATATTACATGTTAGAGCAGGAATGTAATATGTTAAGCTCATGCTACATATATAATAGAAACATATGTCCCTTCAAAGGAAGGCAGTACTTCTTTTCAAGATATCCTGCATCTTTTAGAGCATAAACCGTTATAGTTTGCAAGGGATGGTGGAAGGGTTCTTGCAACTATTTCAATGATATTAGGGTGCATATATATTTCAATATGTTTATTCCTGAATTGTGTATTTATAATTATCCTTTGCCTTACGACTCTGATGTATTTACTTAATTGCATTCAATAAGAACAGATATCATTCACAATGTGACTCTTAAACAAGAAACATTGTTTGCATGAAAATTGCATGGAGCTAGACTGTATTATATACAAGAGCTTCTGAATAGAAGCCTGACCTTATGATTTTGTGGCAATTTTTAGTGCGTAATGAGGTGGACAATATGTGCTTCAAAGTTCAGTCTGTTCATATCTAGATTAATTGTACTTAGATGTACTGCAAAAAGAAGGTGGAGCAAGGGCCAAGCAGACCATTGCGTTTCAAGATGTAGATAGATAATGGCTTGTTGGAGATCTGAATGGATTGATGAAAACAGGCGGGAAACTGAAAAAAAATCTGAAGAAACTCTGCTGGAACGCCAATTTTTTTTTGAAGTTTTTTTTTCATATGTTTTTTCATGTGTTCAGTTATTGACTGAATGAAAGGGTGAAGCAGACGATGGGGTGAGGCAGAGGACGGGGTCATGAGAAAACAGACCATCCCGTCTCAAGATGTTGACAAGTGGAGATATTTCAATGCCTGCGGGGGGGTTTTGGGTGGGTGTGTGTGTGTGACCATATGTATATATATATATATGATATACACGTGTATATACAATTATATACATACATGCACACACGCACACACACACATGTCGCCTCAATGTGGCACATTCTGGTTTTACCCAGCAGGATTGGGCTCGAAGATACTGAAGCGCTTGATCGAGTTGTCCCGCATGGAGGGAGCGGCCTGCATCAAGGCTGATGTTTTCTGCGAGAACAAGCGGGCCCTGAGGTTTTTAGAGGCCCGCAGATGGGGAATTGAGGATTTTCTAGTGTTGAACTCTTTGATCATGCAGGTGTCTTGAAGCGAAGCCTTTATTAATGTTATATATATACGTATATATATATATATATTCTATACACATTCTATACATACAAATCAACAGTTCGATTCAATATTATTGGAGATTTCTTCTGCTTTGCATCATCAGAACAATCATCATCATCATCATCATCATCATCATGATCATGATCATGATCATCATCATCACCAGCATCAGCCAGGGGCACGGTTTCCGGTTGGGCGTCCCAACACACTCGGGGAGATTGGTGCCAGCGAAGTATCAGCTCACCGAGCCTTGGGAAAGTGGATGCGGGGGGAGTCATGACCTACATTGAGGGGCGAGTTACCAACAAAAATATGTTCTGGGGAATTTTTGAAGATATAGCTCTACACACATACTTCCACATATATGTGTATATATATATATAGATAGAGATAGATTTATAGTAAGCCAGAAGGCAGACCAGTCGGAGGGGTTTTGAAATCTTCAAAGTGGGGATTAGACATTTGGGATGGAGATGCAACCAGCAATATAAACATGTGAGTGATTGGGGTTTGAACGTGGGGATACCTGCAGCCAACAGTGGACATACCGTAGTGAGGATGTCAGGGACGATAAATATGAGGATGGACATCAACCCGTGGCTCGGGATAGTGATTTTCAGGGTCTATGTTAGTTGGGATGGTTGATGCTCAGGCTCGCGTGTTCATGACATTTTTGTCCATATACCCAATTTCTGTGGACTAAATAAATTATATAAATTACAGTACTGTCTATTACCATTTTTGGATGGTGATTTTTATTTTTTGGTCAAGTTCACATTTTTAGGTTCACCTCCCGGACTTTCGCCCCTCTCCGAGAGTATCCTCTTCCGTTTTTTTGAGGACTCCTCGCACCACCGCAGCCGCAGCCGGACCGGGTCCAAAGCCTTGGCGGGTGATCGAAAACCTACCTTGATGATGAGCTGATCGCTGACAGGAAAAACATGCTCATAGTATCTCATAGCTGGGTATACTGCTGGGTATACTGCCAAATGTTCAATCATGGTCAAATGTTCCCAATTTTTTGTGTTGAGCCATGCCGAGAAATCCAAATGCAGGCATTTCTATGAGAGAAAACGAATGTCAGATATTCGTGATCCTTCTTGTCGTTTTGCCAGGAAGAATCGTGTTCCAAAAAAATTGCACACAAGGTTGCAACCGATCCGAATCGTTTTTTGGGTGATCGGAGAGCTATCCAAGGCTGCTTTGAAACCCTGGGGCTTCCGACGGAGTCGCCAGAAAGGGAACACCCCTCCGGTGACCGGTTCCCAAAGACATCCAAAACGAAAAACCGCCCGGTGCACTCGGTTGTTGCGCTATGGCAAAATCGAGACGGCCAGGTCATAGGACCTGTTTTTTTCAACAGGTTCACGCTGGAGGTCAACCGTTGGAAGATAGTTGGGTCCCCAGTTGGCTTTTGTTGGGATGGTAAATGCCAACACATGGCATGGACAGGGAAAGCAACATCAACTTGTTGATTTTGGGTATTGAACTCTTTGCCAGCTGGTACTTTGTCTGGGGAGATATGTGCGGAGCTTCAGGCAATCTTTACTTACCAGGATAAGTGTGAGTCAAAGGCCTCCCCAAACACTTAGGCCTGTAAAGCAATATGTAAACAAGGACTTACCATGATAACCCATGATATAGCTATCAAGGTCTCATCAAGCTATTGCACTGGCACTGCTGCGTTGGATGTGCGGATCATTTCCCCCACTATGGTTGACCACCGGCAGCGACATTTCTTGCGTAGAGATGGCGTGGAAAAAAGGCGGAGGGGCCCTGGGTCGCGGCGTGGTCATTCTTAAAGGCGGACGTTTGCCGAGCAAATCTGTGAGAATTGGCAAGTTAGCCATTTGTACCACTGGATGGTGTGACTAAATGCCACATGATGTACCCTTGGCAATTTTCCGATTCAAATCACCTGCGCTGCAGTTTCAAGCCACAAAATGTACCCGCAGACGAATTGGTTTCTCCATCTGCAGAAATCGAACATTTGCTGACTGGTTGAACTGTCAATGGTTGTGTCCCTGTGAGCTTAACGACGTTCGATTGAAGTCATCAATTCGTTCAACTTCGTAGTCTGAAAAGGTGTTTCAAAACCGTGAGCTAAGACCAGCTGTGGCGCAGTCCGGAGCCATGGTGAAGAAGAGGAAGAAAGGTGATGATGAGGCCGAGGCAGCCATCGGTCCAGACATTGCTCATCAGATTGGTCATTTCAGCTGTGAACCATCAGCTGAGCAAGTGTTGATGTGCAAAATCCAATAGTTAGACTTAGACCCAATGCGGCAACCCTTACGCGGAGGAATTGAATATGGTCATCATACTATTTTTGAGTATACCTAGCTCATCTATTGCACAACCACAATGGGGGTTGAATATGGTAAGTGATGAATTAGTGTTCGTGGTAGAAATGGGCTGTAAAAACAGGTAGCAGCTCCGTTATTCTGCACTTCATCCCCTGCAGGAAGCAGAGACACCGGCGGCGAAAGGCGCTCCAAATCTGTGATAGGTTTCAGTTTGAGCTATGAAATTATGATGCAAATACATGAAGGTTTCTTGAAATGGAGGATCCCCAAGTTACCATGGGTTTCAATATTGGAATATTTAGAATGGTCTAATTTATCATGATTTGGCGGGACTTCTGGTGGGTGTCTGCTGGTTGGACCAACGGGAGGTTCTGTGAACACCTCCAAGCCGTCGGCCCTCAAGATGATGAGGCGGATTGGCACACCCTGAGGTATGAAGAGATGAGCCTTAGCAGTTTAATTGCACCTAATAAGGGGACTTTTGCAACCAAACATGGGGATACTTGTCAATGGGTGGTTGCATCCCCCCAAAAAGTCTCGGCTCCTCAAAACTCTCTCAGATTTTCTTGCTCCATTTTGGAAGCCAGTCCCTTAAAACATACATGGCTATGAATCAATACCTATTAATACCATTTTTAGAGGGATGAACATCCATTTACCAGCTATTTTTATGTTCACCAGGGGTACAAGGTTTTGACCCACTGCCACATATTCATCTTGCAGATGCTAGTCCCCCAACTTCAAAAACCGCCACATCACCTCATCACCTCATCGCCAGGCCGCGGAAGTCGGGGCGTTCCGAGACCCTCAGCGTGGCGCTGCCCGCGAGCATCGTGGAGAACGCGCAGGGTGGGGAGCTGAAGGCGCTGTTGGTGGGGCAGATGGCGCGGGCGCTGACGATCTATGGCGTGGATGAGGCGATGATGGGATGTGATGGGATGGGGGAACTGATTTCTTGATGAATGGGGTAATTTTCATATATTATGGGATGATGGGATTATTAGGAATATTATTCTATCCCAAGATTACTTATGAATGGGATGGGGGATATTGATAGTTCGATAGCAACTGCAGTGAGGACCGCGGAGTCAAGTCTAGGGAATATCATGGCATGTCTTTATCGTTGGCTTTCAACCGCACCATTGCTTGGTCATACACCAAAACGATCATCATGCTCATCATCTCAGACCATTGCCACATTGCAAAGTAGCTGTTTGTTCTTGGCAGATTCCACACCCATCCGGGTCCGGGTCGCCCTGACAGAGTTTGGTCATCCGAAGTCTCGCCGACAGTAAGTGACATATGAAAAAAGCACATCGATGGTCCAAGATACGGTGACATCTAAGGAAAATATTAAAGATTATATACCCTCTGGTGAACTAACATAGCTATTGAAAATGGCCATAGAAATAGTGGATTTTCCCATGAAAAATGATGATTTTCCATAGCTATGTTAGTTTACCAGAGGGTATGTCATGAATACTCATGATAAACTAAGGAGAATACCAATGACATTTAAGGATGATACTATAGTAATCCCCTGAGAAACGCTTCAATTTACCTTCCCCAGGTGGTGATATTTGAAGATCGTTCGGACGCTCCAAGCAGCGATGAGGAACTGGTCTTTGGGTCATGGATTTCCGCGGTCGAAGGGCGAAGAGATGGACGAACCTCTCGGCAGATGGTACGGCCAATATAAAAAAACCAACATCGGGAGCTACGGTAACCACCAAAGAATGCATTTTCCTTTTTCTTTTTTGGGTATTTTCAGGTGTGTCAAGGCCTACAGATTTTTCTAGCGGTGAACCTCCGTCTACAGACTATTTTGGACTCCGCAGATCTACAAGCTACCGATTAAACCCCCCCTTTGGAATGGGAAGATCATCTATAAAGTGCATATAAATGGGGATGCCACCAGCAAACTGATGCTGAATTGGAAATGTCGCGACCTCATAGTTTCCGACACCACAGCTGATAGTGGGAACCAGTCATATTTCAAGTGGGTCTTTTCTAGGTAATTTAGCTATAGATCGGATTTTAGCATTGTCATAGAAGTATCACTTGTACCCGGGGTCCCACATGCGATATGACCAGGACGGCATCTCAAATGGCATGGCCTTCTTCGCGCGGAACTTGCAGTACTTGGAAACGCCTCAGTACCTGCGGAAGCAGCTGGTGCCGGTGCACAAGGCCCCTGTGAAGCCTTGATTTGGTGGGAAACTTTCGGGGAAAGGATGGAGGATGGGACTTGGATGCTCCAACCTGCTCCAACTTGATCCAACTGATTCTAGTTCTGATTCTACCCTCTGGTAATTTAACATAGCTATTGAAAATGACCATTTATAGTGGAATTTCCCATTAAACATGGTGATTTTCCATAGTTATGTTAGTTTACCAGAGGATAACTTATTTCTTTGTGGTCGATTTAAGTTGATGTGTGAAGTTTCTTACGGCGTCATGTCTCTACCAGCGCTGGTTCCCTCAGGACCTGAAGTGGGTGGGTCTATTGGCTCCACTTGATGCTCCGCATCACCTGCGAAAGCACGAGCACTTGCCGTACCGAGAAGGATCGGCGCGACTCGGGGGACAGTGGAGGGGGCAAGGGGGGCAAAGGGGGGCAATGGGGGGCAATGGAGGTCGGAAGGCATTGGCAACCTTCTTCTTCTTCTTTTTCTTCTTTTGTTTTTTCTTCTTTTTTCTTCTTCATCATTATAATCATTATCTTCTGCTGCTCTTGCTGCTCTTGCTTGCTGCCATTGGGCCATTGCAGGAGTGGTGTTGCAGAAGGGTTGGCCAGCGCCGACAGAGGATGAGAAAGGTGCCGGGTTGATTTGGGCGAGGGGGCTGTCAAACTGTTATCCTTGAAATAGAATGGAACAGATATATCATATAAATCATATATATATATATAGTTGTATGTCCAACGTCACATTCACATGTATATGATTCATTATGATTCTATGACACATAGAGTGTTATAGAGAAAGAAACATATGTCTGATGCCTGTATCTCTCTTGCTCTCTCTCTCTCTCTATCTCTCAATGTATATATATATATCACATGTCATATATAATATGTAATATGTAATATGTATTGTATCATATATCATATATCATATATCATATATCATATATCATATATCAATATATATATATTGTATCATATATTATATCATATATCTATCTATCAATCCATCTATCAATCTGCCAATATATCAATCTATCAGTCCAAACATCTACCTCTCATGGCAGCAGGTTGCTGGGTGAACTGTGGCCTACCGGAGCCTGTGTGGCTTCGAGGACGCATTGGACATGAAATCCTGCGCTTTTTAGGTTCACTCGTCTTTTTATGTTGGTCAATTCATGTCAAATCCACTCCCTGCCACATCATTTCAGACCGTTTCATCACCTACTGAGACGTACTGTACCTGGAAAACTGATCGAAATGTAGCTTCCATACTGCCTCCATTTCGTGTGTTGTAGCCATTGTAGCCTTTTTGACGCTGCAGGAAAAGAAATCGCCAGCGACGTGCGTGTCACGGTGCGCTTGGAGGTGTGAACCTCTGTAGGATGGTCACCGAGATTCCATCGCTGTATCAACCACTGTAAATTGGAGGCCTTATCCGAGATTTTCCTGGTCCTAGGTGAATCATGGTGAATCTCCTTTTTTTGTTGGTTAAACCATGTTACCCTCTGGTTATTTAACATAGCCATGGAAAATGGCCCATTTATAGATGGTTTACCTATCAAAAATGGTGATTTTCCATGGCTATGTTAAATAACCAGATGGTAAACCTGGTTAAACCTCCGTAGATATGCAGTCGGGAGTGACAATGACAATTATCTGCGGGGAGCAGGGTTGATTTCGGTCGTTGATTCGGTGAATCTCCAAATCATTAACTTTTTTCCCAGCCAGTTTCTTGCAGATTTCTTTCAAAGCAATCCATTGACCAGGATCTTTCATCATTACTGCTTGAATCACCATTTTTTTATGGATAAATAAGCGTTTTTCATGGATCAATTCCCATTTTTCATGGATTGACCTGGGAAAACAGACATATCTTTTGGTGATCTCGGCCCACAGGATGCCGAAGCGGCTTCCACCACTTCCGGCAGCCTGCGTGGCCGCGGCCGTGGGCGTGGCGGCCGCGGGCGCGGCAGTGGTGAGGTGCAGCGAGGTGGGTGAAATTTTGGACTATCAATGGTCCCCCAAAAAATGATCAGTTCTCAGTATTTGACCTAGTTCTTAGTTCTTTCTCTTTGCGTTTCAACTTAGGACTTGACATGAGAATTTTGTTGGTAGCGAGCTATGTTTTTGTGGAGTAATTGAGCCATGGGACTCTGGGGACCGACAGGTGTGGCCGTTGAACCGTCCGAGCCGCGGACCAAGAGTGGGCTCTACTGGGGCTTCCAAACGAGGCGGGGGGTGGCTAGGGGTCATTGATTCCGAAATTGGGGTGAAGCTATGCCAAGGTGTGTCAGTGATAGTAGAATTCCAAGACTTCAGGGATATCCCCGAATTGGTTTAAGGGACGATTTACAGGAAAACCATGGAAAACCACCACCAAAGACGGGGAAAACCATGGTTTCCTGCAACGTTTCACTTTTTTCTCACCCAACTGATTGATGGGAGACTTTCCCGGCAACTTCGGTTGCCAGCTATTTGTTTTTAGAGAAGTTGCTGTTTCTATTGGGGAAGGAGTTAGCATGTGGGAGGACCTATTAGTTGTTTGATGGAGATCACTTGAAGTGGAACATGCACCTGAATTCAATTCAGAAATTGATACCGAAATGTGAACGGAAGAATATGCCACCTCTTTTGAGATTAATCCCAATTTCCAACAGGTCGAGAACGTGTTTTTATATTCTTATTCAAACCACGAGTTTCAGTGTCGCTATGTCGCGTGGCTACAGGCTGGCCAAGAGTTTGAAGGCTGTGTTTGAGGAGAAGCTTCGGGGAGGGAACAGTGGCAGTACGAGGATTTCAGCCTAGATGGTAAGATGGAATCCTATCTTTGGACGGCATTTATAGGGCTCCTCCGGCAATCAAACCTGGCCAAAACCACCATTCCCATTGAGGAAAAGACATGAACATCGATCCAGATAGACATATAGATGGAGATATGTACAGTAGATACATCGATATTCTCATCGTCATAGATATAGAGTCTATAGAGTCATATTAATTAATCTCTGGCCTTTCCATTTTCGCCCCTTTTTTTTTTTCCCGCGCGATATAGCGCCGCAGGAGTGCCCCTTCGAGCGCTACGATTTGACCATCGGCACCTCTGAGCGCGGCGAAATCTTGGGCCTGGGACGTCTGCCCAAGTTCCAGTCGGGGCGCCTGGTCCCATCTGGTCCCGTTGGTCCCCAAAACCCACCGGGGCATTGGGTGAACTGTTGGGGGACCGGAGTTTGGTTGTTGAAACTGGGGGACTTGGATCTATTTTGAAGATGAAGGATATGATGAATGATGGATTTCAAGTTTGAGATTGAAGTGTGATTGAACATGATCTAGTTTTGTAAGAATATAGATATGTGCCATGGTCAAAACATATTATTTTCACTGATTGGGGGATGGTCGTCAATCCATTGATAGAGATTTGGATTCAGACTATATTGCCATTGTGGGATAGATAACTATATCCGATATGCCATGGTTTTGACCGTGGCACATATGGGGTCGCCCAAACATATGGGATGCAACTTCTTTTACGGAGCTCGATCAGAGCTTCCATCGCGAAACGTTGCCAGCATCTTTGCAGAAATTTAAGTCTGGCTGGCATTTAGACCAGAGCTTGGATGAAGTAGCGTCGACACTCCGCAATTGCAAAGCTTGACCTTGAGCGACTTTGAGACCAAAATTTAGATTCGGATTTCTTCCACGTTTGAAGTTGGGTTTTTCTTCATAACTGGTAGTGGTGATTTTGAGAATTTTCTCTCTCCCAGAGGTGATCCGGGGATCGCTATCGCAGCTATCGCAGCTAAGGCACTTGTTGGTGGCCTTTGGTGGCCTCGGTGGATTCGAAGAGGACTGGGCGTTCCACAAAAGAGGACTGGAGCTCCTGATAAGAACAACTGGGTAGCAAAGTATATTATAGTTATATACAACCAATTACAACCATTTGGGGAACGTATTATATCAGTATTATATCACTATATATAATTATATATATATATAATACTTCGTTTCATCTTGAGCGAAAGAAAACTTTGGTTTGTCCAGTTTGTCCAGGTGATCGCTGATGAAAGAAGTGGCTACGATGCCGCTACAGACCCAGCCTCTCTGTTCACGCGCTATGTGAATATTTGTCCTCGGCAGAAGTCGCGAACGATCCGCCACTAGGTCTGGAGAGGGTTCGAAGATCCAAGGAGAGGAGGTTCATGAGGGAGCTACTTTGTGTGGGGGTTTGAAGGTTTGAACCATCAGCTTCTCAGGAGGTGGCTATCATACAAACCCTTTTGGTCCTGGGTACTTCTCGCATTATTCTAAGGAACTGAGGAAGCTTTGTTTATCACTCTTGCGACATTGAACCCGTTGCTACCTGACATTTGAACTCAAAACTTAAGAATTATAGCACTTAATCAACTTAAATTATTATTTTTTTCTATATATATTAATAAATTGGAATTATAAAATATCGAATAAATCCCAATAAAAAATTTTCTTGGCAAACAATTCTTATGAAATATTTTAATAATATATTTTTATAAAATATCATTGAAAAAAATAATAAAATATTGGTTTGATATATTTTTTATTTTAATATATATTGTAATTTTTATAATTCTAATAAATATTTATATTTTTTAGATAAATTGAAATTATTAATTAATATACGAGAATTTCTAACATTTTTATACGGATATGGACGATATATTATATTAATTTTTTTTAATATTTTTTATTTTTTTAAAATAAAATTTGGATATTTTTGAATAATAAAATGCTATTTTTTTGGATTTAAATATTGAAATAATATTGAATAATATAATAAAATAATAAATACAATAATAATTTATAAATTATTATATATTATTAATATAAATTATTTTATAATTATTGACAAAATTTGACAAATAAACAAAATAATTTTAGAAATTTATTTTTATTAATATAAAATTTATATGGGATATTTTGGATAATTATAAAAAAAATATTAAATAAATTGGATATTTTCGAAAAAATTGATCGAACAATTCGAAATTATATATAATATATGGGATGATATATTGGATATTAAAAAAAATATATTAATAATTTGAATTAATTTATAAAAAATAAAAATTTATTGTTTAAATATTTGAAAATAATTCCAAAGGTATTTAAATTGGATTGATATTAATGTTTTAATTTATATATTTAATTTATTATATTTTTAGACCTATTTTTTCTTAGAATTTATTTTCCATTGTCCATAGTTACCCCGTTTCACTCTGCTCAAGGGATCACGAGTATTGGCAGTGCAAAAAACATCCAAAATCGTTAAAAATTAAAATATATTTATTATAGAAAATTATTATTTTATATAAGAAAATTAATTTATATATAAATTATATCCGCTGACCCCCGCTTAACCGCAAGCGCGTTCGAGACAAAATATTCTTAAGGCCTTTTGCAATAGCACCTGGTCTGGTTTTTCAATGCTTCCCGAGATGGTTTGCAATCCTTTGGCGCCTGGCCTGGCTTTCAATGCTTCCCGGTGCCATTTGTAATCCTTTGGTGTCTGGCCTGGCTTTAAATGATTCCCAGAGCCGTTTACAATCCTTTGATCAACAACCTCCCGATCCTCCGGTGCCTTTTACAGCCTTATAACGGCAAAATTTTGGTCATCTGTCCGTTAGGTACAAGCCTAGCTTTAAATCCTTCCCGGCGCCCTTACTAACATTTTGATAGATAGCATCCCGGTCCTCCGGCGGCTTTTGCAGCCTTCCGGCCGCCTAGCGCCACAACTTTGGCCATCTGCCGGGCGCTTTCAAAGAAATTTTCCAATGGCTTCAGAAAGGGACGATAGACACTAATTTGCCTTTAAATCCTTCCCGATATCCTTAATAATATTTTAAAATATAATATCTCGGTCCTCCGCCGCCGGTGCAGTCCGCTGTGCTGCAGCCGCCCAAAATTCGGATTTTTTTTTAATTTCCGATAATATGGATATTGTTCCGCCTTAAAAGAGGGGCGTACCAGAAAAAAAGTGCTCCTCCCGGTGCAGTCTTAAAAAAACGGCGGACCAAGGAGAGGGGGAGGATTAGCGCAGCCTTAAAAAAATAACATGCCATCCCCCCACAAAATTAGATGGCCAGATTAGCGGCCGCTCCCCAAACCTCCGAAAGGAGATGGTCATGGAGGGTCGGTGGCGGACAGGCGTCATTCCACCGGCGAAGGCCATAAGGGGCCGAGTAAAAGCAGATTCAGGTAGGCCGGAGGCCGGCGGAGTAGGACGGGGGCAGGCCTCCATCCTCCCGTATATACGTAACCGTAACGGCGCCGGCGGAACGCATTCGGGGAGGTAATAGGGGAGGGCAGCCGAAAGGGGGACCGCTCGAGGTGGTAAGTAAAATCGCCACGCCAAGGAAATTAATGGGCAGGCAAAGAACCGAAAATAACAGAAAATCCCCAACAATACCTCCGTATTCCACTAAAGATCGAATCCGAACAAAACTAACAATTACCCAAAAAAAGAGATAAAGATTTACCAGTAGTACCGCACAAGGCGGTGGCGGAAGTTTCAAAAATAGGAAAACTATAGGAGAGCTTGGTTGTTGTAAATAAGGGATAGCAGAGCGAAGCCACTGATGGACCGAAAGGTGCTTGAGGTCTCCTCTCTTTCTTTCCCTCTTTCTTTAATTATCTATCTATGGATCTGTGTATCTATGTATCTATTCTATGTATCTATCGATCTATCTCTCTCTTTCTTTCATCTAATTATCTAATTATCTATCTATCTGTCTATCTTTCTATCTATCTATCTATCTATCTATTTATCTATCTATCTATCTATCTCTCTCTTTCTTTCATCTGTCTATCTGTCTAGCTGTCTATCTGTCTATCTATCCATCTATCTATGTGTCTAGCTGTCTATCTGTCTATCTTTAGTGTAATGTAGTGTACTGGAGTGTGGTGTAGTGTAATGTCCGGTAATGTAGTGTAGTGAAGCGAAGCGACATCTGAACCTCCAAAATTGATCCGAATTCCTAATGTTTTGAACATTTTTACTTCGAAATGTCCTTCGCGCCACAACGGCGTGCACTTTTTCGACATCCGAACCTCCAAAAGTAGCGCGAACATGTGGTATTTTAAATATTTTGATTTCGAAATGTACTTCGTGCCACAACGACGTACCCTTTTTCGACATCTGAACTTCCAAAAGTGGTCCGACAATGGTGTGTTTTGCGCATTTTGACTTGGAAATGTGCTTCGCGCCACAATGGCATGCACTTTTGCGACATCTCAACTTCCAAAAGTGGTCCGGACCTGGTATGTTTTGTAAATTTTGACTTCCAAATATGTTTCGCGCCACAACGGCGTACACTTTTTCGACATTTCAACTTCCAAAAGTGGTCCGGAGCTGAGATGTTTTGCACATATATTTTTCCAAATGCATTTCGTACCACAACGGCGTGTAACTTTTAATCTTTCCTCTGGCCAGATGGCTCCGCACCCGCCGCTTTAACGAGCCTATTTTTCGACCCTCTGGAGTCCCAAATCATTAGAAAAACACAATGTTTCACGATTTTCCTATCCTTTCGTGCATCTACATCTTCTTTCTTCTTATTTTTTCTCTTCTACTTTTCTTTCTTCTAATCCTTCTCTTCTCTCTACCTCTTCCCTACTCTGCTTTTCATCTCCTCTTCCCTACTCTGCTTTTCATTTTTCCATATTGTTAGAAATTTATTTGCCTTCTAAATTGCTTTCGATTAATAATTATATCCTAATTTTTATTTATTTAAAATAAATAAAAGATATAAAAAATAATATATATTTTTTTAAAAAACATATATTTATTTATTTATATATAAAATTATTTTATTCTAATCATTCTTCTTTTACCCGTCATTTATTGAAATTGCCCGGTGGCGCTTACATACCAGGATCCTAATGACTGGCCAATCTCAAAATTCTAAGGCCTGAGGCTTCTCGCTTTTCAAGGGCCAGGCCACACATACAAATAAACATGCAAGCTGAATCTGGGAAAACGGAGTAGGGCCGGGATGGGCCAAAAAGCTTGCAATCAATGACTCAAAAAGTGCAAGTGATACAAGACATCACTTTTCTTTCACCCGTCATTTCTTGAAGTTGCCCGATGGCGCTTACACGTCAGGATCCTAATGACTGGCCAATCTCAAAATTCTAAGGCCTGAGGCTTCTCGCTTTTCAAGGGCCAGGCCATACATACAAATAAACGTGCAAGCTGAATCCATCTTTCGTTTTCTGCGTCGCAAACCATTCTTCAGTAAGTACCAGCGGGAATCTTATCAGGAAATAAACTCAGTAGTACAATCATACAATGCTGTTCAAGAAATGACACTAATCCACGAGCATGAGGAGAGAGCTGATGAAGAAAGAGCTGAGCTGCAACTTCCTGGACATAGAATTCTAAGGTTTTGGTTCTTGCCCACCGCCCACGCCATGCTATTTTTGGTATATCTTCAGTGTCAATGTACTGCTGAATCGCATCAGACCCGCATAAGATTCCGGGAGTGGCCCCCCGGCTAGTCTGACGCCGGGGGATGTGCATATAATCCATCAAGGCGTTCCACTGCCTTCTGAAAACAGCTATGCTCGCATCAAACAACTTGGCTTGTAACGGGAGGTTACCAAAGATGCACCTGACAAGGAGGATCACCGTCGGGTCATCGATCTTTGCATGCTGGCGTCTGGCAAAACGCGCCGTTTTGGGGTTGCGAATATGAATATACATAACCTGCTCTCTGAGTAGCGCATCTTCCGGCAGAACCCCATCTTGCCGTGTCAATTGTATGAACTCATTCGGATGCAACATACCAGCGAACCCTATGCTAATCACACCAACAAACTGCTGCCAGCCCCAAAGCAACCCTAAACAAATCAGCGCACGGACTATTGGAGCAGAAAGGACAGCACGACACTGCCCAGGCTGCTCCAATTGCCAAACCCTGTCAATATGCCAAGCTCCACCAAGCAAAGACCTGAATTCAGGTCGCAACCTTTGAACTGCCGTGATTGTGTAAACCAACTGGTAGCGAGGGCGCCCCGCTGCATACAACATACGTCCGTAAGCTCTAAGACTCAAATTGGTCATCTCAGCGTTTTCCAGTGCATGGTCAATTGTCATGCCCAAATCAGACTGAAGCCACTCGCTAAACTGGGAAAGGCATGCCTGCATTCTCTGGGTGGTGGCGCGCGAAAGCCCGCCAAACAAATCCAGTTCGCCACGAGGCTGGTACACCTTCTGAACAGATCCTGGATTCCTTTCCACATCACCTGAAAGCAACAGCAAGAGCCTAATCCAGCGGCCCACTGGTCGTGTCCATTTGGACGTCTGCAGCATCAATTCAAACGAAGCAAAATCACCACGTTGTAACTGCCGGATCCAGTTAGCTACATCTGCACTGGGAGGGTCTATATCCCGTCCACGGCTCGGCCCATCTGCCCGATTCCAAGCAGACCTCACATGGAGAGGACCTGGATAGAGACCACCTCCAAGTACGCTGCCGAGGGAGCTACGCAACACACGGGACAGAGCTTTACTGCTGCTGCGCCCCTTTGCAGCAGCACCCATCGTGACCCGACTGTCTAACAGGCCAAGCAAACGGTGGTTACCCCACCGCTTTGTACAATGCTTCAGCCATGACTTGTAAACTCTGCATTCCAGGACGTTGATGTGGCCCCCTTTCTTGAAGCGGTATCTGAACAACTCTTTGTACTGCAGTGTCTCACACAAATCAGCAACCCAATCAGGGTCCTCAAACCATGCACGCAACACACTCCGATCTGAAGACTGAATGATCAAGGACGGCCGTCGCAACAACCTCACTTTTCTCCCTTGCAAGCTTTTGTCAGAGGCAAACCGCTGATGCGTGGCAAGGCTGCCCTTAGCCATCTGTTTACACAAAGGCAAAGGGTACGCTGCTGAGAAAGCGCTCAGAGCTTCACCAACCCGAGGCACCTTGCCATACACTGTCTGGCAATCCGGGCGACAGCGTCGATCAAACTCCGCTATGCCTGCACGAGTGAAGCTGCCCTCAATGACAAAATGATGTTTCTTGTAAGCGCAGTTGTATCGGCTCTCCAAATTCAATAACCAGGGTTTATTGTACAGCCACTTGGATGGTTTATTAAACCCACTGCCGTAAGAACAAAACGGAAACTTTGTGATGACACAACCCAAAGCCAAAAGAACCTTGAAAATGTGTAACTCGAACATCACTGAACTGCCCGGTTGTTCAACTGAGACAAAACTGCCTGCTGTCAAAGCCAAAATCAAAATGAATGCCGTCCGGACCGCCAGCTTGGTCTGTTCCATAGTCAGCTCGTCCTGCATATCAAAACCAGCGGGCTCCGCTTTGCTTCTGAGGCGTGGCCTCCGGAGCGTCCCAAATGACCAACATGGTGGGGCAGTATGTCACTCTTTGACCTTGCCTGTGGCCGCTAAATAAGCCAATTCAAGAAACGTTTTCTTGTCGTTCAAATCCCCAAAACGGATCCCCTCAGCATCCCTTTCAATTCCGGGGTGGACATGAAGACCTACCTCTGCATGACAGCGACTCCAATTTGCCTGACCGGCAAACAGCTCGATGCAGTCGAAGCCAGCAGGCCCCGCATCGTCAGCACCTGCAGCGGTTAAGTTCAAGACAGCGCCAGCACTGAAATCAGCTAGGTCGATGTTGCTGGTGCCAAACATCTCAATGTGGTCCAACCCCAATTCATGTAAAACAAGATTGGCTCCCGTTTGCAGTTGTGTATAGTATCCACGCTGGTCCGTATGCCTCCAAATCTCCTCAACGGCCGTAGGGCCCAGGGGATGGCGGCAAACAGCACCGCCGCTCGGCGACGCGTCCATCATGAAGATTTCCGGACAGATCTTTGCTCGCAAGTCAGTCTGAAAAAGTGGCCCCAGAATCATAAGGTTGATCAGCTCATTGATGCTTTGCCGAGTCAACGGAAAAATTTCGTCCATGTGCCTGTCAACCCCTTCGTAGAAAATTGATTCTAAAATTGAAAACCCTGCTCTCCTGAATAAAAGGACATAAACCCAGGTGCCAATGATGCTCTGCAAAATGCGCCGCGTTGTGTGCTGTCTTTGAACCACGACGGCGGTCACAAACATCAACATCGCCACTCGGCAGCGGGGAGCTGAGACACATCCCTCAACCCCATCAACTTCAGCACCTAGTACAGTGGCCTGAGGGACTTGAAGCTGTCTTTTACCGGGGTGAGAAGTAAGACCCACTTGCTGATAAGCCATATCTGAGTTTGCGAAAACCTCTTTGTCTCGTGTCAGCTGCTCAGCTAAAGGAAGTAGGCTTGAAATTTTCTGAAGACCAATGTGGTCGTCTATAGTCAGGAGTTCATAAAAGGGGCCCCGAGGAATAGGGTGACGATAGGCGATGAGCTCATGGTCCAACAAACAACCCGCCAATTACTGCAGCAAGTTGAAGTGACTCTGTTGTGCGATCTCAACCGCGAGCCCATCCCCCATTGCCAACATACCCAAACATATGTACAACTTCTGACCATGCCACTTGGAATCAAAGCACTTAAGATGACAAATTTCTGAACTGTCAAACGCCATCCCAATAGCGTTACGCACAGCCCTATCCTCAGATACCTTGAAAGTGTAGTAAAATTCACACAAATCATCTGAAGAACTAACCAAGTTCTCATGATCCTCCAGCCGCAAAAGACAGATCAACGCCCCAGGAGCCAAGGTCTTGGTGAAGTTGGTATAAGAAAATTGCCGGCTGTTGATATCAATGGGGTTCACAATCAAATGATCATACTGCTGATCCTTATTAATTGCAAAAATTCCAACGGCTTCATCCCGTCGAACACTATCACAGGTAACCAACCGGCAAGCCCCTAGATCATCCCATTTCTGCGCCAATTGCAAAAGCTCTGATCGCTTGCAACGCACCTGAGCCCTTGCCATCCGTGGCCAGCCACTTTCAGGAGTCCGCAGCACATCTGGTCTCTTAAAAGCACTGTGAACAACAGGGTCAGACAAAAAGGGTAAGGGGTCAAATAAGGGTCCCAACTTCCATTTAATACGATCAGCAAAAACTTCTTTGGAGACTGTGTTGGCCAAGGGAACGCGAGCTGGCAAGGTCTCAGGCTGCCAAGGCTCCACATCCGGGGAAGGAACTGTATCACCCTTGTGCTCTGAGCTGCAGCTAATGTCACAGCTTCCACTAACACACTTGCCATACTTGGGGCCGTAAGGGTCAACCTTGGTGGAAACAACATCTAAAAAATTTTGAAGGTCCTGATGATCAAATTCAGAAACTGCGCTCAAATCAAAGGACGCATTGCACAAATTAGCCAGCTTTTCTGCTGCACGGCCAAGCTCGTCGAAGCTGATGTCCGGGGCCTTCCAAAAATGGTGAATCAAGCCTTCCAAACGTTCAAGCATGTCGTGCTGGCCGTCAGAGAGGTGGCTCCCAACACAAGCTGAAGGAGGAGGAGAGATAGGACAACCTAAATTCAACCAATTCAAGCTCACTACCACATACTGCAAGCAATGAGCTCTGGTCTCCAGCAATCGTTTTCGCCTCCGTCTCTTCGGCGATAATTTCTGGCAGGCCGTCCAATGCCATCTAGGAGGAGGACAGGGCCATAGTTCAGTCCCAGAGCAGGGACTGTCTCGGTGACGGGCAGGCTGTAAACTTCTGCGACAAAACTCACCAAAGCCCGTATGAAAGGCTCCAGCAACTCGCAACACAGCTCGTATCATTTCAATACATCTAATTTCAGAGGGCATCTTTTTTCCCGCAACTTTGGCATCGGGAAGGTGGCAGCTATTCTGCTGCTGTCGGGCACCCTGCTTTCTGGGGGGCTCGGGGTGCAGCTAGGAGGAGCCTTTAGCACTGGCGCATAAAGCGCTTCCACGGCTCTCAAGCCCCTGACCGGAATTCACAGTGGAGCCAGAGGCCCCGTGCTGAGGTAGAACGAGCCGGCAAAGGGCGAGGCCTGGAAGCAATGCCATGCAACTCGCTCCTACCAGCTGCACCCGTCAGTTGGCGGCCGCTTCTTCGGCGGGGCCGCCGCCGCTCTCCTTTCCTTTGTTCTTCTTTTTCGGCCAGGGCTTCTTTGGTGCCGGTGCATCGGTCGGCGCTTTTGTCGCAGGGGTCTTGGAGTCTTTCTCGGTGTTCCTAATCTTGCTCTCCAAGAAGTCCAAGTTTCGAAGATAGCCCGCATTGGCTGCGACCCAGGACGGATTGCATAGCCGGCTGAACGGCTTGACAGAGCTGCGAGCGCGGGTCATCTGAACCTAAGGAAAATTTGGCTCCGGCAAGCCTGTCAAAAGCCACGACAGGCTCGTTTTGCCTTCGTCCAGTGCGGTCTGTTCCAGACCCTTCGCCCCAAAGCCTGCCAGCTCTCGGTTTCCAGTGCGCTGCCCGGTCTCGTAGGCCGAAGCCATCATGTAGCCCATCCGCGTCAGCAGACGGAAAGACCCAAGAGGGACCCTCTTCTCCAGATAATCCCGGAGAAGTCCAGGAGACAGTTGTGCTAAGCTCAGGCCCAGTTCCATAAGAGCGTTTGTTTCCACCCCCTGGGCAATGGAGACCAAGTTGTCGCTAATCTTCAAGAACGCCTCCCGCGCAAGGCACCCTTTGATGCCGCTTGAGGAGCTGCTGCTGGGATCGTTCCCGCTGCTGAGGGCCGCATGGATAGCATCCTGCGGTTGGCGGGCAGCCACCTGCTTCTGTAACAGAGTGACCTACTACATCTGGAGAAATAGTAGCTTGTGCATAGGATCTTAGAAAGCATCTGCTGTCATCCGGGCTAGTTCGTCTCCGTCTCCCGCTTCCAGCTCCTGCTCCTGCTGGAGGGTTTCGAAGACATCGGCCCCGTTTTGTATGAGCTCCAATGCCCAATCTCGCTTCTCGTGTCCACCTAGACGCGTAGGACCCGCGCCCGCCAAGTTTCGCAGTCTCTCCATTGTTTGAGCAGGCACCCCTGGAGCTTTGGGAACAGCCCCCAGCAACCCTTGCGCCTGCTGCAATGGTCTGGCTGGAGCGGAGCCGGTCTGGTGCTGAGTCAGTGCGGCCAGCTGCAATTCCAGGTCCTGAATATGCGCCTGAAGCTGCTCCACCGAATGCACTTGCCCCAGTCCTTCTCCGTCGCCAGCAGCTTCGCCTGCAACAAAAGCCTCTTCGCAAGAGACATACTCGTCTGCAGCTTCTCCGTCCATATTCTCTGCAATCCAGGCCTCGGCTGCAAACAATGTCCCTTCTCTGGAAGGACGACAGGTCACCCCGTCGTAAACAAACTTCATCATTGCCAAAGCGGCCTCCCCACGCAGGACAGGCATCTTCCGGAAAAATTGCAGGGCCGCCCAGGGACAGTCGACCAACACGGCATCCACCGACCCTAATGCCCGGCCACGAGCTGTCTCCACCTGAACTGTAGTCTGGTGATAAGCGTAGAAGTCGAAGGGTCCGGCTACCTCGAAGAACTCCACCACCTCGGCCTCGCCGGGCACCAAAAACATGAAACCGCCGGCTCTGTACCGGACAACATAGGCCTGAGATTTCCACAAAATTGTGCCATCCTCTGCAATGGCGGAAAACTGCAAGGCTGGGATCAGCCCTTTCGCCCGTACTTCTGCTACACGGGCCTCCACATCGGCTTGGGCTAGTCCTCCCGCTCCGGCGGCCATAGCGCCTGAGCTCCCAGCACGTAGGCTTCTGCCTCCACACGCGATGGGAATGCGCGCGAGACATTTCTGGGGTAGAACTGGTTTGCTCCAGGCAGCCGGACCGTTTGGTAGTAAACCCGGGCACTATGGTAAATAGAAGGCTCCGCACCAGCCGCACCAGGAGCACCCCGCAAAACCACGTAGATCCTGTTGCTCAAACCGATGTCGGGAGAGCGCTCAAAGGTGCCCGCCCCGTCCAGCTTGTTCCGAGCTGCTAGTCCGGCACGGAGCGCTCGCCCCAGTCTAGCAAGCGAAGTCCAACCTGTGACCTCAGCTGAAAGGTATCGCTGGAAGTGTTCCACACACTGAAGGTCCACCGCCAGAATCTCCGACGCGGTTCAAGCCTCCAGCAAAGCCCTCTTCCACTCCGGGGACCAAGCTCGAGGTCCGTCAACAACGCTCCAAGGACTGGAGACTGTAGGAGAGGCCTCACGCCGCTCCTCAGCTGCAGCAGGAACTGCGGCAGCGGCCCGAGGGCCAGCAAGGGAAGAACTGGCTGTGACCTCTTCAGAAGAGGTGTTGCTTCGGCGTCTCACCGAGATCTCAAGCTCACCGATCTTCAAAGTGAGCTCTTCCACCTGTCGGTCACTCATTCACGAGTGCTTGTACTCACTCAGCCTGCTTCGGAGCTGCACTGCGCGACTGAAGGTTCCTAAAGCAGAAGGAGCCAGCACGTTAATACAACTCTGAAGGAGGAACAGGAGGATCTTTCTATAGTTCTAGGAAAAGCACACAGCAGCCAAAAACACTCCAACAATCAACCCAGATATCCAATTAACCAAAACCAGAAGTAATGTGGTTCCCAGCCCCAACCCGGTACAATCTCCAGCAGGCCAGAAGTATCGAAACTCGCGGATAAGGTCAGCGGCACCCCACAAATGCATAAGTGAGTTTAAACCCCCAAAAAGCTTGCAATCAATAACTTAAAAAGTGCAAGTAATACAAGACATAATTTTATTAATTATAAATTATATAATAATTAATATTTATATATATATATATTTTTAATTCAATAATATTTAATAAATTTATATATGTTTAAAATTTATATTTTTCAATATTCCAATACCAATAATACCGCACAAAGCGGTAGCGAAAATTTCAAAAATAGGAAATCTATAGGAGAGATTAGTTGTTATAAATCAGGGATAGCAAAATAAATTCACTAATGGTTCGAAAGGTGCTTAAATTCTCCTTTTTAATTTTTTTGTTTTCCGATTATTTACTTACCTACCAGCCTATCTTCTATATATCTACCTATCTATCTATCGATGTATCTATTTATCTATCTTTTTCTTTTTTATCTAATTACCTATCTTCCTATCTATCTATCTACCTAATTATCTATTTATCTATCTATCTCTCTCTTTCATCTATCTATTTGTCTAGCTGTCTACCTGTCTATCTATCTATCTATCTGTCTACCTGTCTATCTGTAGTGCAGTGTCATTCAGTGTATTGTAGTGTAGTGTAATGTAGTGTAGTGGAGTGTAGTGGAATGTAGTGTAGTGTAGTGTAATGTAGTGTAATTTTGCTAGTGGAGTGTAGTTGTGTAGTCGTAGTTGTAGTTGTAGTGTAGTGGAGTATAGCGTAATGTAGTGAAGTGTAGTGGAAAGTAGTGTAGTGTAATGTAGTGTAGTATAATGGGACCTAGTGTGTTTTGCACATTTTAACTTCGAAATGTGCTTCGCGCCACAGAGGTGTGCACTTTTTCGACATCTCAATTTCCAAAAGTAGTCCGAGCATGGTGTGTTTTGTACATTTTGACTTAGAAACGTGCTTCGCGCCACTACGGCGTGCACTTTTTGGACATCTCAACTTCCAAGTGGTCCGAGAATGGTGTGTTTTATACATTTTGATTTCCAAATGTACTTCGCGCCACAACGACGTGCAACTTTTAATCTCTCCTCTGGCCAGATGGCTCCGCACCCGCCGCTTTAGCGAGCCTACTTTTCGACCCTCCGGAGCCCCAAATCATTGGAA
>Ga0126342_10002353_pt1 | contig 29304 bp, 26 predicted proteins | sample Cyp1metagenome_FD_92528 | JGI IMG/M metagenome (GOLD analysis project Ga0126342, IMG submission 92528) | Coral microbial communities from Lord Howe Island, Old Settlement Bay, Australia - Cyphastrea 1 metagenome | ecosystem: Host-associated > Invertebrates > Cnidaria > Coral ...
TCAGGTGCGGAGAACAAGCCGCACCTCTCAACCAGCTGATTTCTGACCCCTAGATGCTACAGAGCTTCACAATCTAACAGCTGAAGGGTTCCTTCGTCTTATCCTCAACCATTGTCGAATATCCTGTCATATTTCGGGGGCGCAACGGTTGAATCAAAAGGGATAGATAGTTTGGAACCCTTGTGAGATCTGGTTAGCATGTTGGGACCTCGGGGAGTGCTCCCGAGGTCCCGAACGCTTACGAGAGCCCCAATCAAGTTGGGATGGTTAGGGATTTATATATTATATAAATGTTTGAAATTGTGCGACTAGAATATTTCGGAAATCGGCAACACAATGATTAGTTGCCTATGATACAACATATTTTCCCATTGCAAGGTGGTATTGTGTTGATCTTGGGCAGTGATGGGAAATTGTCGGACAAACTTAATGTTTTACGCATTAAACAACTATTCATTATTTATTTCTCTATGTATATATTTTTATATATCAATATAATGCCTGTGTATTTACAAATTATAAAAAAGTAGTTTTGGCATGTTTTTTCCCCGCCTGGATGATTTGGACCCAGAGAGTCACCTGCCAGACGTTGGACCTGGAGCAAGTGAGCCCCAGCCGTGCAGCCACAGCACCTGCAAGGTCAGCCAGGCCGGCCGGCGTACGACTGAACCCGTAGGAGTTCCTTGGGTGCTTAATGATGTGGTTAATCAGAGTATATCAGAGTTATAATGGTTGAAAATATGATGGTTAATAACATGATGGGTGGTTTATAATGGTTACTAATGGTGAATAATATGGATGTTTTCTCCTATCTATCTATTGGAATTGGTTAATAAGTGCTAATCAGATGGATGTTTTCTCCTATCTATGTTGGAATTAGATGATGGATGATGATAGAACAAATGGCAGGACCTTCTATATGTTGGGGTAGATTTCCACTTAAATACATTAAATAAATCTATCCACTTTAAATCCAACAGCATAAAACCCGAAAGCAGCTGTTTGGAAGATGATTCGGCTTTCATTGGTGAAGTAACAGCTGCATGCAGGAAGATGAACCTCCTCCTAAGTGTGAGGCTACCACGTGCCAACACCCTTTTTCCAGAGGTCACCCTTATACGTTCCTGGTAGTGAAGAGTACGCCGCAGCATGTCCGGCTACAGGGTGCATCCTGCCTCTGGACCATCCAGAATGGCGTCTTCAAGAGGCTTCCGTGTGAAGGCGCGGGTTGGCCAGGCTTGGCAGAGAAAAGGGGCCTGGAGAGTCAGACTTTGACCAGCTCTTTGGTGAGGCCAAGAAAGGGAAAAAGACCAAGGCGCCTCCATCATTGGATCAACTGCTTTCTACAGCAAAGTGTGGCCCTGCGTCTTGGACAGAAGAGGGAAATGGGGAAAAATAGGTAGTGCAAGAAGAAAAGCCGTTGAGGTGCAGCTATTTGGGTTGTATTTGATTATTGCGACACCCACATTTGGTGGTACTTTTTGGGTTCCGGAATCTGAGAACGGTGAACATGACTGGATGTTGGACGCGCAACTTGTGAAATCTGTCCGCGCGTCAGTTTGGATGCAAAAGGCTGGCGTAGGCTGCACCATTTGGTACCTTTACCATTCTCCGCCAATCCATAAGGCTCAGCTATCATCAATGCTGTTGAAAGATCGTGGCATGCTTGGCCGCATTATGCTGCATTGCTGAGGGCCGGGTTTGGCTATGACATGCTATGACCAAAGACAAGGATGGTGGGAATTCCGCAATGAAAGCAAGCTTTTTTCACACAACAATGGCTAGAGCTTTAGAAAAAAATGGCTAGATGGCTAGACAAGCAGACCACAGGCATATTGCAGCTTTTCCACTGGCCTGCAGGCAAAGTAGGCTCCTGTGGGGCCAGCCGAAACATCAAGATCAGCTAATGCCCAGGGTGGACAATGTCGACCCTGGACGGGAGAACGCCCTGGGGTGTTTTGCTTGGGGCGTTCCAATATAGCCTAACATGGCCATAGATATTGCTTCTTGACATATACCCTCCGGTAAACTAACATAGCTATTGAAAATGGCCATTTATAGTTGATATTCCCATAAAAAATGGTGATTTTCCATAGTTATGTTAGTTTACCAGAGGGTACCTATATCAAAATATAATACAGAATGGGTCTGTTTCAGAATCGGGCATCCCCCTGCGAGTTTGATTGGGAGAATGATGATCAACTATTAGGTTTTGGTGTACCCTAAGTTTCAGATAAACCCATTATTATTATTAAGTTATTTTATTATTACAGTACTGGTACTATTATTATTATTAACTATTTTTATTATATACATACATATACACACATTTATATACGCATACAAATATATCCATTGTATATTGAAATGGTGTCCAGGGTCGACATGCAATCCCGAACTTGTACAAAGAGCCGCCCCCCCCGGCGCCACGCCTGAAGGGCCAAAGGTGCGCCGGAGGATGCCAAACCCAGCGAGGCAAAAGAAACGCCTTCCTGACAGCACAACAGAAAGCGTTCCAATTCTTGTTTGCAGAAACAAGTTGCAAGAATGGGGTTCAAGGAAGTACATTCTCTTGGCGTAGTGTCCTATTTTTCAGTTTAGATAATTTTTGCCAGTGGACTGGAATTGGAAGGGTGCAAAGATGCCAGCGGCTGCCAGTGGTCTTTCTGCTTGAACAACTTAGCCGCGCCACCATTGATAAAATCAGGACCCACGAACTGGCCCCTCATGCAATAAGAATGCCTATGATTTTTACCTGAAGAACTCACCAGTTGGAATGAGACACAAGTATGCAGATCTCTTTACAAACGCATATGATATGTGTTTTTACTTGCGTATATAGTTACGCTACACTAAACTAAACTACACTAATTACACTACAACTACAACAACTACAACAACTACTACTACCACAGCTACAACAACAATATCAACTACACCACATTACACTACACTGCACTAATTACACTGCAGCATACTACAACTACAAATGCAAATGCAACTACAACTACACTCATTACACAACACTGAACTACACTACACTAATTACATTACATTACACTAAAACAACAACTACAACTGCAGCTGCAGCTACAATTGTAACTACCGCTAAATTGCACTGCACGACGCTGCATTAATTACACTACACCGCGCAACAACTACAACTACACTACCTGACACTGCACTACACTAGACTACACTACACTATACCACACTACAGCACACAACGCTACAGTACACTACAATACACTACACTAACTACACCACACCACAACAACAACTACAAGTGCAACTGCACTACACTTATTACACATCACAGCTACAAGTCCACTACACCACACTACAACTACAACTACAACTACAACTACAGCTGCACTACACTGTGGGTGAGGTGACCACTGCAACCATTGCAACCTCCCCAAAAGCACAACTTCAACCACCTTTTGGTTCATCAGTGGATTCGCCCTGCCATCCGTGATTCACAACAACCAACCTCTCCTATAGGTTTCCTATTTTGGAAACTTCCGCCACCGCACTGTGCGGTACTACTGGTGCCAGTATCAAATTATCAGTCCAGGTCCATCCATAGATCTCAGGCGACCTTCCAGCCCCTTGGCGCAGCGCCTGCGGAGCTTACGCAAGAAAGGAAGCTGGAAGGAGGCTATCGGTCCAAGAGATGAATTGGGTGATCAGGGCCGCAAGGGAATTTTTGTATATTTTACTGTATGTTGCACTGTATATATGAAGATCTATGAGGATGTGTATGAACAATATATATAATTAATTATATATATATGGATGAATTATAACTCACCGTGACGTCACTGGAATGATGGTTAGTGAGGGGATCATCTCCAAATGGCCTTATTGCAGCTATGTTCAGGTTTTTGAATAATTAATTGTATGATATATTTTATTGGCGGTGATGTTTATGTACTCTATATATATACACATATGTACGATAGATAGATAGATAGATAGATAGATGGATAGATAGATAGATAGATAGATAGACAGACAGATAGATAGATAGATAGAATTAGATAGACAGATAGACAGACAGACAGATAGATAGTATATAGATATTAGTTGTATATTCATACATGCTAGGTTTGCGATTTGACATATGACTTTACATGTGCATTTATGACTTGTATATGCTCATAGTGCATGGTAACGAGGCCTAGCTGGTCCAGGTGCCAGTCCCCGCAAAGGCCATAGAGCTTTGGCAAGATGCAGATGAGGACCTGGAAGCTGCAGCATGCGCAGAGGTGCCACGAGTTGTTTGCCGCCAGGGAATCTTTGATGAGTTACAGATGTGTGATGACTAGAGGGTACAGTAGTTGAGGATACTGTGGATGGAAGAAATCCCAAGAAGTCCTGCACCACCTTGGATGGTCGAAACCTTAGAAATATTAGGAGAAAGATGGATAAAGATAAACCACCTATCAACTGGTGCTGGATTTTTTCCATCCACCGGGTTCTGATTCCAGTTGGCACCGACCTTCCAGGTGCTAGGCGCCATGGCGCGTACTGGAGCGGTGGAGGTGGGCAGTTGGAACCCGTGGAACCCTTGGAACCGTTGGAACTGGGTGGTGGTGGGAAACCTTAACAGCCTTAGCCAATCATAAGTCTGATCCATATGGGATAAGTGGGATAAATCCTAGAATCTTGCTGTGTGAGGTATTGTCAAGTCACAAGATGGCCATCGGTGGAATTCGGGGTACCCTATTTTCAGACAGACCCACATGGCATGACCTCCCCAGGGATGATGGTCCTCCATGACTACCCCTAGGTGCTATGTGGGGGATCAATGCACTCCCAGCCAGTCATGATCAATGTGTCAATTGTTTGGAACATATACCACTAAAATGAACTAAAGCTAAAGCAGTCAGACCCACTAGCACAGTAGCACATTGAATTGAACTCGCGCACGCAAAATATTCGTTCATCCCGCATCGATCATCCAATCTTTGCCCGCCAGGCAGCTCAGCTGCTGCGGCGGATGCATCGGAACAGCATGGAGTGCGGATGCCTGGGACATGGGGATGGTGACACTGGGGATGTCAGGGCCCCCCCCCTTTGAACAAGCTAGTGATTTTAAGATTGTTATAGATGTTTAAGTATCTTAAACCATCCAAGTTGAGTATACTTAAATGACAACGAGTTTGAAATTCGTGTTGATAACATTTGATAACTAACTAAGAGGACCTAAGAGGTGGGTTTATTTGGGAGGTATACTGCGATGCCAAGCCTGTTTGGGCTGTAACCGCTCAGCCTGGCTGAGGCAGGTTTCGGGCCCACTATTTGCCCAAATCGGGATCTCAATCAACATAGGAAACACCCTTTTTAGATCCCTGCAGTATAACAATCAGATAGAGATGAGCTTTTATGGTTTCCCCATGTTTCCCCGGGAAATGCACTAAGAAATGGTGGCTGTTGCTTTCTGCACCTTGGTTTACTGAAGTGAAGGCTGCCCTGCGCGGACGAGGCCTGATGAGCTGGGCATTGGCCGAGCCATTGCGGCGTGTGTCGCCGGTGGCGCATGGGTTGGGGATCCCAGCTGCGATGGAACGCCGCCCTGGGAAAAATGGGGCCCGATGGAAAGGGGGTACCAACCAGCAGGAAGACCAAACATGGCAAATGGTAAATCCCTTATAAATGGAGGTTTGGTTTATTTTGGCTCCCTTCATATGTACTGTAATTACAAGGGCACCTCACCATATGAGTGGCTGAAAACATTTTTTTCGGACAAGGTGGGCCCCTCTATATATGAAAGTGATTTGTTTCAACCCTCTCCGGTAAACTATGCCATGGGAAACAAACCATTTGATATTATTTGGAGGGTTTTATACCAACTATTTCTGGCGAAATTGGGGATGCTTTGTGGCTATGGGTTTTCTACATTATATCCATATCCCCAATTCCCATTATATCATTTCCCACAAGATGTTTGGTTTAATCCCCAATGATGGGTGTTTTCAACCCATTAGCATACATGATTTTCCGTACCCCCACCTGACAGACCCTGAGAATAGCCTAGTTTCACGCAGGAAGAAGCCATCAAACTTCTGATGGAGGTGGAGATTTGGCTCCTTGGATGCTGATTTGCCCATAGACCTGCGGATTTTGAGTGGCAAAAAATGGTTCAAGATGATTCAACCAACCCCAAAATTGGATTTCACATGATTTCACCAAGCCAAAAAAGGCATTGAACATACTGTAATTCAACCAACTCAAACATTGGATTCAACAAGATTCAACATGCTTTCAACATGATTTGGCGAGGAAGTATGGAGGTTTAAGCCACCGAGAATCGCAATTCGATAGATGGTACCATTGCCTATTGATCCAATGAGCACAGCAACATGTTGGCATACATGTTCTAATTTTTGTTCAGCATGCACTCACGCTTTGGACATATCAACCTACCGATGAAATCCGATGAACATAATATATATATATATATATGTACAGTACTGTATATATATATATATTAATTAATATGTTTTAAACCATACATCCATTGCAGATGAATATCTATTTATAAATACTATATGCATTAGTAGGTACCATTGCAAATGAATAGAACAAGTGTATCTACTCGTACCTTGGTGCCAATCCCCAAGGCGTTGCCAGCCCAACGCCATCGCCTACAATTCGGCCCTGGGCGCCTGCGGCCGCGCGCGCAGTGCAGAAACGGCACTGGAGCTGTTGAAGCGCATGGATCGGCAGCAGGCGCCCCCCATTGGGGGTTAAGACATCAAACGTGGGGATTGAAGCAGGTCAACAATCAAATCTGGGGGAAATTAGCATGAAACATGAGGGTTTTTATGATGTTTTATATGTAAATATAGACGTTTGTCTTGGCCAGAAATGGAAATAAATTCCTACTTCCATTTTTAATAGGAACATGATGATAAATTGGCTATCGCGCTATGAGGTGCAGGGTGCAGGTTGGCTTTCCCCAAAGAAATCAGACAACAAAATTCTCAACAAATTCTCACCACCCTTTGTGTGGAGAAATCCTCCCTGAAATTCTTAATTTTCTGGTGGTTCCAAGCATTTTTGATTTGAGATGATGATCCCCATCCACTCCTATTCTTCAGAGTGGTCCAGCCAGTTGAACATGTTGAATGATTTTGTTTTGAAAGAAGAGTCCTCCAGGAGCTTTGAAGATCTTTGAACCATCGCAAGGTCGATGCTGTCAGAGCTGTCAGAAGAGATGTTCCACCTTTCCACTGCTACCACGTCATTTAGGCTTCCACATTCAACAGTTTGGTCAAACTTAGGGACCAGATTGAGAAAAAGATCCATGCTATGATCATCTATTCAATCCAGTCTATTCTGTTCATTCCGATCTTTGACCCATACCCGCTTTAGTTTTTTCTTCTCAATCATTTGATCATATTGCACCGCCCGCAGATCTCCCGTACCGCTCGCACCTACGGAGCGGTCATTGGTGCGTGTGGCCGTGGGCATTCGTGGGAGAGCGCCATAGGCTGCGGGCAATGTGGGGATGGTGCTTGGTTAGCAGATAATGCCTCCTGATCTTTCCTGTGTGGTGGGATTTGTGTTTGAATTTTCGCTGCCAAAATCTGGCAAAATTATATAGAAGACGGTTTGGATCAAAATTTGATGATATCTCATTTTGAGATATTTTGAGGCCGCAGCTGATGATGGTACTGTAGGTCAAAGCACTGAGAAGGAAGCTAGAGAGCTACTCGCGGAGTGGATCTCGATTTGGCAAGAGGTATTTGGCTGATAAGTTTGAGCTTCCACCTTCCACTGTCTGACAGAGTTGGATTTGTTTTAGCCAAAGGCTACCCACCTCGAAGATCCACATTGGGTGACAACTCGTGGAGAGAAGGGGTTTAGGGGCTCCCCAGTCTGCACAAGGCTTGCTCGAGGAGATGTTGCTTGGCTACAAGATTTTGCTTGTGACTGCTGGGCCTCCTTTCTGTCAGCTGCAGTGGGGCCATAGGCCGTAGATGGCCGTAGCATCTAAGTAAGATCCACCAGTGAGCCTTCACACTCAACAATGCAAGGCGCTCTGCTGGAGGCACCGGGATTGGGCACACAACAAGCAGCCCCAGGTGTGCCTAGATTCGTACCAGATGTATGCTGATAATTTCAAAAATGTGGGAAGGTGATGGAAGGTGAAAGTTCACAGTCTCGCGAATTTGTACAGTTTTGCTCCGAGCATGTGGCAGTGCAGGGCTGAGTTGTTTGCAACTTCGCATTTGAAGAACGGTATTGCAAATGATGGTATGCCAAACCCACCCCAAAGCCGTTTTTTAGAACACTGCATGTATGCCCATGTATCATATATCAAACATATATCAACCATAATTATAAAATTATATCATAATCATAATCTAAAAGCATAGCAATACATAGTAACTAGTGTAATACTTTATCAATATGTCCCATATGACTGTTATTCACCGCTTGATTTTTGCAGATCAAACGCTGCAGGTGCTGATGCCGTGGCACATGCAGCAGCCGTCTCAGCCTGCGCGAGGGCCATTGCGTGGCGCCAAGCGCTGGCGCTGTTCAGGCGAGGATCCTGGAAATTTGTCGATTTTTGTGGGAAAATGTGGGGAAATATTTGGAAACTATGGGAAATGATCCGAAAATACATGGGAAAATCATCTATAAATCCATTCGCTTAAGGCTTAATAATATATTATAGTTAATATGGGATATTACCGATATAGCAGTCATTAAACATATTTGTGGAAAATGACTCGTTTGTAAATTCTTAGTGGAAACCACCTATAAATTCAATGCAGATAATCAAACATGGCTAGGTGGGAAATCCCCGAACTCAATGGAGCTTATAGCTGGGAAATCATCGAACTAAATGCAGGATTTTCCAGCAAGCAATGTTTGATTTTCAAGAAGGGAACTGGAACAAAAACTGACTTTATTCCAGTTATAACAGGCCACAACAAACTTACCTACTGTAATCTTACCTAGCATTACTTAACCATGTGCTAAATTTGACGATCATGGAAACATGCATGGCCTCAGCCAGCCAGAGTTGATCAGATTCCATCAGTGAAACACATCCGGAAGCAACTTTTAGTGGGCTTTCAGACTTGCAACTTGGAGTGAGAGTGAGAGGTTTGAGCAAATCATGTACCGTATTCACTACCTACCTACCTAGATAGATGGATGGATGGATGGATAGATATATATTTACCATAAACTCTAGCACTAGTTTTGTACTGAGCCGACCTTAGCTAACAACCTGTGACACCTTCGAGGCCAGAGGTGTACGCGTGGCTCTCTGAGCCCATGGCACCTCCTGCCTTTACGGTAGCGGTGGCCGCGTGTGACCGCGCCAGCCTGTGGCAAGAGGCGGGTGATGGCAGATGGATTTATAGCCACCATTGGGTGAAAGGGTTGGTTCAATGGTCATCATGTGTTGGTTTAGATGTGTTTGAATCCCCAGGAAGTCTTGAAATTGATTATGATGGATGGAGTGTTGCCAAACACTTTTGGTGATTTTGGGGGAGTAGATGGTCTCTTTTCATAGCGCCACACATGAAGGAGTACGATACCTGTCAATAGATGTCTTATGTGTTTCAGAAAAAGACTTGGCCTGGTTGGTTACTGGATTGAGTTATGTCATATGTTGACTCTTGCATAAGTTACCGTAGCATACCGTAGGGATGTTATGGATCACGACTTAGAGGGCACAAACTTCGACCATGGCAGGCGCTGGGTGTCTATAATGACTCTTGGACCGCACTGATCGCAGAGCCTCTGTGGATTCTTCTCCGAACCTCATGGGATGGTCACAACCTTTGGGTACTTCTTTAGAGCTCCACATGCCAAGTGAAAAACCTCATGTAGAGAATGTCTTAATCTTGCCCTGTCAGGATATGCAACAGCGGGATGTGGCCCAGAGCTTAGATCCTGTTGGATTTCTTGTGTTTCCAGCTGGGATTCTCAGAGTTGAACAGGAATCTGTATTTTTTTCACGGTGGCCTCTACAAATTGTAACAGGCTGTACCCATGAAAAGAAGTGCCCACTTGGACTTATTGGCATTCATATGTTTTAAATAATTTTAGATAATTGTGTCTATATATTAATACATGTTTGTACTACATCCCAGCAGAAATGGGCTTCACCTGCCACCACTACGTCATGCCAGCTCGAGGTCCCCAGCCTCTCCTGCTTCAACAGCGCCCTGAGTGCATGCAGCCGATGTAGTGAGTGGCAGCAGGCGTTGCAAGCTCCTTGGCAGCGCGACCACGCTGGTGCCATGGATACCCTCTGGTACTCAAAGCTGGCGGGAAAATCCTCCATTTAGTTGGATGATTTTCCCAACCATAAACCTCCATAAACCTCCATTTGGTTCCAGGATTTCTAAGTGCTATGGTTGATCAGCGAAGGGTATGACCTTGGCTCAAATTTGACTACCCAAAAAAATATTGGATGGTTCAAGAATGTTGAAACTATAAAATTATTTAGTTGCCACTTCCAATGTCGATCCATAGACTATTTCTGACACATCTGATGGGTTCTGACCCACACCCACTGAGGTTTGGGTCCAAAGGCCTGTTCCGCACGACTTGGTGTCTTCGGGGCTCTTGATCCGATGCTCGGCTCAGATGGCGAACATCAAAACAGCCGGAATGTATGGGTGTTCATCCCTATCTATCTATCTATATATATATATGTTATTTATAAATATATATATATATACTGTAGATGGATAATATAGATATAGTCAGTGTTATATGTTTTAAACCGTTTTACATAATCCATCCCCAACTTAACTTGAAACTTCTGGATAAAGGAGGGCTGTAAATATTTTCAAGATGTGCTGAAATGTGCTGAATCTATCTAGAATATCCCCATAGTAAGGTTTGCGTTTGATCTAAAACATGTTTTCTTATTGGACATTTGCATAGAATATGGGATTTCCTATTCATTACTTTTCTTCAGTTGCAGTGTTGAAACACCTAAGGAGCTATGGAACGAGCAGGCTGGAAGGGCACTACATCATGACGTCACCTCTGATGGTCTCGCATTGCCAGGCCAATGGTCCTTGGGCCTCGAAATGTTCGAGAAAGAGTCGGAACTTGGTGGCTGGGTGGCAAGTTGGGTTTGGAGCTGTGGTTTATGTAATGTCAACTAAAAATTATATATATATATATATATATTTGTATATATATATATATATATATTATATATATATATTATATATATATATTATATATATATATATGAAATTACATATCAGTACGTTGGATATATCTCCAAAATTCTCATAATCTCCAAGTTCCTTAGCTGGAAACTGAGGCACAGTGGCATTTACTGCGGCCATCTCCTGCTGTGCCATGGCACGGCAGTGGCAGACAGCCATGCAGTTGCTGCAGCGGATGCTGCGGGAGGAGGTCCGTAGGGATGGAGCTAAGCCAAGTGATTTCAATGGTTAGTTATGGTGAATGGTGAACTTAAGTGGTTGATTTGGTGGTTAATCATTTCCTGTAAGATGAGAAGCCAGTTGGGTTAGTTTAATGATTATGTGTTGATGACTATTCATGGTTAAAATGGTTAAATGACAAGGCTTAACATTCTGCATAATAACAGTTACTGTTCATTCTAGTTCTTATAACATCTTATAAGCATTACATAATTTATTAAATTACAATGGCAATGCGCGGGGAACAGTGGTCACAATGGAATGGTTTCAACAAAACCAACAAAAATGGAGATTTCACGGGCAAAAAATGTTAGTGAACTAGTAAAATCTACCAGATCGATGGCTTCAAAGTTTCAAACTTGGGTATCATATCATATTCGTATCAGTATGTTGGTGTCCGTGTCATTTCCGCGACCTAAGGAAAGACCTGTGAATTTATTGAAGAATGAACGCATAGATTCCCCACCCTGGACTCTACTCTTGCCGGTCGTTAGTCGTTACTTTTATCCAGGATGTATAAGGAAAAGTAATAAGATCAAGTGTGATAAAGTGATGTATGCCAATTTCATGACCCATCCGCTGGCTGTTTACAATGGAAATCCACCAGACATGGTCAGGTCCAGCGGGTTTCCAGCATATCAAAAAACAGAAGTCATCATGAATGAGCAGTTTTCAAAACCCCTGTTGGTTGATGATTGTGGAGGGTTATGTTACCCAATATGGGGGATTGTCATGGATTATCATCGAGAGACTTCCTATGAACCAATCACCACAATGAACTGAGCATCCAAAGCCAATGACGTGCCAATGGTAGGTTCCAATGACTCGTAGCACTCGGAATGCGGTACTGCTTGGAGACTCAGATGGGAACGGTTAACCACTTGGCACATCTTGGCACTTTGGGATTGTTGCGTCTTTGGGACTTTGGGACAGGAGTTGAGCATAGCATCCACGCAAAGTGTAGTTCGGTAATCCTATCTACATCATCATGATGCCAATCCTGTGACCTCAGTGTGTATATATATATATCTATCTATCTAAAACACGCACATACATCATACATAGTTGATTTAGTTGTACGTGAGCATATTATAGTTATGCTTCATCTCGTGATTTGGCTTCAAGGACGCTCAAACTGTGTATATAAGGATGCACATTCAACTAGCTCGATTTTGACACCCAGGTTGTCCTTGGGTTTTCCCCAACTTGGCATTACGATATCCCACCTGTTCATCCCAAACTATCCCACCGTTTGCCCTCGAAGATCACCACTTCGGACCATGTCGTGGACGCCATGGCCGCGCCTGGTCTTCGCCCTCCACGGGGTAGCGACTGCTGCATGGTACGACGGCATCGCCTCAATTCGAGTCTTCTCCCCTGCGCAGCAAGAAGATGCACAAAGCGCCCTGGCAGGGTCCAACGGAGTCCAACTGGCTGATAGATCTGATAGTTACATATAGTTACTGGATGTTGCTGGTAGCTATTGTGAAGATGCTGATGTTTGATTTAGGGGAAATTGACCTTGCAGAGTCGGGGCTTTTGGAGACATGATGAGACATGTCTGACAATTTTGGCACGGAATGAGAATTCGGGTCAGTAGTTTCGACTTGTCTTGGGCCAGAGCCTTTGAAGTCACTGATGCAATCCCACACATCATAGGTAAACTTCCCCTTCAGGAGAAAGTAACTGAGATGCAGAAAATGGTGCAGACTAGACTTTGGACTTAGGATAATATGATTTATAGGAGTTACCTGCTTATGCCGTACTACCGTACACAGCTGTGATCAAGCTTCCTACACTGGCAGCAATACCTGCTACTATTAACAGCATAAAGTGATTGCGTCCAGCGTGCTGCAATGTATGATCCGACCACGGGAGGTGGCTCCAGCCTTTTGTTCTCATTTTGTAAGCAAAGTGTGATGCTTGTGGTTTTGTTGGATGAATTTGCAACGTGCAAAGATCGTGAACTTACCAAACAACAACAGCTCCATCCATTCGTCTTCACAAAGACATGGCTCTCACTGCTGTAATTCGTATCTAATGTGTAATGCCAATTTTTATCAATTTTTGACATCACCATGATTGAAACTGAGGTTTTCTCGACCACCACTACCAGACATACAAGCAAGATGAGTTTTCTATTCATCGCCAGGCAATTCTTCTGACACGAGGTGAGGCCTGAAAATGTGAAGCCAGAGGCAAGTGGAGATTCAAAATGACCCTCGCAGATGAAGAAGTGACTAAAATCAAGTATACCCTCTGGTAAACTAACATAACTATGGAAAATCACCATTTTTAATGGGAAAACTCACTAAAAATTGCAATTTTCAATAGCTATGTTAGTTTACCAGAGGGTAGTCGAGTCAAGTCACAAGTCTTTTGCTCAAGATTCGGATGGCAAATGATGGCAATATAAGCCAAGAATCCTCCAGAACTTTTGCTCATTGCCACGACATGTCCCAACTGCCTGCGACCTGCAGGAGATTATGGAGATCTCGCCTTCCAGGTCCCTTTCTACACCAGCGTCATGGGTGTGGGCGATGATCCCTCCGCAGTTTACGTGGAGTCCTTCAACGTTGAGACGCTCGATTTGCAAACTCCTTTGATGTGGGAGGGGTGAGGATGATGTGCCGGCAGATGCTTTCTTGAGAGTTCCTGATGTGAAGGGATGGACTTGTTAAGTGTTGCAGCTTCAACCATTGCTCCAAGTGAGTTGGATGGCAAGTTCCAACAGACCTTTTGCAGAAGTGACCCATGCCTTGATTGTTATGTATTTGTGACGGGCCATAGCCACGCAACAGCTATAGTTTATTCACTCGGCATTCACTTGTCCAAACACAGTGTCGGACCAAAAAATGTGACGAACACTCAGCACTCACCACCCGAACCAAAGACTATTTTCCAGCAAAATCTCATGGATTTCCTGAGCTAGGATCAGGCACAGGACTTTTATTCATGCCCAGGAGCCGGCTGCCCTGGCAACAGGGGGGTGCCACGAAGACCTTCTGGCGCTCGGTGGAAGTTGCATCCGGTGGAGTTTCAATCTGATTTATGATGGATAAAGGTTGTTGTTGCCAGAGGATGATTTGAAATTTGTTGGAAGTCTAGCTTTTACCATAGTGTTCCAGTCAAATTCAAAGAACATTACAATCAGTGTTTCAATGTTGGAAAGTGGAATTGATTGAATGGGCATTGCCCTATCAAACACCAAGATATTCCAATTGCTGGTTCTTAGAATCCACAGGATTTTGGTTGCTTACATGCTGCTCTCTTGTAGGTTTTCCCTCGAATTAATCCCTTGGAATTCCCTTCCTGTCCAGGCCTGACGGCCACGAAGACATGCACGTGGGCCACATCTCAAGCCTGTCCTGTGCGGCGCAGCCGCTGAACTGCAGCGTCCCCGGGTAGGTATGTGGTGCCCACCAGTGATGTTTGCTGGTTCATAACTTCCATTGTATTATGACTACTTTGGATCTAATATATAGATATAGAATGATATAGATATAATATATATATATATATGTGTGTGTGATCTATGTATTAGTACATTATTCGTGATAGATTACCATAAACTTAAGAATTATTGGAGTTATAAAGCAAACTTAGCCAATGACTTGGACTCCCAGCTTGTTGGTGCCTTCTCAACATCTGTGAGGGATACTGGGGGATACCGAGAGCCATGTGCTTTTGGTGATCGTTCCAGACAGTTCCAGACAGGCTGAGGAGGGAAGCTTTGCTGTCTGACCTATAGTTTTGAAGTTTCAAGAACCTATAGTCACATGATGACAGGATTTAAGCTTTCATGATTTTTCATGACTCATGAGCCTCTCACCTTGTAAGTTCTCGGCCTCAGAATCCTGCCCCGTCTCTGAGGCGTGATTTATGGAGATTTGGAACTTTCTGGTTATTGCGGGAGCTTTGGCTGCATCAAACCCCGTGCAAATGTGACTTGCTTCAAGGGTTCCGACTGCTGGAACCTGGAGCAATCTTGAAGGTACTGTCGTCTTTGAGCAAACGTGAGGCAACCTCACTTCTGTTTTGGGGCTAAACCTGGATCATTTGCATCCGCTCAACAAGACTGCCAAGGAAAGAAACGAATCTGGGCCCCAGCAGCGGCGGTTTCATCGCTAATGTCGCTGTGAAGGGAACTGTCAAACTGGGAACGCAGCAGCAGTTTATGTTTCGAAATTGACGCCTGGCAGCGGTTCATGCTGCTGGGGATGGTGGCGGAAGGGAGGCCTTATTCGCTCAATAGTCACTCAAAATTTCTTTAACCAAGCCCTAAAGATCTCCAAAGAGTGCTTCAGGGTGCTGGTTGTTCCTGGAGCCATAGTGTCATATTTTTCTGTTGATGGCACAGTTTTGGCATGGCCATTGTTTGCGTCACATGGTTGGCGGATTCACAACAATAAGATCGAAAGGAAATGACTGTAACATACTGTAACAATTTTCTTCAACACTCCAGTTTGTTTCTTTTATTTTCCTTTCTTTTGTTTTTCTTTACTTTACCCTCACCTTTTCCTCTTCTTACTGTTGTGATAGCTAAAAACTGTGCATGCATATATACTTGTAATATAGGTTTTATTGCAAATCATGTGGAAGGTGAGTTCGGCAAAGTCGACATCCGGAACACCTCCAACTACAACACGGTCTACGTCGGCGTCCGGGGCGCCCCGCAGCTGCCCAAAGTCAATGCCCCACAGATGGTCTCCGACATCCCGCAGACCGACAGGGTGGCGGAGAAGCCGTTTTTGGTGGAGGAAAATGGAAAGTGGTTTGTCTATGCAACCTGGCTGGGGCCGGTTCAAGGATGAGACCAGCTGGGCTTTAGTATAATTATAAACCAAGTTAAGCTTACTTATGATCTTATGGTAGTTGTAACCCGGGTTAGGATTGGTTAGTCCATGCAACTCGGCGCGTGATTTGTTGGTGCAGCTATTGCCAGATTGGAAGGAGGCTATCATAATTTAATGAAACAGCGATCAGGGATACGTGGACAATACGCTTCATCAGAATTGGGGGGATGTGGGGCCTTGGCTGAAGACTTGCCAGGTGGAAGGGACCAAAAAGCTCTGTGTAAGGGAGAATGTTGCATACTGTGTTGTCCATGTAACTTGACTGGTGTGTCAGTATTTTTACCACAAACCACCACAAACCATATATAGGTCATTTCCATTTAGACCCGGGCTTAGAGAGCGGGTGCTCTCTTGTGAGTAGTACAGGTATCACTCCGATTGGGAGGGAATGAAAGGGGTTCAGGATGTGCGGACAATCATGGTTCTTTGCCTGTTGACGCTTCATGGGGCTTCGGGAGGTTTCTAAAGGACACATTGAATCAAGGTGCTGTGTAACAGATAACACCATGCTGGTGGAAGTTCTCATGTACACACTGATTGCAGCCTGTCCCGCTGAAACTATGCCCGAGCTCGGTCCATTATGTCGGAAGGTTTGTTGCATATGATTGTTGGGTTTTGCGTCCTTATTCTGTCACTTGTTCCAGATTTTGAGGCAATAAGCTGTTGAACCTTCGGGATGAAACTGTTACTTAGCTCATGATCTCAGTTTCTCATTCCCAGCCCCAAGACTTGGCACCACCTGAGGTGCCACCAGTCACAAGCAACAGTGTTGGCCTGAGTGGCGACATAGAAAGAACAATTCCCATTGAAGAGATGCAACGTGGCAGAAACTTACTGGTTTTGATCATTAATTTCCTGGGAATCCTGGGCGATGCGAAGGGTTTTTCTTCAGCAGTTTTAGCATGGTTTGAGGCAATGTGTATATTTTATGATAGATCTGGCTAAGACTGTGTGATGGATAAGTTCATGCCATTTCTTGAAGCGTCTTGAAGCATTGCATGGCGTGTGCTTCCTTCTCTCCAGATTAGATCAGATTAGTGTATCCTTGATGATTCTTGACAGTTGGAACTATAGGTACATCATTCATCATCCCTTTAGAGTCTCTTAGTGTGGACATGCATTGTTTTGAAAGGTATGTGGCCAAAGCCGGTGACACGGAGGCTTCCATCAATGCTTCTTGGCCGTGCTCGGTGGTCAGGTAATCGGTGCGAGGAAAGCTGCCAAGCCTCATCTTGAAGTTTTTGGTTTGCCCATTAACGTGGAATGTACTGTTCGGGTGATAGGATCCTCAGCTTTGGGCAGGCTGTGCTTGCCATGATTGCGTGAGTGCAAACCAAATCTGAGCAAAACTGTAACACTGTGGATTGCATTAATTATTCAATCAGGTTATTGTAATTTGTTTTTGAAGGTGTTTGTGTGTGTGTGTGTTTTTTGTGTTGGCCCTGCCTGTTTGGCTCCTGCATGACCCCCGGTAGCTTCCATAGCCATCTGGGATCAAAGAAACACAGGTCTAAGATTCTTTAGTCAGCTGTGCCGTGATGTGTTCCTTTAGGCATGGTCTTTGCATCCTCTCGAGGCTGGCGGCAGTGAAAATGCCAGCTCTCCCTCCAAGTCAGACTCGGAGCGTTTCTTTGCCGCTTCCTTTGCCACTGACCATTGGGAGGAGATGGATTCATGAGAGTGTGAAAAGGTATAAAAAGGTAAGACTGCTAGTTGACGGAGATGTTTTTGGTTCCAGTCAAGTGTGTGATGCAATGGAATACTTGGCCAAACAATTTGGTGACGTGAGCGCGCTGGTTTTTGCAGCCCCTGGGATTGTCAACAACAAAAACATGAATGAGCTATCTCGCCGGTCTGAAGTTTCCTGTCGCACGAGGAATTGGAACACACTGTGTTCCTATTCCTCGCGCGCAGAACCAGGCAGCAGAGCCGAATGATGATGCGATCATTTCTGAAATTCAAAAGTGTGCAAAGTCTCCACGTGGTGCATGTGTAGCCTTGTTCACCAATGACAAAGGCTTTGCCAGTGTGATTAAGCATAGCATGTCTGACAAGCATCGGTTCTACGTGCTCATTAAGAGCACTTCGTTCGCCGTTGCTGATTTTTACAAGGAGCAAGGCATACCAGTGTTGACTTTGCCAGTGGAGGCACGATTAACAACAGTCTAAGCAATCCTTCATCCTGATGGGGATGGGACAGTGGAGCTTGGGGAAGCCATTGATCCATCGGCAAATCGGGCGAGGAGGGTAGCGATGTACGACTCCTGGGAGGAACTTCTGAAGGGCCAAGGCTGTTCAGCATCCTTTTCATCTTCAGGCGGATATCCAGTGCAAAGAATCGCCAAATTTTGGTTTGCAAACAGCTTAGGTTCGTTGTGTGTTTTCCCTTTGTCAGTTGGCACTTTCGCCTTGAACAGTGCTCTTCGTCAACGACCTCGCAAATGGATCTCGGACACTGAATCCTTCGCACTTGTTGTACCAGTCAGACGTGGCAAGTCCAAGTCGCAGCTGAACAAATATGGCAGCAGACTTGGGTGCAGTATCTTTCTGGGCGGTGGTCCGTTCATGTTGCAGGATTCTGGTGATTTGGTTGCCCAAGCATTGAAGAAACTTGGCTACCTTGATGACTCATGGAACACGGACTTGACTGAGGCACTGAACTGCTTCTGGAATGCCACTAACAATAAGCACGTACTGCGAAAACTTGGGTTCTTGATAGACCCACTTGATACGGCATCGGATGCAGCTGCAAAGCTGAGAACAGCATTGTTATCTGATAGCACCAATGGGCGGTGGCAACGTGGTGGCACCTGTACGCACACTGCCATAACAATACTGAGGTCCAAGAATCTCCTGCCAAGGAGTTCCAAATCTCCAGCGATGGACGAGACTTGGAGCGCGATGAAGACCTACGCCAAGGTTCATCAGTTGCCAAAGATGAAAACTTTCAACGCTTTGGCTGCACAGATCACGCGCCATTTTCATCAAACTGATCCGAGCAGAAGAGGGAACATTGTCATCAAAGGATGATGCTTTGTTATCGGAAGCGGTTCCCATGGACTGCTGGGATGCCAGCTGCGAACACAGAAAAGATCGCCAGATTGCAGGCTTACAATTTGACAAATGCCGCGTTAGTATTGCCTTGCTTCACTGTAGAGTTTCGATTTGGTTTGGACAATTAACGTCTGTTGGAGGTCTGACGAAACAAACTTTAAGTTGCAAGCTATGTGCTGGGTGTTTTGTTAGGAGAAGCGACATGCATGTAAAATCATTTAGTGCACCCTGTGAATCCACAGGAGGCGTTTGGCTTGCACACTGCTTGCACGGGCTGCAGGATTTTGTGATAACATGTCAAACCCAAAGTTGTGCAGTACTAGTTCGAGTGGTATTACCTGACGTGCAACCTACCATAGCACAAGTCAAGTTCATGCACTTGTTGTTGAGGCTGGCATTGTGGGCAAGAAGGGCTTGCTTTTGAGTCCTGCCATCTACCCACTCTCAATGCCCATCACGATTACAACACCTGGCTTTGTGATCTTGGGCCTTGGTTTCGCGACCTTGGTTTCATTGGAACCTTGGCAGAAGTGGCTTTTAAGATCTTTTAAGTGGCTTTAATGGCTTAACTCTGTGTCAGTCACTTGGGTGCCTGGACTGAAACATGTGCCCAGGGAAGCCTGGGCACAGCTGAGATTATGAAACCTGCCGCATTCTTGCTCTCAATCTCATGCTATAGTGTGAGGCATTCACCGTTCCAAGATGCATGTCACGAACTCACCAACCAGCTCAGGGCAGTTTGCCTGCCATACATATCGTCACTGACAATGTGCGGATTGCCGGGGTCCTGTTGGAAGGGGGCTTTGATGCAACTCCCAGCATCAAGACAGAAGCGCTGCTTCTTTGGCAACTCGGAGTTGATCAAGTCATATGGAATCAACTGACCATGGCCATGACCATCGCCAGGACGTATATGTTGTTCCCAAGCTAAGTAGGATGACCTTCAGAGCCTGAAGTTTGTTTTTGATCCTCATAGATTCTCAGTCACCCACATGATTGAAATGCATGTCCTGGGTTCTGTGTTTTGGCTCCATTTGTCCATAGACGGTACAGAGGATGTAGAGGTGTGCATGGGCACGTCTGCTGTGCTGCCGAAACTCTTTGTCATCCACTTGATCCACTCGTCCATGTAAGGAGTGGGAACAGAGGGGTTGCCTCAGACCTCTTTGCGCGCGTGGGATCCTTCAAATATGAGACATACTTTCACAGGCCTTGCACCGACACTTGCCTGCACTTGCCTGCAAATTGTGTCACTCTCCGTTCTTGCGGCGAATCAAAAGACACCAATGGAAGGGACACAATTTGACACAATTTGACACAATGGAGTCTAATGGATGCTAATACATTGCTAATAGTTAGTGAGGGTTCTCTCCCACTATTGGGCAGAGATGAGCATGGAATCATCCCAGGCCAAGCAGGCCAACATCTTTGTTCAAGTCGATGGCATTGACAATGTGGTGGCGACTTGGCCTGGTCCCAAAACAGCTAGTGCCATGGAGGATTTGTATTCTGAGCGCATTTGAATGCTAGACAGTGGCTTTATATAATGATCTGGCTGGTGGTTTAGAACATTTTTTATTTTCCATAGTATATGGGATAATCCTTCCCAACTGACTTTCATATTTTTCAGAGGGGTAGATCAACCACCAACCAGTGATGTTTCCCTTTCCATTTTGCAACGCCTGAGCTCCACATGGTGATCTTCACCTGTGGCATCCTGGGTGCTGCGCTGACCGATGTTGATGTTCGATGATCGTTCTACTTCCCATGTTTAGACGGCTCAAAGCTCTATTACTTTCATTGCTGCTCAATGATCATTTTCCCTGTAAAACCCTTTTCTGGGTGTAATATAGCTCATCATATTCCACATAATATCAATTTCTATACCCATCCCCATGTTCAACCATCAAAATCTAGCCCCAAAAGACCTGACCCCATCGCCCTCGTCATCTCCCCAAGGACCACACCTGGCTGTGGCACGCGGATCACGACGATTGCAGCAACAAGTGGCCCGACAGCATCTCCGCCGCCACCTGCATCAGTGGCAACGGCCTGGTGGTCTACGGCGACCGGACGACGCTGGTGGCAGTTGGGGGGTGAGGGCTTTGGGGGGAGAGGGGTATGGGGGAGGATTTTAGATGATTTTTAGATGATTTGCAGATTATTCTGGGATGATTTTATAAGATGATTCTGGATGATTTTTGGATGACTTTTTGGATGATTTTAGATGATTTTAGGAGGGGAAACTAAGGCCAGAATTCAGGATTCAGTTTTTTTCTAACTGACTGATCCTAGCCAAGCTTGTCATAAACATGATTTTTGAACTTGGCTGATGTTGCGCACATTCCCAGATCGATCTCAGGATCGTCTATGGCTTGCAATCGGAGCATACCATGCAAGATCAAGTCTATTGGCGAGGAAACGGTGGAAAGGTGTTCTTCTACCAGAACGAGCTGCCCTACATCAACCCATACTTCAGGAGACCAGGCGTTTTACCATCATTGTCGGCTGTCATTGCTTTGGATGTCAAAGGAACAATCACAGATTCATTACCTTGTTGGTTTTCACACGGTCGAGTTGCATAGTGCGTTTCTGCGATGTTTTCTGGTCGTCCATAGTGGAGAGACCTCATGGGTTTCTGGATACACGGTCTGTGTGCCCTTGCCTGGCCCACCGGGCATCCAGAGCATCTCTGAAACATCGCCGCTGAATAGTTGAATGAACGCTGCTCCTGGGGGAGGCTACAATTTTGGTATGGACTATGTGAGCTACCGCGTTGACAGTGCTTGCTTGGAGCACTATGCTGTAGGACTGCTCGGGGGTGATGAAACTGTATGAAACTGTTGCATCGACTGACAGTACTGACACGCATTGCAACTGCATGCGTTGGATTGCTGTCCTGTCTGTGTAGCTGATCGGTTGAATCCCTGTCTCTAGCACCCCTCAGTCAATTGTAGGATATTCTTCATGAAATGAACTGGTCTGTAGATGCTGTCATACTACCGCAATATTTGAGGATAGATTCATCAAAGACCCACGCCTTTTTACTGCATACTTATCATGAAACATGCGTGCCTCAGATCGCATGAGAGCGTTGCTGCCTCGCGCAGAACATTTGTTCAGGACTTGGCAGCTACATCATAAGCATCCAGAAACTTGGCAGCAGCCACCAGCTGTGGGGATGTAAGCAGAGCGACATTTTTTGGCCGGTCTGAGGCTGTGTTCTAGTTCTAGGGCTGTTTTCCTGTCATTTTGGAAGCGCCATTTTTTCATTTGCACAGAAGGCAGGAAGAAAAGGTGCTGCGTAACTTCGCCACGTGACTTCGTGGCTTTTATGCAATGCCTTTCTTGGCCTTTTGGCCGCCTGGCAATCTTTCCCAGTGCTTCTAAGGGGCCACAGCTACGTCCACAATGTCACGGTTTTCAGCCTTCCACAGGCTGCGGTGATGAAGAATGAAACTTGGCCACTGATACCATACTAACTGATTTCAAGAAGGAGCAATGAGGAACGGTTTTGAGAAGAAATTGATTTATTATATAGTTATGATTTATTGATATTTCTTGCACTATTGCTGACTCTGTCGCCAGTTTCAGTTGCACCATCCACATTGATTACATTTGCAAACTGGGGAGCAGTGACTTGATGGCCCAAGGCATTTATTTGGCACATTACCAGCAAAAGTCGGAGCCTTTCCTGAAGCTGAGCAAAGGTTTGGTCATGGCTTACCTGCTGGATCCTGCTACATAGTTATAGTTATATAGTTGTATCCCAATACCTTGTCGAAATAGTGCGAGCTTTCCTTCTCATGAGGCACATACGCAAGAGACAAGACCTGGAGAGTGCTGATTGTTCCATGTTCTGAGCTGTTCATGATGGTGACACATTAAATGATGGAGCATGGAGCCCCTTGTCAACAGAAATATGTTTTTGCGCCTTCCCATGATTTGTCGTCTTTGACATATGCATTCCATTTCGACCTTAACTAGAGGGCTTGCAGCTGTGGAAAGTGTGTTGCACATTCTTCAACACACACACAATGTGAACCAGCAGTTGCCCCTACCCCAAAATAGCCAAGCAATTGCTGGTCACAAATGGAAGTGTTTCTGCGGGTAAAAGATGCATCACTTATTCCCTCACTCATCACTTCCAATGTGCATAACTTCTGCTGCATGTCAGGACACCATATTTCCAGAATTTTGATTGCATTGCTGGGCGCTGTTTGCCCTGCACTGCCAAGAAATGTGGTGATTTTTCCAAGGAGCCGTTGGGATCCGTCGGGTCATGGGTCACAACCTGGGAAAGATCTGAGAATCTCAGGGTCCGTTTTGACGTTGAGGATGGTTTTAAATCATGTCTACATTGTAAGTCTACATGTCTTCATTCATTTTTGGATGCATATATGTCAATCGTATCTAATCTAATCTAAAGAATTCTGCTGTAAGTATGTCGGTGTGATTTTCGGTGTACAGTATATGCGACACGTGTGCACATGTTTTCGTAACATCGCATCTCTATAAATTTGGGAAAACAACTGCTCATCAGCAAACTCAGCAACTGGCTAACTACGTAGTATCATTCGTCACGTAAGAGGTGATGAAAGGAATGGGTGATAGCATTCTCAACTTCACGGCCCTCAGTTCGTCCGACTTCTCAACCTTGGTACTGGTAGGAGTCCAACATGGGCTTCGTCTGGGACTTTCACCATGTCCATGTCCAGTGAGCTTGGGAGCAGCACGTGTCCTTTGTGATGGTTCAAAGATCTTGCCTGTGATGGGATAGGGGTATGGTATGGAGAACAAACAAAGGTCGGGTAGTTGTGGCAGTGCGCCAGTTTGTTGAGCACTGCTAGGACCACCCGTTCTGAAAAGAATGTGGGCTTAGTATAGTAAACCCCGTAGACATGCGTAGACCCCAAAGTTGAGCCGAGTCATGTTGTATTTCTGAACCATCAACGGGGATTTTGATGGATTTTGCCTCATAGAGGCCGCAACACCACAGCCATCCGCAGCCGCCAAAGCTGAGCGGACCTGAGGATACATGAAAGTAGGTTCTTGCGCGCAAGTGGCAAAACCTGAGCTGGATGGGTTTATGGCATGTGTCAATGACCATTTGAAATGGTCAATCTGAAATTATCAACTACTTAATATTTTTTGGATTATACACAGTGCAAAACCTCGAAATTCAGGGTCATGAGTCATGAGTCATGAGGTTTAGGATGTTTTAGGTCATTGGTAGCTCCTTGATGTTTTGCGATATGTCTGTTTGACTTACCAAGCTCAAAACCCCATATATCATATATATACATTTATATGCAGTAATTATACGTTCGGTGGCTGATTCCCAGTATATTCCCAGTATAGGATGGCCGAGTAATAGCGGGCGCATCATCCATTTTTCACAAGCAATCCAGAGCAGGGTGCTTCGATGCGCATCCCACTCAGTGAAAGCGATTCCATAGTACCGATTCATCTAGCCTATGTTGTGACATTAATATCCTCAGAAAATAGCGTGAAGCCAGCCAGTACCACTCCATATAAAATCCAATCAAAACCCCTTAGATCACCATTATGAATCCCTAAGGATGAATACACAATCACAATTTACTAAATGACTATAATAACAATTAGGTAACTGCTTCTCCCATTCGGGATTGTTTACCCTCTGGTAATTTAACATATCTATGGAAAATCATCATTTGTAATGGGAAAATCCACTATTTCTATGGTCATTTTCAATAGCTAAAAATGTTAGATGGTTAATGACTATAAATTGTGATCATCCATTAATGGTGGTTAATGACTATAAATAACATTATAAATAACATGTTAATCAACCACCATTAAATCACCCACCAGCCACCGCTTCTGAGGCGCAGCTTCGACTCTTCGGACCTGCTGCCGCAGGCGCTGCAGGCGCTGCAGATCCTGCGCTCGGGGCCGCGCAACGCCGCGCAGACGGAGGATCCAAAAGGGACGTGAAAACATGGCCGAGCCATGGGAAAATGTCAGGAATTCACCACAAGAATAGAGGTTTAATATGGTTTACTATGGTGTAATATGGTTTAAGAAGGTTTAAATAGCTTATAGCATATGGTTCAATATGGTGTAATCCACACACAGATTTGGATTTGATGACTTTGATGGATTAAGATTTGGGGTTTACCCATGAAATATCGAAGTATGAAGTATGGGCCATGGGGATTTAAAAAAAAAATGAAACTTGGGATTTAACCCCATCAAGATGGACGATGACTAAGCGATGGAAGTTGAGAATTACCGCAACAAAATTGGGGTTTGCTCCAGAAGAATGGATTTAACCCATGAAAATTGATATTTCATGATATATATATAATATATATATAATATATATATAATAGGTGTGTTTTTATATCCCATGGTTTGTCTACAAATGGTTGGTCCCACAAAGAATGGTGATTAATGGAATATATATATATATATCATAAAGTGGTAAAAATTGAACTTTTGTGCCTTTGTTTAGAACATCCCAAAATTGTTTGGCAATTGTGAGGCTTGGAAAATGTGTTCATGCTCGAGTCATGGAAATTTGGTTCATTGGCCGTGTCTAGCTTCAGTGTGTGCTGAATATATCTGAATATGGTTCTATCAAGGCAAAACTGACGGTAGTTTGAACTAAACCTCCAGGGTTGGCTCAAGCCTGCCACAGGAGTGGCGGAGACAAGAAGTACCGGGGCACTTGGAGTTGATGCTGGGCAAACGTTAGCTATCCACAGAAATTTGTCCACCCTAATGAACCATCCCCAATGATCGACAAATTGGGGTGCTATTGTCAAACAGTGCAAGTAGGGCTAGGCCCAATACTGTAATGAATCGCACATCATACATATGGGGCATCGTTTATCACAGTATTTCCCAGAGTTAATCGAAAAGACAATTCATGCGAAACTTTCACACGCCGGGGGGGAAACCAACGGTTTCCTATTAATATCCTCAAAATCAATCGAGGGATTGTAGTATTTGACGATGACATTCCAATTTTGAGTGGTTAGATCAGATCCCCATGACATTGCAAATTGCAGTGGCTAATGAGATATACTGTATTTGTTTTCAAATCCAACTAAACAACTAAAGACACTAAAGACTGTTGAATGATGCCACTGAGGACCCCCGAAGGCTTGGACCACGCGGCTGTGCAGCTGGAGCAACGTCTTTCAGGCTGGATGAAAGTGTTTTCCGTAAAGTCTTGTGCTTTTGCCGTCAAAATCCAAGTTTGGGTGTTATATCAACACTGTCACCAGGGTTTCCTGCTGTATACCTGCAACTTTCCCTTTAATCCTGTCGCCAGCCAGTGGTCTCTGTGGATTGCATTGCAAATGGTGGGGAGAATTGGGTCGAAATGGTTTGGAGGCTCTAAGAAACACCTAGTGATTTAAGGTGTAAAAGATGTAAAGGCGTAAAGGCCTGTTTGGGGCACCTGATGCCCTGCGGAGAATTGCAGCAGACTTTTGACACATGCTGGCGTAGTGATTTTTAATTCTTATTTTGTTAATTTCACACCCTGCTTAGAAAACTTATGAAAACTTAAGGTAAGAGTCCCAACTATCAATATGGCACACAACTTCACGGATATATATATATATATACATACACAAATAAATAAATAAATATGTATATATATATATACAGTATATATGTAGTGTTTTGATGTGAATTCTGGGGGCGGCCATCAGCCACCGAACAGACCCAGGAGACTCCGTGCCAAGCGCTTCCGACGTGCCGCCTGGTCATGTAAGAGGCAGGTCGGTTGATCGGTGGATGTCGATACAGGCTCTTTTATTATCAAACATGGTTAACCAACTATAAATGATCGGATGAATGTATGAGTTTATTTGATTTCATCTATGTCTATATGTGATAGATGAAACATGTGGAATATGTTGGAATTAAGCATTGGCGATGCTGATTTGGCTTGGTCTATCATGCGTGGGTATTTTAGCTATCAAATGGGGTTTGTCATGTTTGTCTAACAATGGGAGGTACCTGCAAAGCAGGCACCAACTGGAAAGATTCTTGAAGCTGTTGAATAGTTATAGCCAGTTATAGCTATTGAAAATGGCCATTTATAGTGGATTTTCCAATTAAAAATGATGATTTTCCATAGTTATGTTAGTTTACCAGAGTGTATAGATAGTATTAATTAGTAATAAGCATCATCTACCAGATCGGGGCACATGGGCATCCCAACATATTCTAAGAGTTCGCCAAGGGTCACAATCGAATCCAGTTACCAGCCATGGCAACTACCCATAGGCAGCCTTGCGGTGCCGTGTGCACCGGCAGCACTGCACGAACTTCCGCTACCGGAGGCTGGAAAGAGGAATGATATGGGGAGAAATCTGGAGGATGCGACTTTTATATGCTACATGTCATGATGTATGACATGCTCATACTTACATTTGGGACACGTTTTTCCCCTAAATTCTGGTAACCAAGTGAAGTATGCCACAGAATTCAGCTTGATGCGGGCAATAGAAAACAAGAGAGAGGAGGTGCGACTGCAAAGAACAATGGACACAGTGACACCAAGCACTCACGGAAATTTTCACATTGCTTGATTTTCTTTATCTTGAAGTTCTGTCCTGGCAGCCTGCTGGTAGATGATTGTGTTTGTGTATTTTATCTCTGAGGTGTTGGATTACCCTGTGCAGGAGCTGGTTTCAGAGATCCTGACACCAGAGGAGGTGGACAACATCAGGCAGGGATAGTTTTTTTTTCTACCAAGAGCACTGGAAACTGTTTTTGCGGTTGGAATACCTTTGAGTTTTGACTGGCAAAGTAGACATATTTGATTCATACCTGTACATATATATATATAATATATATATATATATACAATTCCATATCAAAAAATGACCAAAACATAATCTATAGAGAAAACATCATAGTTCTTGCATCATAGTTCAATTGATCCTGTCCAACATTGTTAACTGGAGGATGGGACCAATTTTCTGTGGCAGGGCGGAGCTGCAACATTTGGCCATCATGGCCTTGCGCGACACAAAGGTTGTGGCGCATGTCGTGGGCTCGCGACTTTATGGAGTGCGGACACCTGGCTGCTGGATATGTCAAATTGATGGAGTTCTTGGGTGGCGTGGTCCTATCAAAGAATCGAAAATGGACTTTAACAATCTTGAACATATATACATATATATATATATGGATGAGGCATCACGCATGTGCCGAAATCCCTGCAACTAGCAGTCATTGTGATGTAGAGAGACTGAAACTTGGGGGCCCTTTGCCGAAGTATTTTCCTAGATCAGAATCATGAGATATCATTTAAACTTCCTGTTCCTAGACCAACTGATGACTTGTAATCTCATTGCACCTTGATGCTGCCTGTGGTGCCAGGCCGCGTTGCGAGATGCAGACATTGACTTGGTCTTGGAAAGACACGAGGCGCGTTTCACGAATCTTCATTGTGTCATTCGTGTGAATCTTGCGTTTTTTTTTTGGTTTGGGAATGTTTGGGCTTCAATGTCAAAACCAAGCTAGATTGTTGGGGAATGGATGAGACGGTCGGACGAGGTGAGCCACAGGTCCTCACAAGTTGATCAACATATCACAGAACTTTTTATTCTCAGAAGCCAGGCACCTCAACTTTAGCTGGCAAGAAAAACGAGGCTGCAACTTCTTAACGATCTACAAGAGTCACCAAACCTTCTCAAGGACCCGAATCACGACCTAAATGTGGACGCGATGAGGTTCGACACTTGGAATCGGGCCGGGAAATTGGTATGCGAGCTGTTGCTGCACGGAGCTTTAATTGGATGTGCATCCCAGTCAGCGGATTAAACTCCGCTTCAGCAACTACGGCTCAGCAACTACGGCTCAGCAACTACGGCTCAGCAACCACGGCTCAGCAACCACGGCTCAGCAACCACGGCTCAGCAACCACGGCTCAGCAACCA
>Ga0126342_10002354_pt1 | contig 29300 bp, 21 predicted proteins | sample Cyp1metagenome_FD_92528 | JGI IMG/M metagenome (GOLD analysis project Ga0126342, IMG submission 92528) | Coral microbial communities from Lord Howe Island, Old Settlement Bay, Australia - Cyphastrea 1 metagenome | ecosystem: Host-associated > Invertebrates > Cnidaria > Coral ...
GCACGCACGCACGCACCCACGCACCCACGCACCCACGCACCCACGCACCCACGCACCCACGCACGCACGCACGCACGCACGCATGCATGCATGCATGCATGCATGGATGTAATTATGTATATATATATATGTAAGACACGGATAGATACGTATACTATTATATAGAATATATATATATATATACAGATAGATAGATAGATAGATAGATAGGTAGATAGATAGATAGGTAGATAGCTAGGGAGATAGATAGATAGCTAGGGAGATAGATAAATAGATAGGTAGATAGATAGATAGATAGTTAGATAGATAGGTAGATAGATAGATAGGTAGATAGCTAGGGAGATAGATAGATAGCTAGGGAGATAGATAAATAGATAGGTAGATAGATAGATAGATAGTTAGATAGATAGATAGATAGATAGATGGATAGAGAGATAGATAGATGGATAGAGAGATATATGCTTTTTCTTAACAAACATGCAATAACCTCCAATCTGTAGCAGGCGCCATTAGCGACTTCCAACGGCCAGGTGTTGCTGCGGGCGCATGTCATTCTTTCGCGTGGGATTCATCAGGCACGACGCCACGGACGCCACGACGCCGTGACACCGGGGCGTGTCATGGAGAAAACATGGGGATAGGATGATATAGGATGATATAGGATGATTCACTTAGCTATCTATCATTATCTATATCTATATTTATATCTATATGTTATATATTGTATACATATATATATATACAGTATTATAATGATAGGAAAATCTGCCGGAAAGATTGGATATTTCATCGTGAAAACCAGCCGGTTTCCTACATTCTTTCCCTTAAACCCATCCCGTGATACATACTAGACGAGTCCCTCGATTTTGTTTCCGAAAAACCGGGGCTCCAGCAATTGATACGGACAAACACGGGGATGTTTCACTACCAAGAACATGATCGCGATCAAAGCAACTTGTGATATCTTGGGATTCCAGATGATTTTGATGGGGTTTTAGAGTTTCTAGTTTTTTCTTGCTTCACCAAATATGTGATCATTCTATATCTACATATATACATATGCACATGATGTATATGTGCATATATATATATATATACATGTACAACACAGAAATGGGGTTTGTCTGATGATGATAGACTTGGCCCAAAATCTGCTTCGCAGCACAGCCATGGAGCTGCCTTGGCTGGTTGCCTGGTTGGGCTTGTGAAGTCCCTATTTTTTGGGGGTAACACTGGGGCACTGTAAACATTATGTGGAAAAACCATGGTGCTTTTGGAGGAACATCATCTGCAAATGGTGGGTAACCTTCACATCTATGTTTGCAGGAGGGTAATACGAAAACGTACTTTCTCAGCCATCAACAATTTGGCGTTATCCTACCGTTTTCCGGGCAGCAAAACCAGAAAAAAAGGCCATTTGGTCGATACGCCAAGTCTCTGACATCGTGGGGAGTTAGCTTCTTATTTTTGTTGACAACTCGCAGATTAAGGTGGTCAGGTCTTTCCAGTTTCCCAGGTTCCAAAATGGTGACATTCCGAAAAGAGCACAGCTTCCATCGAACCCCGTGGAGCCTGCCATTGCGCTCGCGTTTGATCTACAATCTACCCTCTGGTAATGACTAACATAGCTATTGAAAATGGCAATTTCTAGTGAGTTTTCCCATTAAAAAATGTGATTTTCCATAGTTATGTTAGTTTACCAGAGAGTTGTGATAGTCAATGCTGGTTGGTGGTTTGGAACATGAATGGATTATGACTTTCCATTCAGTTGGGAATTTCCATCCATCCCAACTGACTTTCACTCATATTTTTCAGAAAGGTAGGGCTCAACCACCAACCAGTTATCATCTTATGAATTAAAAATCACTGATTGTGTTTTCTTCTAGTGACTCCCACTCACCTCGTTGAATCTTGCAGTGATTGCCAGTCAAATCTAGGTTTTTGTTGGCTTCGGCCGGGGGATTATCAGACTCGGAAGGTTCCACTTTCAATGATTCAAAGATTTGCCGAGACTGCTTGGGTGCATCCCAATACATGTTGGATATGTATATATGTATATGTATATATGTATATGTATATATGTATATATATATATACACGTATATTGTATTGTACATATATGAGCCATATTAAACCGAGAACTGACTGTATTCGATTATGATTAATCTGAATGGGTAAAACTAAGATGGTTATGACCCAATTAAGATTAGGGGGTCTGTCACAAAATAGTGTATACTGGGTCGTACCATTCCATCCAGCGGTAAATCATCATTTTCTCGATTGAAGTTGCCACAACTGTTTTTTTTCCCTTCATGTTCAGACACGCCGAAATCAGATGGTCGGCGACATTTTCTCATTCCCATAAATGCCTTGGTGCAGTCCCAATGCCCATAGAATACCCAAGAATTACCCTCTGGTTATGACTAACAGTTTGCCATGGTTTTTCGATGGCCCTAATCGAAATAGATGATTTTCCCAGCGAACGAAGCCGCCATTTATTTTGGGGATTTTCCATGGCTATGTTAAACCATAGTTTTTTTTTTTCAACCAACACATCACGTATCACGTCTGGAGACCTCACATCATCAGCACAGGTTTCTGTGACATGTCTGGCTTGGCTCGGCGTGAACCTCCAGGGCTGTGGTGGTGGTGGTGGTTCCAGTTCCATCGAGACCCCCTGCAGCGAGTCGATGCAGCGAGGCCAATGCTCCAGATGTATGTGTGCCTTGGCGCGTTGAGTTCGGATCGATTTGATGTGATTTGGCAGTGTCAAAACCAATAGTACCCCTTTTTTGTTCACATCAAAATAGCTGGGATTTATGGATGTGAATAACCCACTAAAAATGGTATTAATAGGTATTGATCCATACCCATTTTCTCCATGGGAAATCCTTCATACGACACGACTGCGGAATCGATAAATATAGGGAATATGGGACCAATATTTTTTGGTTCCGAATCTGAAAAAAATCCATTTAGCCGCGTTTTCTGGGATTGATCAGGAGTGATGAGAGAATTATGATTCTGAAAACAATGATCATTAACACTGATTATTAACACATATTTATAATCAATGATTATTAACAATTATTGTTGTTGATTATGATCAATTTGTTTTTATGATGCCGACTTATTATCTTTAATATCAACGTTCATTATTGTTGCCATCCTAAATTTGTGTTGTGGTTTGGATGATGTTTGATGGGGATTCATGGGAAGTAATGCTATGGATGCAGTTTTTAGTTTTCGTTATAACAATAATATTTTTCTTAGCATTAATTGTTATAACAAAAATAGATGTCATAACATTAATATTTGTGTTTGTTATTGTTTTTAGTTTTTTTTGGATAATGATCATTCCTATCATTCTTATTGTTATTATTGTGGACCATTAGATTCTTTGGATGATATTTGACGGGCCACCTTGAGCTGCCTCGGAAGAAATAATATCCAGTGAAACTTAATCTGCCATTTGAATGACTTTGCTGGTTCGAATCACTGTCAAAACTTAATTGATTCTTCGGATTTCTATCACGAAGAATTCTTTGGATAATTTATGGACGCTGGGGATTTTGCGATTGCGGGTTATCGGTGATTATGATCATGATGATTATCATTGGTACTATTAGTATTAGTATTATTAGCACTATTGGTATTGGTATAATCGTTGTGGAGGATTCTGGAAGATGTCTGCTAAGTATACAAACTGGTGAGCTGCGTAAACTTTTGTGAATGACTTTGATGATTCTAAGATCAAATGTTTACTTCATCATTGTCATAGAAGTACATAATCAATAAGTCACTTTGATTCATATAACAGTGACATATGATTAAAACATGGTCATACAAGTACACAATAGTAATACTCACTATATTGTCAATTATTTCACTTAGATAACAATTGTCACCATAATCATAAAATGAAACAATAGCCACTATTATTATGATTGTAATGAATTATTCATTGTGAAGGACCATACTAGCCCCAACTTATTTTGTGGATGTCATTCTGAGTCGCTGGTCGACATATGACATATCTAGGACGTCTGGGTTTCTTCAACTTGGCAGAGATTATCATCATTGTCGTCAATACCCAATAAATCATACCATGAATATCATGAAATATATGGGGTTTTCCATAAATGGGGGCACCCCAAAATGGATGGTTTATAATGGAAAATCCCAATCTAACATTCATGATTTAGGGGTACCCTCATTTTAGGAAACCTCCATATTCATTAATATATTCATTATTTGCCCCTATAATCCCATGATTGTTGCCTGTTATTAAACTAACACACTGTAGATGTGGAAAACATGGCTTTTCCACATCCATGTTAGTTTACGGGGTATTCCATGACATGCCCATGATTGTTATCTCAAGATAGCTATGGGATATTATTATTCATGATCATTACCCTCTGGTAAACTAACATAACTATGGAAATTCACAATTTTTTATGGGTAAATCAACTATAAATGACAATTTTCAATAGCTATGTTAGTCACTACCAGAGGATAATATCTTCAAACGCATCCCATGATGATCATCAAGTTTACCATCCATGACATAATCCCAGCAAAGTGGGGCCCCCTAGAATGCTAAGTTGGTGAACATAACTCCAATGTCACTATGGTTTATGGTACTTATAACAATAGTTATTGGGGCGAATCTAAACCAACTAACATCACTAGGGGGCCCCGCATTGTACCCTCCAGTGACATACCCTCTGGTAATTTAACATAGCTATTGAAAATGACCATAGAAATAGTGGATTTTCCCATGAAAAATGGGTGGATCTTTCCAGTTCGCTATGTAAACGTTTCCCAGGCCGGGTAATCCCAGTGTTCCCAACCAGGTAAGGCCTCCGGATCTCGTTGCACTTCCCCTATCGCCTGTGTGGCCTGCCGTGCCCCCTACGTGTTTTCGCCGCTCAACGAGACCAACGAGACCGGCGCCCTGGGCTTCCGCCACGGCCTCTGCGCCATCGGCTGCCCGGAGGTGACGAAACCAGCGATGCCGCGGAACGCCTTGGAGCTGAACGGCCAGGAGTGGCCCATGGCCTGTTTTAATGGCACGGAAGTGCAACGTTTCTTTATCATTGGCCACTGGGTTCAGAACTGGAGTGAAGATATTTTGATCTTCAAATCATGGAATATTCAGAAAGCAACGATTGCTAAAACATATTGTTCATGGGATATTCATGGAATTTTTCGGAATATTGATCGGATTATGATTGAAGATTCTTGGATTTGTGGTTTGTTGATGTTAACGAAAACTGAGCATTTTCTCGGGAAATTGCAGGATCGAAATGGGTAATCGATTCAGTGTTTGGATTGCAAATCCAAGAAAATTAGACCTAAGGACTACTAAGGACTTATGGCTTGAAGAGTTTCAACCTGTAGCGTTTCAATCCTAGACACGACACAAAAAAGATACGTTTCAGCGGCCGAGGGGGCTGGGGTAAAAGGACACTCAAAGTCCAGCAGTTTCCAACACAGAGATTTCCCAATTTTTAAAACCAAATACTAAGCTGAATATACCAGTTCAACAAATATTGTATATACATATATATATATATACATACATACATACATACATACATACATACATATACACACACATATATATATACATATACATATGTATATTGATTGAAAAAAAGCGACTAAATTTCACATCCCAAATTTCTGTGCCTTTTTTTTGAGGTGATTGGGGTGGCATTTTAAGTGGCAGTGAGCCCTTGACCTTCAAAAACCGGCCGCAAGTGGTGGAGCCCATCGATTCGCACGCGCAGAGTTACGTGGCGCGGAAGATGGCGCAGGTGGCGGATGAGAAACGACCCAAGTTCGTGATCAACGTGGGTGACGTGGTGGAGATTTTTTGGGAAAAATGCTGGGATTCAACCGATTCACCCTCTGGTAAACATACAAAAAACTATGGAAAGATCCACCTTTTTTAATAAGAAAACTCACTGTAAATGGCAATTTTCAATAGCTATGTTAGTTTACCAGAGGGCAACTCTAAAAATCTCGGCTTTTTGTGGGGAAATATGGTGCTTTTGAAGGAGACGTTCAGAAAATCCACCCTTTTTGGGGGCTGGCTTAGAACCATGAAAAGAGCCTGGGGGTATGAGTTGATATGACTGATGATGGTCATTTATTGGGGGTTGGGGAAAAATGGTGGGATAAGTTCAACTGAAGATCTGGGATTTCATAGGGAAAACATAGTGGCTTTCATGGTGGTGATGAAATATGGCGATTTTGAAGAAATCCAATTAAGACATTGATGATGAGGTGAACGTATTTGGGAAAACTTGCGAGTTCAACGAAATTTGGGGATGTTGATCAAGAATTCTGATACACAATATTCAAAGCAAAGAGTGAACAGAAGATCTTCAAACCATGGCTTCATCATGCTATGCCTTTGTCAAAGCCTTGGCTGCCCTGTGGGAAACAAATCTGCGTACCGTTGGTTGCAGCCATGGATGTTAAACCTGTGGATGTTTCAGCCCCAATTCGAGGGTCTTTGAAGAAGACTTTTTTCACCATTCCCATTTACCATCTGGTTATGACTAACATAGCCATGGAAAATCCCAACCATAAATGGAGGTTTCTAGCTGGGAAATCATCTATTTCTATGGGCCATTTTCCATGGCTATGTTAAATAGCAAGAGGGTATCTTTGTCTGAAATTAGGCAGTCTCATTCCCATCTCATAGTTAAGAGCATCATTTCCCCCATTTTTTCGTGGCTACCCTTTAGTAATTTCTTCTAGTTATGGAACATATTGAAAATCACCATTTTCACGAGGTATCTATCTATCTATCTATCTTATCTTATCTGATCTTATCTGATCTATTATCTAATCTATCTAATCTATCTATATAATCTATCTAATCTATCTAATCTATCTAATCTATCTATTCTATCTAATCTATCTAATCTATCTAATCTATCTAATCTATCTAATCTACCTAATCTATCTAATCTATCTAATCTATCTAATCTATCTAATCTATCTAATCTATCGATCTAATCTATCTAATCTATCTTGCCTATCTTATCTTATCTTATCTTTTCTTATCTGATCTTTTCTTATCTAATCTAATCAAATCTTATCTAATTAAATCTTATCCTATCCTATCTATCTAATCTATCTAATCTATCTAATCTAATCTAATCTTATCTATTCTATTCTATTCTGTTCTGTTCTATTCTATTCTGTTCTGTTCTATTCTATTCTATTCTATTCTATTCATTCTATCTATCTATCTACCTATCTAGCTATCTATCTATCTATCTAGCTATCTATCTATCTATCGATCGATTGATCGATCGATCCATCCATCCATCCATCTATCCATCGATCCATCGATCCATCTATCCATCTATTCATCTATTCATTTATTCATCTATTCATCTATCTATTCGTATCTTATCGTAGTATCGCATCCCATCCTATCGTATCGTATTTTATCATGGGGATTTGCATCGCTTTTTGGACCTGCGCTGCAGCGAGGTGACAACTTCTACCCCGGCGGCATCAGCAGCCCTGGCACCTGCAATGCTGAGACGGATGAAACGGATCCTGCGCCACGATCTGAGCGATTTCATCCGTTTTTTTTTGGATCGGATTTCCTTGGACACTGGGAGAATCATAGAAAATTTAGAACATGTTAGAAATAAAAAAAGGGGGAACATTAGAAATGATAGACAATTAATGACAATTAGAACATGTTAGAAAATGTTAGAATGACAACATCATGTGATTTTCCAAAGGATTTGATGATTGAAATCTCTATTCTCGGGTCAAACATGACAGAAAAACCTCCAGGATTTGGTGGCAATCCTTTCCCAGCTGGATGATGTCCACATTCACTGGGAACGCCCCATCGGCCCTCCCATGCCACACTGTGCATGTAAAAAAAAGGATGAGATCCCTATGAATGTCTCATGGTTGTATCAGATGTTCCAAGTTTTTTTTCAAATCACATTGCACAGATGTTGGATGAACAGTTGCCAACAAGTTGTGACATTGTAGCCCTTGGGTTTGTCTGGAAATAGGGCACACCCCCCAGTGCTTGAGATGTGTCCATCATTTTCAGGCCCACTTCATACCGGGTTGGTCTTCCCATAAGACATCGCATAGCGTATCCAATTCGATATTCGGCCCCATCTGGGTAAATTTCATCACGACCTCAGTGGAATAATGGTGAATGTACAGGGGAATTATCCCCTTTTATGGTCGTCTTTCAGGTTGGTGAAATATAATTTACCCAGATAGATATATCTACCATATCTACCATCAACCCAACTTGGTCATCATGCGAGGCCGGTGAAATCATCTTTTCCAACATCTTTGAGAAGGTCTACAAGGCGAGACGTCTGTGACGTCTACGGCCCGGGCTTCGGTCGGGTCCATGAGAGATACCCGGCCTGGTAAACATACAAAAAACGAACTGTAAAATGGCCGAAATAGTGGATTTAGCCATCAAAAATGGTGGATCTTTCCATAGTTATGTTAAATTACCAGAGGGTATATTGGTTGATGATAGGAGGCTAGTTTTTACTAGTGATAAAGGTGATAAACTAGGATTTGCTTGGTTAGATAACTACTTTTTGAACTAGTGATTATATGAGTAGTTATCTAATAATCATATAGTTCAGTTAATCATATAGTAATTATATTTTGGAACTATAGTTTAGTAGATAACTACTTTTTGAACTAGTGGTTATATGTTTATTTTTTCTCTTTTGATCAGGACCCCGGACAAAAAACACTTGCCATTTAGACGTGGGGAAACATGAGCACTTCAAGTGGCGTGTGGGCCATGGGGCTTCCGAATTTTGAGACTTCACCGACAGGTTCCGATTTTCATCGAAAAATTGAATGGGGATTGGTCTGGCATATTTTGCAGCAGGATGGGGATCTTTTCCAAGCCCACATGGTTCCAACTCCATTTATCTTGGCAAAGTCCTTTAATTCACGCACCCGAAGAGCGCAATTTTTTGGATGATGATTTTCCCTCTACCACCATGCTTACGATGTGGGCAAACTGTCATGCCTCGCCTGTTACCGTTGCCTCCGTAGGTATTCAACCACCCCAAGCCAGCGATCCCCGAAATCATGTTTGGGTTTTTGAGGCCAAATCTTCACCAACAAGCCGTTTTCTTCAGGACTTACCCTCTGGTAAACTAACATAGCTATGGAAAGATCCACCATTTTATAGCTGGGTAAATCCACTATTTCTATGGGCCATTTTCAATAGCTATTTTGACATAACCAGAGGGTAACTATTTGAATGGATGCAAGACATTGCTTTTCCCGTAGCATCTCCATTTCATCTCCATTCTTTTTGGGTAAACCAGGTAGCACAAGTCGACATTTTCCGGCCCGTTGCTTCCCAGGGGCCTGGCTTGTCAGTGGAATGGTGGGGCGTGCTGGGCAACCACGACTATGGTGCCTTGGGCGATGTCCTCATCATGAATCTGAATCTCCATTGCTACCCTCTGGTAATGACTAACAGTTTGCTATTGAAAATGGCCATAGAAATAGATATTTATAGTGAGTTTTCCCATTCAACATGGTGATTTTCCATAGTTTTTTGTTAGTTTACCAGAGGGTAGGTCAATCGGCTGGATGGGTAGAAACTAATCCTAACTAGTCTTTTGGTCTCTGGCTGGGAATATCTACTAATTCACCAGCAAAGAATTTGGTCCATTTTTTGCAGGCTATCTGGCTGATTGGCAATGATTGGGAATCAGTTTTTTGTTTTTTTGTAAGTGTTTTTGTGGCCATCTGTGAGAAAAATCCAAGAGAATCAACACAGCAACTCTCTCTTTTTGCCTTTTTTCTGGAGATCTTCGAAATCCGTTGATGTCGCCGATCGATCTTCGCAGATCATCGGCAGATCAGGGCGTATGTCACCTGGGTAAGGTGCAGCATTAGATTCCCATGATCTTCCCATGATTTTCCAGGACATGTTCCCATGATCTTCCCATGATATTCCATAATCTTCCCATGATTTTCCATGTGAATCACGGAATCTACCCGGCCTGGTAAACTTTCACAAAAAACGAACTGGAAAGATCCACCTAATTTTATAGCTGGGTAAATCCACTATTTCGACTGGGCCATGGCTTCAAGTTCGCAATGACAAATTACCAGGCTGGGTAAACTATCCCATCTCCAGGACGTTCAGGTTCCCATGATCTTCCCATCATTTTCCAGGTTTTCCGACCATTTTTTCTCCAGGTGGATATCACTACAACGTGCACTGGGATCAGAACATCTTCTACACCTGGCATTCCCCAGAAAGCCGCTGGTTGACTCCCGCCTTGTTCTGGAAACGCCGGGCACAGTTCAGGAACTTTTCGGCGCCTTGGCCGTGGCGGCGCCAGGAAAACATGGCAAAAACGGGTGTAGAACTTGTGAAAAGTGATAAAACGTGGTGAAGATAGGTCAAAATATGTCAAAATGATGGATTTATGGCAGTTTATGACAGTCTCAAGTGCATTTAGCAGGGTATCTAAGATATTTCACGTAAAAACAGGTGAGTTGTGGTCATGTTTAGATGTTCTTGGTAGGAAAACATCTGCATTTCGCAGGGACCAATCCTTTTCGTAGCACAAGGTGAGGCCCCCATTTTCAACAGCTAAGTTGACGCACATATATAACTTCTATCGTTGATTCAGGGGATCAGAGTGTTATTAAACTTATTAAACGAACTTAACTCGTGTAACTTGGTGAATTCTATGGTTTTAATAGCAGTCTATGGTTGAGTTATGGTTGATTCTATGGTTTTTATAACTTCTACGTTGATTCTATGGTTTTTATTGGCCCCCAAAAAATGTCTGTAACGAACTGCGGCCTGAAGCTCTTCAGCTTTTGGCCGCTCTTCAGCTCTTCAGCCAGGCGGATTTCTTCTTCGTGGACACCAACAAGGTGGATACCTACCAAACTCCGGACGTGGATCCGGAACACAACATCTGTTCCAGCTCCCTGGGACTTCGAGATGTGGGGGATTGTTTTTTTTGGAGAAAATGGGAGGATATTGGAGACCAAACATGTGGAGCTTTCAATACGAGGTATGAAAAGCCAATGTTTCCGAAGTCATGGATACCACCAGTCATGGTTTTTTCCAATTTGGTAGCTAAAGTCATGGCTTTACTAAGTCATGGTAGCTAAAATACGAGGGTTTTTTCCAATTCAATACTAGGTTTTTTCCATGGCTTTCCTCATGGAGATCTTGGAGATCATCTCAATTCCGGATGCTGAACGATTGCGGGGAATTATCCATGGCCCAATATGATAACGTAGGGAATGGATAGGACTGGTGGTTAATTACTAGTTTTATCACAATAGCTGAGAATATTGCTGATATCTATTTTCAGCTTACTGGTGCGTTTTACGTAGGGAATGGATGGGTTGCTGGGGGTTGCTGGGATGATTCTTACTAGTGATTGTGGATCATTCTCGAAAATTCCCTACTAAGCACCAGTAAGTCAGGTTGGTGAATTATTGTTTTTTTTTTTGCCCGATTTAATTCATAGGATTAGGCATCATTTATGATTTGATGAAATGTGTAATTGTGTCTGATAAAAGTGTATTATGTATCCCATAAACCATGATTTACAGTTGCGAAAAAGACCTGATTCACCGGTGCGATCATGATTTTGGGATACATCTCACCAAGTTTGATCTTTGGATGTGTTTGAGAATGGGTCACAGCAAAAAATAGCCCCAGTTCATGGCGAATCTTGGACAGTTTTGGCGAATTTGGGGCACGTCCATGATCAGCTCGTGAATTTACGGCACATTGAGATTTTCTAGTTGGGAATACCCGGCCTGGTAGACGTTTACATGACTATAGTTCTAGTCACCATGCTATTAATAGGTAAACCATCTATTTCTATGGGCCATTTTCCATAGCTATGTTAGTTTACCAGAGGGTATGAGTTTCTTTTCAATTCACATTACCCTCTGGTAAACCAATATAACTGTGGAACGGAATTGACCATTTTTCATGGGTAAATCAGACGAACTAAATGGATAATTTTCAATTGCAAAGTGTTAAAAGTTTTCCAGAGGGTAGATTGGTAAACGTACATAGCTATGGAAAATGACCCAGTCGAAATAGTTGATTTAGCCATTAAAAATGGTGGATCTTTCCATAGTTATGTTAGTTAATCACCATTTTTTATGGGAAAATGCACTATAAATCACCATTTTCCATAGTTTTTTGTATGTTTACCAGGCCGGGTGTATAACCCCAGAGTTCTGGACTATTCGCAACTCCAAGGATCTCATAACCAGCCTCCACAACCCCTTGGGTGTAATGGCACGTCCATCACCAACCCTGACACCTGCTGGAAGTTTTTCGATGACCTTTGGAAGGACAACTGGCTCTGACGCCCGGAAAGGTGGGGCTGATTTAAGCAATGGATTGGTTTTTGTTGGGAAACTTTACAGGAAACCATACATTTTCCATTAACTATAGGGCTTTCCTGTTAAACATACCCTCAACCCAGCCCATTGATTTTTAACTTAACCCATTCAGAATGGAGACATGAGTTTGTTCGAAAATAGGGCCGTTTTGGGACATCCTTCATTTCCAGACCCATATGTAGCCAACCACCAGGGGGATATCATGGACATGCAGAAATATCACATTTTTCGTCGACTGGGACACTTTATCAGCCTTGCTAGGAGCTGAATGTGCATACGAGTGACCTTGAAACTGGGAGGAGACACACCTTGACATTAAAAAACAAATGGCTCATTCCCACGGGCCTTACGGTAACCGATGGTAACCGCCAAAAAAGTGGCATGCCTTTTGTATGTCGTTGATGCCGTAGGATGTTTTGTTTCACAGCAGGCTAACCCAATCAGCTGTGTCTTGGACATCCGGTGAAACGGTGAGTTTTGGCACATTTTATTTGAAACAAGATACCCTCTGGTAATTTGTTAAATAGCTATTGAAAATGGCCATTTATAGTTGATTTACCCATTAAACATGGTGATTTCCCATAGTTTTTTGTATGTTTACCAGAGGGTACATCCGTTGAGACAACAATGATTCGAGGAACATCTGCCATGTTTGAAACAAGATACATCAACTATACCCTCTGGTTTCATCAAACATGGCTGGGAAAAATCCCCATTCAGCCATGGAGGTTTAGTTCGCTGGGAAAATCATGGAAGTTATATGGATGATAGTCCAGCCATGTTTGATGGCACCTTAGGGTGAAAGGCTCGACGATGTTTTCAGGAGCAAAAAACCTGGCTGGCGAAGCAGCTGAAATCCTCTTCAGCAGAGTGGCAGCCACTCTGCTGTGGAAACATGGGTGGTTCCTGGTTCGAATTGGACGATGGAAACATCGGAAAACCAGGTAACATCTGGAAACGCACCATGGTTTCAATGGTTTCCGGAAGATTTTCTCAACACATCCATTCATCCCAAGAATTTGGGCATGTGGCCGATGCCCGGCCTGCAGGCCGGACCAACTTCACACAAGGGGATGGGGAGTAGCACGGTGGTACTGAGTTATTCGGAGTTTTTGCTGGTTACAACTCGTACTTGTCCGCATTGGACAATAACTAGATAGGTCTTGCCAGAGCGGGGTAGCATGAGTGGGGACGCATAGTGAGGTAAGCCCAATGCCAAAACCCATCCCTAAGTAGGGTTTGTTGCTGCAGGGAGTTTCTCCAAATCAAACAGCATATTACCCAAATATCCCAAATCCAATGGTATCAGACCCATGTGATGGAGTGCTTTCACTTGCAGAGATTCATCAATGGATTGGTTTAAGGGAATTTTTACAGGAAAAACCCATATTTAATGGGAAAATCTATGGTTTCCTGTAGATTTTCCCAACAAAACCAATCCATTGAATTCAGGATTATCGTGACCCACTACCCTCCTTACTTTGAGCCTTGCCGCTCGGACGCGTGGACGAGCTATCTGGTATCTCACTCGCAAGATGGGCCTGGCCAAGGCCAAACGCCTCGGAACATTGCCCCGGGCACTCTCAAAGCACGGTCAAAAATGGGTCATTCTGGTCCTGCAAAGCTCAGGTAGGGGACCTGTGCGTCATTACTCAAGTCATCTTGAAACCTAACACCCTAAAATCTTTAACCCTAAACCACAAACCGTAAACCATAAAACACATGGAAACAGCAAGGGAAACTCTGAAAATCCAAAGGCAAAAACCCTAAAACACTAATTTTTTAAACCCTAAAACCTTGGAAACAGAAAAGTGATGTCGGGCGACGCGCAGTGACTGCGCGGGGTTTTTGCTATCTAGAATCCCGTTGTTCACAAACCAGTAGTTTGTGGGATGACAGGGTCACACTCTTCAGATGGACCCTTTTTTTTTGGGTATTAACAGTATGGTTCTTAATATGAACAGTATAGAGGGTTTCTATGGTATACCACATGAACATAGGGTATCTATGGTATAGAGTTCTTAATAGCTGCGAAGTTCGGCATGGCGGTGTTTAACAGAAGTGCAATGGTCAAGTGAGTCGGACTGTGTAGCAATGGGGGATGGGAAGAACCGATCCTGTAGGGATGAGTGGAATCCCATGTCTGTAGAACGTTCCCATCACGGGATGACCATGAGCCATTGATCATAGTGCTTTGGTTTATATACCATTATATTCCCAGTATAATTAATATATAATATAATATACATATATATATATATATATATTATATATTATATAATATATTATATATGATATATATAATATATTATATATGATAATATATATATATATATATATGATATAATATATATATATATATATATTCGTTATTGTTGGTTATGCCATGTTGTTGGTTTATTATCATATACATGACCCTAGCACATAGGTAGATGTGGAGCTCCCAAGTGTATGCATGCAGACTGGTGGGATCGGCCAACAAGTCTCCAATTCCTTGGGGTTATACCCTTGGATAAACTAACAGAACTATGGAAAATGACCATAGAAATAGTGGATTTTCCCATAAAACATGGTGATTTTCTTATAGTTATGTGAAAGTTTACCAGGCCGGGTATATTTCTAAATTCAGAGGATCAACGAACTAAATGGGCCATGGCTACATAGCTATGTTGAACTCCAGGGTATCCCGGTTAATGATGTAATGTTAACCCAGGAGTAGCAATTTTGCTAGGAAGGTACCTCACTTTGGATACTCATCACGATTTTCGGCAGCAAAGATCAAGTCGCAACGCCAAGAAAAAACCCAATTCATTTGGCAAAACCAACGCCACAAAGCGTACCCAATGAGTTACCATTTGGGCATCAACAAACTAGACTCTAGAAGCTAAAAAGGTGGGTTCATTATCGGCCCAGGTCCACCATATTCAGTACATCTCTCCATCGCCCTCTCCATCTATTGGGATGTATCCCATCTGATTCTTTTTTAGCCCCCAAAAATCGATGGTTACCCTCTGGTAATTTAACATAGCTATTGAAAATTGCCATTTATAGTGAGTTTTCCCATAAAAAATGGTGGATCTTTCCATAGCTACGTTAGTTTACCAGAGGGTAAATCCCCATCGATCTATGATAGGCTTTACCAATGGATCCTTTCCCCCCTAACGGTTTTTTTAGCACGCCCTTGACGAAGCCGTGCTGCAATGTATTGGATGCATTCGCTTCGAGCTGGGGTATTCAGTTACCCTCTGGTAAACTAACATAGCAATGGAACATCACCATTTTTCATGGGACAACTCAATATAAATGGCCATTTTCAATAGCTATGTTAAATTACCAGAGGGTAGAGCCTGTTGGAGTGAGGATGAGATGATGTGCCCTTCTTATCATAGCAACAGTACGATTTTCCGCAGTCATATTAAACAGTGTATACCATCTAAGTTGTTATAACTCCAATAACTAGGGAGTCCGGCAGATCTCTCGAACTAGTCGAACTAGACCACCACCGTACAAGGTAGCCGAAAATGATGGGAACAGCCCCGTACAGTGCCACGGATTGATGAAAAGAGAGCCAGAAACCTCTTGAAATAGCCATGACTTCGGGGTACCATCTGGTTATGACATTCACAGTTCGCGAACTGGAAAATCCCTGGCCCATAAATGGAGGTTTACTTCGCTGGGAAGATCATCTATTTCGATTAGGGCCATGGCGCCACCATGGTTATGTTAGTCATAACCAGAGGGTCATACTAAGCATCATGGTTCCATCTTTTTTCAAAAATTCTCTTGGATCTTTGTCCGAAAAAGGTGGTGAAATTCTTCCCCAGGCAGAAAATCATCTTAGATCAGATTTCCCCCAAAAAGTGAATTGGTTCCATCTTCCCCAGGCAGACTATGGTGTGGATTTCTACATCAGTGGTCACACCCATCTGCAGAACGCCTCCAGTTTCGAGGGGACGCCCTTCGTGATTTCCGGAGGCGGTGGTGGCATTACCTCGGTCACTTGGCGCGGCTGAGAGGCGGCGCGACGTCTTTGAAAAGACGGGGGGGACATGTTTAAGGCACCCAAAAAGCGATAGAAAACGCATGGAAAAGCCATAGAAAACCATGGAAAACCCATAGAAAACCCTATCATCTAAAAAGATCTAAAAAGCCCATGAGAAAAAGAAACACATGAGATGATGGAGATGTGTGGATTTTCAAAAAATGACCCACTTTGTAAACCAGAAACGCTGCTATTTCTATGATCCAACTCAAAAAACCCGTGAGATATTCTAAGCCGTCCCCTACCCATTTAGTCATCAAACGTGGCTGGAATTTCCTCCATTTAGTGAAGGCTTTCCGAGCGAACTAAAGCGCGAACTCTCTCGGGTATGATTCCATTCTTAGCTGCAGGAAGGGTTCCCCCGAAGATTTCTTGGCATCCACCATGATTCAAATCATGAATTCCGACGGAATTCAAGATGCAAGTTATCGATCGTTTGGAGGTTCCTTACAGTGGCCAGCTTCTCCAATATATCCATTATTTGGTGGTTCTGTCCCTATTGTTGATGGTTAAATCATATTTCCAACCTTTCCAGGAAAGGTCAATAATCATTTTCCCATCATATTCCTCTGTCAGCATGACATTTCGCCGGAAACCCAGAAAGACTCACCACTTACAGGGTGGTGCTCCCCCTGGTTATAAGTTGGTTTACAAATCATAGTAACATATAGTCAGTATCGATATATCGACCATAAACCCGAGTGAAATCGGAGTTCTGTTCACCAACTAGCTAATTATGGGGCACCACCTTCTATGGCTCGACCCAGTTTTTCACCATCATTTTCCCATCATTTTCCGAAGATTTCCCAGTAAATCACCATGAAATTTCCGCAGAAACCCAGGAAAAGTCACCTTAAAAAGTCACCAAAATGGTCTGATTCTCTTGGAGAGTCAGGAGATTTTGCCCACGACCAGTGGAGAAGATGATGGCTATGGCTTTATGGATGTGGTCATTAGCCATGATGCCATGACAGTCACGCGCTACTCCCATGGAACTTTGGCGGAGTTTTAGACGGCTGAAAAAGATGGGTTTAAGTGAGATAAAGCTCCAAAGATTGGGTTTTAGCATCAAAAATCGGGATTGATCATTATTTAGAGTTGATTTATGATTCATGATAGCAAGGTTGTCTTTTCTGTGCCTCCAGAAGGCTCACTTTGTTTATGGTGGTTTGTGAAATGCTCACAGAATATATGCACCTTTACACAAAGGACATAGATATGATATGATATGATGGTTTCCTAAGTCATGGGGGTACCACTTACCCCCCAAAATGCATGTTATTTTCGGTTTTTTATAAGACATCCAGCTATTTGGGCACCTCCATGATGGATCGCTCCAGGTGGAGTGGACAACCAGACCATCGTCCGCGGCGTCACGTCGGTAGCTCCTAGGAAAGCGAAAGTGACTCAGGTGGTGGTTTAGTATCCAGGGTCGGGCTTTCTATCTGGTGAAAAAGGGATTTCTGAGACTGGATGTTTTGAGATTTATGCTCAATTATACCCTGTATATACATGTATAGTATATACGTACAGTACACATCATCTAGCATACATATTGAGTATGTATACATACACACACACATATATATATACACATGTATATGTATGTATATACAGTACATATGATTATATATATACATATATATATATATACATATATATATATATATCTATATATAGTATATATCTATATATATATATATTATGTACACGGAAGGAGTCAGTTTTCCCACATCTGAGCTTTGAATTTCAGCGCCCGATCCTGGCCGTCCAACTTTTGACGCATCACTCCGTGGCCTCCTCTGCTTGGGAGGGGCGCTTCGAGTGGCTCGAGTGGCTCGAGTGGCGTGTCAAGCGGCACTTTCCACAAGGAAATGGGAGAACAGACCATGAATGCGTAGCCACTACCCTCTGGTAATGACTAACATACTGTAGCTATTGAAAATGGCCATTTATATCCATTTATAGTGATTTTTCCTGTAAAAAATGGTGGATCTTTCCATAGTTTTTTGTTAGTTTACCAGAGGGTATTCTTGGTTTCATATGGATTCTTAGGACCGAAGCAGCAAATAGCAGTGGAAAGGCCGGCTGGGTCAGTGCCAGCACAGCAGTGATGCGTATCTTTGAAGAAAATCAGCAGTCACCAGTGCTGCGAGGAGTTGAGGGTGGCTGTTTCATCCTGAATTTGCTTGGTTGATCAGTGGTTGGTACATGTACCATTTTGAGGATCTTGAACATCACTAAAACAAGTATATGTCGTAAAAATATATAAATCTCCTGGGTGATGTGAAAAAATCGTACATTCACCAGCCCACTAAAAAATCCACCATATATCAGGAAGCCCTTGGAGCAAATCTAAGGGATCAGTCGGCCTTTCGATGACGATATCACTTATCCCATTTGACTAAACATCTTCGTTCCCAATAATGATTAGGGTTGAATCAGCCCCTCAGAAGGGTTTGGTTTGTGGTTCATATTTCCTTGATAAGATCATATTGGTTGGGTACAGTTGGTGGGGGCACAAAAAACGCCATCCAATTCTTGAGGGGTACATCAGTACATCCCTATCCCATCACTACACCAATATCACTGCACCCACGTTTCAAGCTTGAATCCCTTCATCTTAGTTTGATGGTGATTTACCCTCTGGTAAACTAACATAACTATGGAAAGATCCACCATTTTTAATGGGTAAATCCACTATTTCTATGGCCATTTTCAATAGCTATGTTTGTTTACCAGAGGGTACCCGTTTTCCTATGGTCTAATAATCCAATCCCCCCTTTTTTTTGGTGTGATCCTTCCGGCTTCAGCAACCGTGGCGGAAAATCGAGAAACTGGGCCTAGCCATGGAGGTTTAGTTCGCTGGGAAACTCAACTATCAATTCCGGATTTTCTAGCCGTGTTTGATGAAAAAACCGGTATTTCACCAATATCGCATCAATATCGGACGCACTCATATTCCATAAGATATCCCCAGTCTACCAACATATACCAACATTTTTTTGTATGTATCCCAGAGGGACGGATCATTTTCCATCACTATCCCACTGAAAATGGTATATCATCCATAAAATCACCAGAAAATCACTAGAACATATCCCTGGAGTATCACAATTCATATTTCATAAGATATCCCATGAAGTATCGTTTAAGTATTCCATGAGTTGAAGTATCACCAATTTTCATAGATAAATCACCATCAAATCTCATTATATACCATCAAATCCAATGAAATCACCATAAAATCACCATGAAATCACCATAAAATCACCATAAAATCACCATAAAATCACCATGAAATCACCCGAAAAGTCACCAGACAAATCCCTCTTGATTTCGGTGGGAAGGCAGCGCATTCGCCTGGGGTCACGGCGGGAACGGGAGGCGAAGTGTTGATGTGTTGGGCCGACATGGGCCGAAATGGGCCGTTTCGACATGTGGTTTTTGCCACTAGAAATGGGGAATCTTCAGGGAAGAGTTTCTGGATTTTTTTTTGGGATTTAGCGCAGATATCAATAGATTTGAGTGGGAAACGTATCAAACAAATGGGGATTGGAAGACGATTTTCTTGGCATCTCATCATGGGGAGTTTCCAAGCGGTGACGACTGGGTTTTTTCCCATCTTTTTTTGAAGCCCCCAGATGTTTCATCCAATGTGTTGAAGTTGATCTGCCTCCAGCCACACCAGCTTGGCGCTCTGGGTGTTTTTTACTTATCTGAAGGACTTGTAGGGGCTATGGCGGCTATGGTCTTCAAGCTTTAAGGCCCAAAAAAGACATGGTCTTCTCCAATTGAGCCTCGTAGGTCTGGCTCAGATTACAATGACCCATCGATAGAAAACAATCCCAGCAAAATGCCATGATCACTGTGACCTTTAACAAATCTTGCAATGGGGATATACCCTCTGGTAAACTAACATTGGTATGGGAAATTCACCACCTTTGAAAACGCGGTAAATCAACGAACTAAATGTGCATCTATACAATAGCAAACTGTTAGTCATTACCCATTACCATTATGGAAAAATACCGTTTTTTTTGGTATGTAAATCATCAATCAATGGGCCATGTTCATCCATTTTCCATGGCTACGTAGTTTAAAACAGTTTACTGGAGGGTATAAACAATTGAAGTGTGACTACAATTGAAGTTAGTAAGTGGGTTATACCCCCAGTTAGAAGTGAACATTGCCCTACTTAGCCCATTGAAAAACCAAGATTATGACCCACTTACGATCCGTGGGATGAGCCACCAAGTAAGCAATAGAAGTGTTTAGCTACAGGATGTGCCCCAGTTATAAGTTGGTTTATAACCCCATCTAACTATAATATACTATAATTAGTTGCGTATCATACACTATTCTTATTATAATTATCTGGTTGGTGGTTTGGAACATATATTGGGAATAATCATCCCAACTGACGAAGTCCATCATTTTTCAGAGGGGTAGGTATACCACCAACCAGTTATGTTCACCAACTTAGCTGACGAACTGGGGCCCCATCCTGTAGCCTCGTGGGCCTCGTGGGCGTCTCGCAGATTGGGCCTTGGCTCCGCTAAGCATCGGTCCCTGCCCGAACGAGTCACGTGGCGTGAACGGCGATGGTCCTACGTTAGGTGGTGCCCCAGTTCGTTAGCTAACTTAAGGTGAACATAACTCCAATGTCATCAGGGTTTATGGAGGATATATATATATATAGCTGGTTGGTGGTTTGGAACCATGGAATGGATTATGACTTTCCAAATATTGGGAATTTCATCATCCCAACTGACTTTCACTCATATTTTTCAAAGGGGTAGGTCAACCACCAACCAGAAAAGGTATGGTATCCAATGCAATCCCTATGCAATATTTTCATGGTATCATACATAAATTAAAACCATGGTTTTATTCTTTCAGACCCAGTTTTTTTTTTTTTAAATACATGATTAAACTAACCATGGGGATTGCAGGATTTCCATGGATTTTCCTCTGGATTTTCGTCCACATTTTTTTGGTATGGAAATTAACATTGGGATTTCATGGTATACATGGGAAATTCACATGAGATCTCTAATCAACTTGTTATTTTTTATTAAGAGTGGCCAATAGAATTGATCAGCTCCACTAGGTTCATTGATGGTTTACTAAAGGGGCCCGATTTTTTGGCCCGTTGAAGTACCCTGCTTTTGAACTACCTCATCATACTTGGTGCAGTTGGGTGACTTTGATGGAGCTTTTTCAGAAGTTGTACCATGGAGTGGGGGGTTTTCTCAGTCAGTTCCCCTCTGGTAAACGTTTACATATGGAAAGATCCACCATTTTTCATGGGAAAATCCACTATTTCGACTGGGCCATTTTCAATAGCTATGTTAGTCATTACCAGAGGGTACTAACCATTTCCTCATCTCCGGATCAGCCTATAGAATCAACCGATGCCGGAGGATTCCTTCACCTTCCAGCCATGGAGGTTTCGTAGGCCATGAGGGATCCCCACGACTCGTAAAAAACGAGTCGAATGACATGATTTCGGGTACCATCTTAGGAAACCAGAGATGGCCATTTCCATTTATAAGGGATTTTCCATGGCTATTAAAAATCGGCAAACTGAATCAATGGCCATGCAACAGGATCCGATTGATTGGAGGTACCTACCATAGAAAAAAGGCCGATTTTTTAGGCCTATGGTTCAGGGACTATCCCAGCAAAATATGGCCAAACATATGGTACGTTTACGCACCTCCATTTTAGGATCCTGGAATTCCCATTGATCTTCGGAAAGCTCCGACTTCTACGCACCTTTTTGCTGAAACATGTGGTCCCAATTTGTGTGGGTTACTAGTGGACAAGCCATCGCTTCCGCTCGAAAATATGGTGCCAATACCATCCAGTAAACAACCATGGCAACGGAATTTTCCCCCATAAAAATGGCTGATTTCTTTCCAGCAAAAAACCTCCATGGCTAGTTCGGGGATTTCCCATTGCCACATTTGATTTCCGGAGGGTAGTTGCAGGGCTCGTGGGTTTCTGGGAACCACGTGCCATACTGGTTGGTGGTTTCGACAGATCAAAACTGGTTGGTTGATACCCTCGGTTGTGTCATCAAACATGGGCTGCATGGAAATTCCCGAACTCAAATGGAAGGGCTTTCTCTATCTCTATCTCTCTCTCTCTATATATATAAAAAACAACAATACATAAATACAAAGTTCGTTTATGTTAATTACCAAAATCGACCATAAGTCATAAATCAATGAATTTACATATCAGAAATCAACCATTAATATCAACAAGATGTTTTTCTAAATATATATATATATGGGATGATGTCTGGTTCGTTTTTCCTATGGGATAACATCCGCAAATTGAGGTCGATGCCTTGTCCGCGGTTTGCGGAGTCACCTGCGGTGCGGGCCTGAAAATGGTGATTTTATGTTTTTTGTAATGGGGAAACAACCTGATGATTTCATGATATTTTACAGGTGATTTTATGATATAACAGTGTACTGACACACTTTTTTTTGGGAAATATTAACTATATTAACATATATAATACTATATGTTATGTTTTATGAACTCGAAGTTTATGGGGAAAGAAGTGATATAGCCTCCAGTAAACTATTACTAACAGGTTCAACTGATCAGTTTTCCTACTTGCTCATCCCATGTAAATAGCTTCTAGTTGGGGTGACTCCAATGGGCTGAGTGGCATGATTTCTCCTGTTTTTCCCCGAGAAATTAAAGAGATTACTTCTACATCATAGTTTTCTGGTTGGTGGTTTCAAACATGACTGGATTATTTTCCATGTCATATATGGGATGTCCATCCGAAACCCATTGATGAACTCATATTTTTATATATTTTTCAGAGGCGTAGGTCAACCACCAACCAGTTTGAAGATGTTTTACTGTAAGGTCGTTTGGCTGTAGAATCTTTCTGGGGCTGTCACGGAAAAAACCTGTCCAACTTTGCTTGGAAGCCGCAGGGTAACATGGGGCATCCTTGAAATCCGGTCCAAAACTTCTCGCTATATGAAGACTTACTGGTGCTAAACGTAGGGAATGGATGGGTTGCTGTGGGGTTGCTGGGAGTTGCTGGGATGATTATTGATAGTGATTATGGATCATTCCCGAAAATTCCCTGCTAAGCACCAGTAAGAAGATAGCCATGCAAGTTGTTATCGTTTTCCCCGTTAAAGCATCCACAAATCGGAGTCTTCCCTGTTCAATTTCCACAACTTGAGAGCCTCATGCTCCAATGCTGGACTTCAAGTCCGTTCATGCTAGAAATTTCACGACGACGGCACCTGCCACAGAGTCGTTGAGCATGGCTTGCTGGAAAATCCTCGATTTAGTTCGATGATTTTCCCAGTAAAAAGAACCCATTTCAAGGAGATTACCCATTTCCATGTTTGATTTCTGGAGGGTACCCTTCGTCTCTGAGCTATTGTTGATCATATCGCAGAATCGTATGGCTATCCGTAGCCCTTCATGTTCTTGATGGCTTCTGCGTGGACCATCGGCACATTTGAGTGAAACCTGTACCTCTCAAAATGGCAAGAACTTAGTACAAGCTCTGATCAATGGGAAATTCAGGACCCTAAATTGGAGCTACTGTACCTTATCAAACCATATTTTGCACATCAATCCCCCAAACCATAGTCCTTCTTTATAGGCCTTAAAGAAATGGTGGGTACTAGTATCTCCAATCCCAAGCTCGCTCCTGGCCGATCGGGTCGTTGGCGAAGCCAACTTCAGGTGCCAACTTCAGCTTTTTCGTGACCGAAGCCGGGAGATGTCTTTGGGCCTGTGGTCACTTGGCTAAAAACTGGTCAATGGCCATGCAACAGGAACCTGAATTGGAGGTACCAACCATATATAAGGCCTATTTTTCAGGCCTATGGTTCAGGGAATATCCCAGCAAAATATGGCCAAACATATGATACGTTTACGTACCTCCATCAATTGGATCCTGAAGATCTCCCATTGAACTGGGGATAACTGGAAAACCTTCCGAAATCGGCTTACTACAGGTGTCTGCTTGGCTTCATGCAAAAAAAACCGCAGTCGAACCTGTGCAAGGTCACACATAGCAAAGCCCATTTTTCTGGGGGATAACCATGGGCTTGAAAAAAAAACACCAATTTTTGTTGGGAGATGGGGCCAGCTCAAAGGTAGCCAGCCTCAGATAAATCATCATCCGCTAAAAATCAGAAAATTTTTCAACAGGGAAAAATCATCTAGAAATTGCCAACTTTCCTGCCATTTCCCAGTTCGCAAAAACTTTCACAGTTGATCTCCGGAATTCCCCCCGATGCTGCGATGCTGCAGAGTTGAGGTTGATCCATTTCCCTGAGATTTGCAGGTGAGTTGACTTTTGTTGATGATTCATGGTTATATCACCTGGTAAACGAACTAACAAAAAACGATCTGGAAAGATCCACCATGCATTTTCAATGGGTAAATCCACTATTTCATGATTCACTACCCTCTGGTAAACTAACATAACTATGGAAATTTACCATTTTTTTATGGGTAAATCTACTATAAATATGGTCATTTTCAATAGCTATGTTAAATCACCAGAGGGTATATCACTGGATTGGTTAAAGTGGAACATCGAAAAAAAGGACACATCAGGAAACCATGGCTTTTCCCTATGAAAATTTAGAGGCTTTCCTGTAAAATTTCCCTTAAACCAATCCAGTGATTGTAGCAACCCCTGAAAAGATTGAATGTTTCCAGGATGGTGGTGATGTTTTCTCTATACTGAAATGGTCATCCATGACTTGGATGATTTGGAAGTACCCCAATTTTGGGAAACCTCCATGTGGTCTGGCTGAAAATGGAGTATACCGTGTCGTGTGAATTTTTCATACATCCCGCCAAATAATAATCAACTAATCGAGGATATTTCACATGGCTACCCTACAGTAAACTAACATAGATATGGAAATTCCACCAGACATGACATGTAGAATGTAGATCATTTCCGATAGGGAAACAACCATGGATTTCCGGGTCGTTTTTTGGTATGTTCTCATATTTTTTCCTCTAAGTTTATCAGACAACTGCCCCAAACAAATCTTGGAATTTCCCCACAACAACGAGATTCTTTTTCAAGATTCCAATAATTCCTTAGGTTAGGTTTAGGTTTAGTTCATACTTCAAGAAGCCTTCAGGAATCCCCAGTCAAGGTGGGTCATTCATAATTCATCTTTTTTTCTACCCCAAAAAAGCTCAGCATCAATCTCAAAATCCCCATCAAAAATAGAGAATCCCAGCATCTCTGGGACCCTCCCCTTAAAATTTTCCTTTTTTTTTTTCGCATCATTTTCATCTTACTGGTGCGTTTTACGTAGGGTTTCTGGCTGGGTTGCTGGTGGTTGCTGGGATGATGACATTGATAGTTCGCCAGTGGATCATTCCCGCAAATTCCCTGCGTAAAACGCACCAGTAAGAAAACTATGATGTAGAAGTAATCTCTTTTTAATTTCCCCAAACATATAGTTAATATTTCCCCCAAAAAGTTTGTCATTACACTGTTATATGGGTATGGGCCTAAATTAGGTACCCCAATAATTGAATAGTTAATACTAAACTAGACATTCACATCTGTGGTCCCATGAATGGTCTTCCATTTTGACCCACATCCATATCCCTTATGGATCCAAACACTGTCTGAGTCGGTACTTAACCCTCCAAATTATAGTAAATAATACCCCAGTCCCACTTCCTAAGAAGGTACGACTGGATCCATAGGGTATTTATTCTGTCTTCAATAGCTATGTTAGTTTACCAGAGGGTACACTAAATTCAGGAATAACTATATCCCACTAATATTTGAGGGTATTTCCCATGAATATCCCAAAAAGTTTGTCATTACACTGTTATATCATAAAAGTCACCTGTAGAATCCACCAGTAAGTCCTCCTCCGAGGTGGCAACAGCTACGGGCAGCTGGGTATCGAGGCCACGTCAGCACTGGTGCCGCTTCCAGTGCCGCTGCCGACCAGCGAGGCCGGGTGTAAAAGTCACCGGGGAAAGGTGAGGAAATTTTCAGCTTAGCCATGTTAAATGGATGTTATAAATGGGTTATAATCTCATGAAAACTAGTTCGATATATCACCTATAACCATAGACCATTATAGGTTACCTATGGGTTTATGGTTGGTTATAATGGGTTATCACCTATAAATACCTATAAACCATGGTTATTGGACTTATAACCAACCATAGATGTCCGGCTTTCCCATGGGTTGATTCATGAACGTCCTATGGAGATCCTATGGCTTTAGAGCTGTACCAATCCACATATTTATACGTAAGCTTGATGGAAATCCATGGACATCTGATACGTAATGGATGGTGAATGGATGGTTTGAGTTTGATGTTCGTAAGGCAATAGGATTCACCATCCGCAATTTCATTTTTTCATGGCGGGTATCTATCAACCATCAACACATAGGGGGATTTATTATTGCTTTACTAACATTGATGTTTAATGGATGGACATCTTATAGTTTTCATGGATAGTTACTGATGGTGAATGGATGGCGATGGAAATTCGATAGTTGATGATGCTGCATGGATGAATCATTTTCTTTACCAACCATCCATTGTGCACTATCTGGGTTTGACCCAAAAATTTCGCCCAAGAGAGTTGATGGTTAATCACCAAATTTTCATCATTTCCCCCAAAAAAATGGGACAACATCATATACGCCATGAATTTTATTGGAATCCCATCAGTTTCAAATGGCCGAATTCATGGGCGAGCTTTCGGATCCAGATCTGGACCTCTCATGGGATGACATCGGTTTTTTTTTCGGGGCTGACCTTCATCTTACTGGTGCGTGCTATATAAACGCAGGGAATTTTCGGGAATGATCCACTGGCTAACTATCAATGTCATCATCCCAGCAACCACCCAGCAACCCATCCATTCCCTACGTAAAACGCACCAGTAAGTCATGGGTGAAACTTCTGCCCGAAAAATTGGGATACATAAAAATGGGATGAGTCTTGGCCCGTAGGTCATTGCAGCCATAGAGAGTGGTGCCAACCACGTGATTTGCCTCACGAAACCCGAGACTTCCAAGGTGGCCGTCTCGGTCTGAGCTACCCCGAAACTACGGATGGTTACAGGATGGGGCCCCCGTTCGAGCTCGCGTTCAGTTGCCGAAAAAAAGTGGATGAATTCTATGGTTTATGGTAGATATAACATGTTATATCATGTTATAACATGATATAACATGATATAACATGATATAACTATAACTATAGTTAACAAGGTTTATAAGCCAACTTATAACTGGGGGCACCATGTAGGATGGGTTTTTCAAGCTGAAAAAAAGAATGGAATGTTTAGCACCTATCAACAGGTTTTTAGGAATTCGCTGGCCCATCCACCAATAGGAAAGGAGGACTAGTGTTTTTGTGATTTTTAATATTTTTTAAAGGGTTGCTGATAGCCCGATGGACAAACACCCATTCTATATATAGATTCTATCAGAAAATCAATCTAATTCTATCTTGTGAGATCTAATTCTATATATATTTTGCTATGACTTCGCCAAAAAGTCGCCTTGGCTTTCACCCCAAAGCCCCAAATCCCTCCCTGCGTGTCGTTGGAAGTCCTCGGACCCAGGCGCATCGGAACTCCGTCTGGGCCTGGGGCAACTCGTCCTTTGGGCCTGGGCTCCCGGCCTGGTGAAACGGCGGAAAGTCTGGGAGTTTTTTTGTCTTTTGGACACGGATCTTTTTGGAAAATTGCAGGTCAAAAGCGATCGACTCTTTTTGACGTTTTTTTTTTTTTTCGAAACTGGATATTTAACTATAATCTAGATCTATTGGGACTATCATAATCTATGAATGGATGATGAATGTCTTTTGGGTATCTTGCATGGAAAAATCATGAGCAATCCATACACGACGAGGCCTGCGAGGTTGAAAAAAACCATCGAATTCGCCTTCTTTTTACTGTGCGGCAACATCTCGCGATTTCGTAAATCAGCTATAAATCCCATGAAATCCACATGAAATCCACATGTTTGTTGCTTCACGTCACATTTTTTCCCTATATTTTCCTATGGCTTCGCATTACCCGGGGGCCTTAGTGCCTTCGCTCCCAGGCAATGTGGGCGCCTGGAAGGAGTTGCATGGGCCTGAGTGACGAGGTGAACCAACCTGTTTTGTTCTATGGTGTATTCTGCAAAGTGGGGCCCCCAAGACTGATAGCTAAGTTGGTGCAAATAACTCCAATGTCACGAACTGGTTTATGGTACGCACATAACGAACTAGTTACTGGGGCGAATCTGTTAACCAACTTATAACGTTTGGGGGCCCCACATTGTGTGGGTGGTTAATAGAGATAAGTTGGGTGTATCCACCAATACTTATCTAGGTCAACCAACTGGATGGGTGGATGACCAACCACATAATGGTGTTTTGATGGGATATATGATGGTGATTCAATGGCATTTGATGGGATTTAATGGGATATATGATGATATACCCTCCGGTAAACGTACAAAAAGCTGTTGAACATGGCCATAGAAATAGTGGATTTACCCATTAAAAATGGTGGATCTTTCCATAGTTATGTTAGTTTACCAGAGGGTAGGTCAACCAACTGGATGGGTAGAAACTAATCCTTTAATCTTTTGCTATAATTAGGAATATCTACGTTCACCAGCTAAGAATTTGCTTTCTTGCAGGGTATCTAAGATTGGCAATTGTGAATGTCCAGGAGTTATTCACCGAAATTATGTTAATAATATGTATATATATATGTTATAACAATGATTTAAACCATATATATATA
>Ga0126342_10002355_pt1 | contig 29297 bp, 14 predicted proteins | sample Cyp1metagenome_FD_92528 | JGI IMG/M metagenome (GOLD analysis project Ga0126342, IMG submission 92528) | Coral microbial communities from Lord Howe Island, Old Settlement Bay, Australia - Cyphastrea 1 metagenome | ecosystem: Host-associated > Invertebrates > Cnidaria > Coral ...
ATATAAATACAAAAATATATAAATACAAAAATATATAAATATAAACATATATAAATATATAAATATATAAATACAAATATATTATAAATATATAGAAATATAAATATATAAATACAAAAATATATAAATACAAAAATATATAAATACAAAAATATATTTATATATAAATATATAGAAATATAAATATATATATATACATATATAAATATGCAATCATATATATCATATATATATAGAGAGTAACCTCCTAAAAGATGCCGAAAAGGTTCAAGTTATCACACCGTGGCCAACACATCCACCTCAGCTCCTCTGGCAACTCTTTGGCACCTCAGATCGCTTCGCGTCGCTTCCCTGGGAGGATTCCCCTGGCCGTTTTGACGACGCAGTAAGGGGCCCAGGGGGGTTCCATAGTCATGGGGCTACCCCAATAGCTGGATGGTTTTAGTGGAAAATCCTGTTGAAATGGAAGTTTTTAGTAATTTAGGACACTTCCGTAGGGGTATATAGTTTGCAGCAACGTTGACAGTTATTCATTGGTCATCTATGACGTTGTCGTCTGGACATTTTCCAAAATGGAGGTCACCCAAACTCCATCTATTGGGAATCCCATTGTTTGACGCGAATCTGGGCCCAGCAACTGCGGCGAAAGCACAAGCGGTTGTGCGGATTCTCGTCGCTGCACACCAGGGAACCTGCCATCATCTGCCATCGCAGCCGACAATCCAGATCTTCAAAATGACAGTACTGATTGATTTTGCACTGGGGTCTGGAAAATTCAGGGGACCGGCCAAAATCATCCAAACTCCCACGGTTTCTCATCATTTTCCCTTCAGTGCCATCATTTGAGGCGCCACACTGACCAGGTCTGCTAGGTGTAGGCCTTGGCGGAAGGAACAAAAGATGGGAGTGGCCACCAAGCAACCAGGATCTATCACGGTTTAAATCCTGGGAATGGGTAGATTTCACTGATTTCACCGTCACAAAATGGTGAGTTCATGTACTGGTGATCCCACCAAGCTATGGAATATGGTCCCTTCTTTTCGTCGATGATTTACCTCTTAAAACTGGCAACAAAAAAGTGTCCCCACAATCCAAATGTTTAAAATTCGATGGGAGCTAGGCAACTATATAGGAGTAATTTACCCCATAAGTATAGAAAAAAAATACTTGGAGATAGCCAGTCATCTTGGATATGTTTGAAGATTAGTCTCCAAGATGTGGTCGTCTTTCAGAATGTGTTCATTAAATTCAGCCCGCAATCCTTGGATAGGTGTTTTTTCAAATGCTACATTTATATCACCAAAAACATCGAGCAGCAAATATCCGTTGTTGAACTACCTGAGGAAAATATGGCCGGCTGGGAAATTCCATGTTTCGAGTATGCGAAAATCACTTGATCTAAACCCATGACATCCATGACTCTTGGTGCTTCATCCCAGGAATCGCAAGTGGTTTAGAACCCCCAGTCATGCCAGTAGCATATGTCGGATTAATGAGCAAAACCCATTAAATTCCATTGTCTTTATGGGATTCAGACCAGCCTCAGTCATGCTAGGTTTATAGCATTCGTTTTCTCACATTGGTCCAACTCTCCAGTTTTCATCTATTATTTTTAGTGATACACCCATTACTAGCCATTCTAAACCATTGTAGACCATTATAGACCATTATTAACCATTCTAGACCATGATAGACCATTATTAACCATTATTAACCATTATTAACCAGTATTAACTATTACTAACCATTTTTATTAACCACTATTTTTAACCATGATGTTTAACCATGATGTTTAACCATGATTAACCATTATTGGCCATTATTATATAACCATGATTAATCACTATGAACCAGTAGAATATCTAAGATTCCTCCAGTGCTGGGGTGGACCAAACCACTTAAGCCCTTCCTGAGGCCGCCAAGCCGATGGTTCCAACACCGCCATAGAGCTCCTGGCCACAGCTGGCACGAACTGGCCATGTCAGGAGTAGATTAACTATAGAAAACCTTGTACATCATGTATGTACCATATATATATGGATGTATATGGTGTGCATATCCGGGTGCAAGTTTACCCTGTCAGGTTGGCACACCTGATATTCTACTAGAATATAAAGGTGGTAAAATTAAGGACCCATAGGACCTATAGGACCCAAGGAAATCAGCGATTGGCATCAAACCAATTTCAGGCATACCAGAAAGTCACACTCTGTCCAAAATGCGTGTTGAAAGCCTGTTTGCGGAAAATTAGGTAGAAAATGCAGGGGGACTCGGATTGAATATTTAAAACATGTTTTAGTTCTCCATATGTGGACCCTTTCCAGAACATTCACATTTTAGTTTTTGTAGAGCCCATCATCCGAACCCAGCGCTTGGTTTCGAATTTTTCGAATGTGTCCAAATCACTGGATATATCCGGTTATTCAATCCAGCCGTCCCCGCTCAATAGTGGCCCGGGATCGCCAATAGACAGTTCAAGAAACCGAATGCAGAATATAATAAAATATGTATAATTTATCCTTTCACGTAAAAATATGTTGAAATGCCAAAGTTATGCCAAAAAACAAAATCCAACATCTTCTTGTCATGGGCTGAATATTGGCGCTTTAGGTGCAAACAAAAATGATTAACATTGGTAAATATCCTGCTTCAAATTAAGCTAACCACCCCCTACCTCGATTTTCTAATCTTTAAATAGAAAACGGGTGCCCCCACCCCCCTTTCTCCAAAATGCCTCTGGAGTATTGAAGTGCTTGGAGTATTTTGACCAAATCAAAATGACATCTAAGAAATCAACGAAAATGTTTTTAGACCCAAGCAGGGTCATTTCTGGTGCACATGTTTAAAATAAAAGTGTGTCTTTTCTCTGTAAAGAATAAAACCACTCAGGTTCCACTTTTGTGGTACCTCAGTGCAATCTTAAAACAAATATTTCCCCACCCCAAGTGCTTCAATATTCTACACATCCAACCAATGGCATTGGCATTGGGCCATGGCACTGCATCTTCACCCAATGACCATTCCATGTGACATTTGGTCAAGACTGCCACCTGATGATCCATGAATTCATAGATGTCTGGTGTTCAATCCTTCACAGGTGCCTGGATGACAATTCCATGTTCGATGAAAAAGCCTGATCAAGCCTGATGGTCTGAAAAACTCATTTAAGCGCTTCTGAAGAGAAACACAACTTTCAGTGGGAAAATCATGATCAAATCATAAAAATAAACCATTTTTTGGAAAATTGATTTGACCATCGGGTTCTAAACCACATCCATATCCATCCATCAAATCCAAAAAATCAGATCATGAAAAAATCACCAAGCACTACTCAGTGGTTTTCCAAGCGCCCATTGCCATTCCCAGCTCGCCCGCTTCAGCCCCGCTTCCGCTCCACCACCGCGCTGTTCTGCGGTACGAAGCGACGCGTTAACGAAACAATGTCTTCGAAGGCGCAGAGGTTCGCTTGCCCTTGGCGACTTGTCGGGTGGCTTCAATGGATTGGTTTAAGGGAAAATCTTAACCGGAAACCATGGTTTTTACCATCAAATATAGGGGGTTCCGGTTAAAATGTTCCCATCATCCAATTCTATGATGGCTCCATTCGGAATAGCTGGGGTTCTTTCTGAAACTAAAAGGTGTGCTGTCAACTCCGGATTGTGAACCATTGGTGATGATATGATACTTAAATATACTTAATATGAAACTGCGGGAAATTAGCAAACCATTGAGATATTCATGAGTAAACCACTCATTATGAAACTGGGGATTACCCTCCAAATAGTGATCATCTGATACTGATAAATGGGTACCCCCGCAATTTTCAACAGCCGTTTGGGGTTGACATTGCAGAATTATAAACTACATTGACCCATCTTTGTGTATGGATTTGTCTAAAAATATGGTACCCGAAAAAGTGATGGTTAAAAGAGTCATTTTCCTATTAGAATAGATATATTGGGTATACTCTATTTTCAGACAAAGCCATTATCCCAAAAACGACCCATAAAATCACAATTAAAAATACCAATGTATCCGAATTAACTCTAAGTTATTCTAACTATCAGATTGTCCTTATAATAATTAGTGGTAATTCCAACCTATAATCATTATTCAAAATGTCCTTATCATCTTATTTTCGTTTACAGACCACCCAAATCTCGTCGGTTCCATCGCTTCAAGGAGCTGAAGACAAAGGGCGGAAAGCACAAGCGCACGTGCATCTCCTGGAGCAAACGCGGGAGAAGTCGCTTTCCAGGTACAGTATATGAGTATAGTAAGTGGGTAGTAACTATATCATACTATATCATATTATATCATGTCTCCCATGAAATCTCCTACCACTATCACCCAGTTCTTCTCTGGGTCATAAATAGACCACTTGCAAATGCGCAAAAAAAAAGACAGGAATGTCACAGAACTAAACTCGGTGGTGAAAACAAAGAGAATTTCACCAGCAAACATGAAGGTGGGATGCAGTTTTTCTCATTTGGGAGTAAACCCACTACTTCCTAACCCTCCACCCCTGCAAAACCTCCTGGAAAACCTGATGAAATGTGGCTGTGGTGACTTTAACATGAAGAATGGAAACACAAACCTACAATAACCTACATAGGTAAAGATAGGTGAAATCAAAAATTCAACAAGTGAACAATTTTTGACACCTACATTGCTTACTCGTGCTTCGTATGGAATGAGGGAATGATCCATAATCACTAGTAATAATTATCCCAGCAACCCCCATTCCCATCCATTCCCTACTAAGCACCAGTAAGATTGGTAATAGGTAATTTTCTGGTAAACATACAAAAAACTATGAAAAATCACCATTTTCAATGGGAAAACTCACTATTTCTATGGCCATTTTTAATGGTAATTTTCTGGCCTTCCAAGAGCGGTCACGCCTCGGCCCGTGGCACTCGGCTCAGGATTTCGCGCAGGTGTCGCGAACCATGAAGATGCTGCCAGGCCTAGCCAAAAGGAACAGTTGGATTCATATGATACAACAATGATATCATATATTATCTTTTTGTATGATAAGAATATATATTATATCATGTGAATATTGTTGTGTATAATATATATATATATAATATGGTAGTATATAGTTCATTTATATATATATAGTGTTGTTTGTGCATCTACGTCCGTATGCAAGTATATGTAGATATAGGGATTGAACAGGTCTGTTTTGCTTCGGAAATTTCGCCCGCCCATGGCAAAGAGGAACAGCAACCAGCAGAGATATAGCGGAATCCCAACCAACGATGAGATGATAGTCTGCAATCGGGGCTAAAATCCTTTCTGAATCCTACCTTTGGGTTAAAAAAATGATACCCTCCAGTAGAATAACATGTAATAGATCAAACATGTGCAGGTCATTTTCGTCTGGGATATTCCAATGAAAATGAACTACAAATGGTGGATTTTCCATATGTTAGTTTGCTGGAGAGTAGTTGTGCTTGTTTAGGGTATTAAAACCAAATTACGTATATTATTATTCATCATTATTATGAATTATGAATAATTAAAACTACTATGTTTAATTATTATCATATTATACCATAATGACTATAATATTGTGTTGTTACAGTATATACAATTTATCCCGTTATATCCCAAAAAATGTTTGGCGTTTTTCGGCCTCAAAAAAGGCGTGCATCACACACCAGCTGTGGCCACCGTGGCCTCAGAGTCGTAGGCCAGGATACGCGAGCTGTGTTTGTCTGCAGCATTGAGGTTGGCCCAGATGGAATGCCACCTAGCCAGGTGACACGTGGCTATAGAGCGACCCCTGCTGACCCACGAAGCTCCTTCGTTGATTTTATGGGATTTTTGGGGTTTAACATGATTGAACCAGGAAAAATATGGGGAGATAATTCTAATTCAGGAAGTGTTTCGATCCGATCAACCTAACACTTGCGATGGGATTTTTATCGGTGGTTTCTATGATGTTTATAGAGTAAGCTCCAAAAAAAGAAAGAAAGAAAATCTGGAAACCTGGAAATATGAAGTAAGTATCATATATATATATATACCCTCTGGTTATGTCAAAATAGCTATTGAAAATGGTGATTTATAGTGGATTTACCCATTAATAATGGTGATTTTCTATAGCTACGTTAGTTTACCAGAGGGTATATGTAACATCCTGGAAACAGTCTATCTTTTTGAGGGTTCCTTTAGGTATTTACCCATGGATCCAGATTGCCATCTGTTCATTAACATAGCTATGGACAATGGAAAATCATTACTTTTTAATAGGTAAATCATCAAACTAAATGGACCGGCATCACTGGGATTATTCATCACCAATGGTTGAACCCAATAAAGTACTCAATGTCAATGGCTTCAATGAACCATCATCTATCATCAACTTTATGATGTAGATATATAGGTTTCAACCACATGCCATCAATTTGTTTCAACCAACTTTCGTCAATCAACTATGTATATGTATATGTGTATATGTATATGCATATGTGTATACATATATATATATATATATATGTATTAATACGATTTAATACGTATATTTATTCACTAACATATAAATCAATCATCATTGTACTTAACTCATCTTGACTCTATCCCTCAGGGTCTTCGATATCCCCATATTACAGTATATTGATGATTCATGACCTAATGACCTTTTCTCGCCAAAAAAAGACCTCAGGCCCTACTCCAAGGAACAAATGTTCCGTGCGCTTCAGCTTGGCCACCAGCTTTGTCAACAAGGGCCCGGCCTGTTCAGGCTTCCAGGCGAAGCAACACTCCATGCGCGTGATATGAGAACTGGTTGGTGGTTTTAACATGTTTTAGTCATCTTGAAAAATATGAAAGTCAATGGGAAGGATGACATCCCATATATGAAATGGAAAATTAAAAAAATGTTTGAAACCACCAACCAGAGAAGATCATCAGCACATGTTTGATGACTGGAGGGTAAGGTTTAAAGTGCTCGACGGCTCCCACTTTTCTACCCATCCGGACTGAGCCATACCAGGCTACAAGTAACACTTACCCCCTTTGGAGGCGGCGACCCTTCTCCAAAGCGCTACGCTCCTCCAGCACTTTCTGCCGGTAGCGACGCTTCCGGGCCGCAGCATCAGACCGAAGCTCCTTCGCTTGGTCGTTATCCTTCAGGCTCCACAAGTTCTGGGAGAGGACTTCAGCCAGTCGTCCATTGCCGATCAACTTCGTGAGATCATCGGCCACATGTTCATGGCCAGGCACCCATCGCACCATTCGGGATCCACCGTCCTCGAAAAGGGCCTGCTTCATGGCCGCAATGTCGATCGCCAACCTCTTGTCTTCTCCATGGTTCGCCCCCATGAGCAAATCATAGCCCGTGCGGCTGTCCAGCACGGACAGCAGCCGCCATTGGGAAACATATCCCAGCCAGCAGTTCAAGGAGAAATCCTCCTTCGTTGCTTCGGCCAAGACCGCCCGGACAAAGTCAGCTTGCTCCATGGTGTCGGCTGCTTGAGAGATTTCCGCAGCCAATGAAGAACGAACCACTCGTTTGATCAAGCCTGATTGGAAAAACAAAGGGATAGAAGTCGCGGGACCATCCAGCACCTTGGGGTTTGCCGCGAGCACCACGCCGCCACCCTGAGAACGCCCACGAGGCATGCCTCCAAATGAGGCATCTGAGGCCGCCAGGATCACCATCTCATCAACGTGGCAACCCAACTTGGTGAACTTGATCCTCTGGGGATTCTTTGCTCTTTCCACCGAAATCGTGAGCTCCTCCAAGGCCACTGGATCATCTACACCTGCCAGCTGTTGCACTCGGGATACACCGAAAAGAAGATCTCCTCTGCATTGGCGGGCTAGCCAATTCAGCTGGCCACAGATGTGGCCAATCCATTTCTTCTCTTTCGGCGTCAACTTGTTCTCCAACTGGTCTCGATGCCCTGCTGGACGCTGTCGCTTCGGTGGAAACTCCACCTTTTGGCTGTATTCGTCCATCTGCACCTCAATGGAACCATCTTCACATTGCCTTTCATATCTTCCGCAGAATTTCACCCAATCATCTCGAGCATCTCGCCATTCGCCAAAGGTGAACTCCTGCTTCAACTTGTCCCAAATGTGCTGAGCATCCACCGGGTGACCAACCATTCTGATGTCATCCACATGGCATGCTAGCATAGCGACCACCCTGCCCTCTTGGAAAAAGGAAAAGACTCCCGGAATGAGAGCCCATTCATGTGCTCCCAGCTTTTTGACTGTGCGCTGCAGCTTCTTGAACCATAGTCTGGGGCTTTCTGCCAAGCCAAAGCCACCCTTGATGAACTGGACGACATCTGTGCGAGCATGTGGTGGCAGCAAGGTCTTGAGGTACTCCTGCACAAACGAAGAGTAGCCCTTCGGAATTGCCACATACACCACACGTTTTGGATCAAGGTTCTCTCCTTGCAAGAAGGCTGCACTGATATCTCCAAAAAACATCTTCCATCCAAACTGCACGGCAAAGAAGCAGAGGCAATTGTGCGCCAGCAAGGACGCTGTTGGCGCCTCTGTCTCCCACAAGCCGGCTTCGGCATCTCGATGTCCGGCAACCACCCATCTCGCCTTCAACCGTGAGCCCTCAATTTTGTCATCCTCAGGGTTGCAGTTCTTCGGATCTGTCTTGTTGACCAAAACAAACCTAGAAGGCATGACATTGGCTGATGTCAGATCTTCCCCTTCCATCACCGGCGCCACTGCGTCATACTGGAAGTATACTTTGATTGCCTCTTTGATGGGCTCTTCAAAAGCCTTCTGCCACGCAGGAGACAAAGCCGCCCACTTCAGCTCCAATCTCATCTTCCCAGTCGGAAGATCTTGGACATCATCATTCAACTCCTGATAGCCCACATCCATCTCCATTGGCTCAGGATCGTCGAGACCGTGTCGATCAGGAAAAGCCAGCATCATATCATTGATCTCGGACTGCATGGTGAAGACGTCAATCCACTTCACGTCCCAAGTTGATGCTTCGATCTTGTCCTTTGGGATGAGGTCTCGGTGCATCCAAGTCTGTTGCAGGCATTGGCCCCCACGCCACAATCTCTCCAACTCCATTCTCTCATCAATCCAAGTTGCCAAAATGGCGTGTCTGATTTCCTTGGGGCCAATCCAGAAACGCGTCACACCCACCCAAGGTCTGATCAGATGTTGAGTGGGGTTCCAATCGGCCCACTTGAAGTCATCCACAATGAGTTCAACGCCATTGTTGGTGTAAACCACGGTGGAACGAGGCCCTCGGAACCATGTGTAATCCACCCCCTCTGGCATTGGACCAACTTGTTCTTCTGGATTGTCTGGCATAAACATGAGGTACCGCGAAGTCTTGTGCACCCGCCACAATTCTTGTTGTTGTGGCCTCAGCATCCAGAAGTCACCCTCATTTCGCCTCCAAGCTGCATGAAGTTCTGCCGCATCCACTTCATCAAAGGGACGTGCCATGTGAGACGGCATCCTAGGCAACCTCTTGTAGTGTCTAGGCACCCTCAATGTAGTGTTTGGTGAAGCCGGCAAATTCTCCAAGTTCGGGCGGCCAGATCCCTCATCAACAAAACGTTGAATGAATCTCTGCAGCGATATGTTCGCAAGTCTGTTTGGGCCCAACACCAGTCCATATGGCGACGTCTCATGCACCGGCGGTGTGAATCCAGTGGACACCACTTCATCATCTGTCGCTGCTTCTGATTCTGCGGCCTCTGGCAGCATCGGATCCTCCTTTGGGTGCAAGGTCACAAAGGTGTCAGCCGGAGACGCCAAATGTGCTCCTGCTGATGGTTCAACTGTCGAGGGCGGCAACGACGCTGCTCTTGCCCTCCTTGGCCTCTTTGCGGGCTGCGTCTGTGGTTGAAGCTTTTCTCGCATGGCCTGCAAATGTGCCTTAGTTCTCTGTGCCGCCTGTGTAGTTGACTCCTTAGGCTGAAAGACTTGTTTCCTGTCAGGAAAGGGCCAGGTTGCAGGATCTCCAGGTGGGCCAAGTCTTTGCTTTTTGGGTGCTGCTGACGATTCCCCACCCTCTGTGGATTTGAGCTTCTGATGGACTGAGATGGGAACATCATCCAATGAGGAGGCTCCCAACTTCGCATCTTGATGTTCTGGATGTTCTTCATCAGAAAACTCCATGATCTGATACTTGGGGTCGGTGATCTGGGGAGGGTCCGGCACGGTCACTTGTACCACCCTTCCCGTGTCAATCTGCTGCTCCATGTCCTTGAAGGCCTCCATGTTGATATCCTGCGCCTGGATCTCTTCAGCCACTGCCAGGCGAATAAACTCCAAGGGAAATCCCTTGAGCTTGTTGCGGTATCTGACCCATACCCGCTTGATCGCCCCCTCCTTTCTCTCGATTGCCACTACCATAGCTGGGCCAACCCATGAGACATCATCTTGAAGCCGTCTGGCCAGACCTCGTCTGTTTGGTGGGGGCTCCCAAAACATGACCAAACTGCCTTCCACCAGCATTTCCAGCTTGGGCAATCGCGCGCGGCTGGTGGCTGCCCGTCGCAATGCCTCGTTTGACTGGATCCATTGAAAGGCTTGTTCTGCAGAGCGCCTGATGTCCAATGACCCGCGGAAGGAGTCCTCAATGGAGAGGGGATCTGAGATCTGATAGTGCAAATACCCATGTTCCATGGCATCCATCAGATTCCCTGGCAAAGGGTTTTCTCTTCCAAGCACCAACTGCATAGGGCTAAAACCCGAAACCCGGGCCTGCATGTTGCGGGCCGCAGTTGATGCAACCACGGCACTCTGCAGTTCATCAATGCCCATGATGGACTTTTCCTTCACCACCTTCATGATCATCAGCTTGAGCACCGCTCCATGTCGTTCCGCCAGAGCCATCCTCCAATGAGCCGTAGGCGGCACAATATCGTGATACACTTGGAAGGTGCGCAAGAGCATCTCCAAAGACCCTCCAAACTCTGTGCCGCCGTCGGACATGATGGTCTGCGGTGGTCCAAAAATGGCAATCCATTTGTCCCGGACCAAATGAGTGGTTGCAGCAGCTGATGGATTCACTGATGCCCATGCAATCTGGTACAAGGAGAAGGCGTCCACCATGTGTGTCACTGCATACTTAAAGTCATTGGCATCCCACGCAAAAAATGAGTCCATGACCACCCTCTGATTGAACGTCGTTGGCCGGGCAAAAGCTGCTTTTGGTGCAGGCGTTGGTGACTGCACTTGCCGGCAAATCTGACAATCCAAATCCTTGATAGCCTGGAGCACCACATCTTTGGCACCATTGAGCGCCATCATCCTGCAAAGCTTTTCTTGTCCAATGTGGCCCAGGCATACGTGCAGATGTGCCAGATTGTTTCGAAATTGCCTTGACAAACTGGCTGATGCCCCTTTGAAGGTGATGTAATCATACTTGGTCTTGAAGTCAGCCTGTTGCGCCAGTTGCTGCCGTAGAAGGGCATCAGGATTTGCTTCTGTCTCCACCGGCACCGTGTTCCAAACGCGTTGCCCCTGGGTTTCCTGATGCAATCGAAAAGGCTGGTCCACAGCAGGTTCTGGCACAATGCCTGCCATCATTTCCAAGGAGAATGAAATGCCATCCAGCAACCACTGACATAGCTGAGGCGTCCACGTAGCTGCCAAGGTAGATCTCCTGACCGTCTTTGGATTGCCCTGTTCATCGACAATTGATACAGCACCTTCAATAGGCTGATGCTGTCCCGGTTCATGTGGGCACTTCAAATCGATCCAAGCCAAGATCGATGGATGGTTCGCCTGGATGGCTGTTGACTTCTTGTGGGGCCTTCCAGACACCACATCCTTGAGGTCCACCGCGCACTGGTCAATGATCTTCTCATAAACCTCCTTGCGCCTGGCCATTTCAGGCAACTTCAGGGCCTCACTCTGCTGCGGCTGCTCCAGCACCGCCAGTGCTCCACGTGACGTCTGGAAATTCCAGATCCATTCCACCAATGCCCAAATTGGCCTTTCCTCCTCCCGCTCTTCTCGCAAACGCTTCCGATTCTTCCGGAGACGTTGCCAAGGGCTCCATGGTCCACACCTTGGAGACAATGTCACCACATCTGGCTCCTGTGACTCCATCAAATCTTGCAGAAGAGCTCGATGTTCTTCCTTCTTCAGATCTAAGCCCCCCAGTTCAACATCTTGTGGATGAAGTACTTCCCATCCTTGCTGTCTAGCCATCAGCGAAAGTGTCGCCTTGCCCGCAAAAATCTCCAACAAGGTCCATTTGGCCGGATCTGCACGTGCAATTGAGTGAAGTACCCTCCACCGCTCTTTGGCCAAAGGGGCTCCTCTATGCAGGGCAGCACACTGCTGCCTGTTGATCGGTCTTGTAAATGTCGGAGTTCTCAATGGCTCTATTTGAGCCTTCTGCGTTACTTGAACTTCTGCATGAGGAACACCTTCAGGATGTTGAACAGGATGTCGAAGAGGATGAGCACCAAGAGCTTGTTGAGGTAGTCCATCACATAGTCCACCAGGATGTTGAGCATGTTGAGGATGGCCACCAGGATCTTGAGGATGACCACCAGGATGTTGTTCAGGTAGACGACCACATAGACCACCAGGAGCTTGTTCAGGTAGACGACCACATAGCCCGCCCGAAGCCTGAGGATGAAGGCCATCACGTTGTCCACCTCGTCCATCTGGATCTTGAAGACGTTGATCTCGAGGTAGTTGCGCCAAAGGATCACCCGCCAAGACGATGTCCACCGCCTCTTCTTCCATGTCAAAGTGCTTCAACGCCTGTGGTGGCGCCTGCTGCCGCTGCCCATCGTCTTCGCCTGGTCGTCCTTCTCCACTCCATCGGCCAACCACCAAGTCTTCGGATTGTGACACAGCTGACGGCCCGCTCCGAGATGTCCCCAGAGTGCCGCCATGTGTCGCCCATGTAGTCCCATGATCCATCTGGGATTTCGCTTCCACCGAAGCGTCTTCTCGGCCTCCACCGCCCGTTTGGCACGCATCATCACCAAGAGCAACTTCCATTTGAAGGTGAGTGTCTGAGCATTCAGGGAGAGCATGAGGTTGAAGGTGATGTCGTCGCTGAACTCCTTGCTGAGCGTCGGGAACGGCGCCTCTGAGCCGGTGAGGGCTGCTTTCTTTTGTGCCTTGCTCCGAGCTGGCTGGAGCTTGCTCGAACTGGGGCGGCTGCCCTGTTGTTCTGCATTCTGATCCTCTGGATCCACTTCCACATGGCTGGCCTTCTGTTGCTCCAGCAGCTTCTGTGCAATCTCCATCGCCATTGCTGCCACTTGCTCCGGCGTTTGCGTCGGAGTTGAAGCTGCTGCTGAACTCTTCACCAACTTCCCCGCCGTCCTCATCTGCGTGTTCTGCCGGCGAGCCATCTTGCCAATGACAGGCTTGGACTTCTTGTTCTGAGCCACGACTTCGACTCCGGCTTCGTGTCGGACATGATCTCCAGGTCCGAGCCCGGAGACTCCAGGCCGAGCTCTTCCCATGCCACTGCCGTGTCGGACAGTGGCACCACTTGTGGAGAGTTCGAAGCCGCCGCCCGACGATTGGCCATGAGCTGATGAGCGCGGCGAGTCACTAGCTTGAGCACGATCTGCAGCAGTGTTGACAATCACCACTTCTGCATGTGAGCTTGGATCTTCTGCGATGTCAAACTCTTTGATGGGGATCATGTCATTGTCGAACTGATTCACAGGAAAAATATAGTGACCACCATAAACACCGTTGACACTGGTCTGAGACAACCCAAAATTCTTGATGCCACACTTCTTGGAGGAAACCATGTGATGCTCAGTGTCTATGACAAAGCCCAAGTGACTGCACACATTCTTGCTCAAAAGGGGTGGACAATTTCCCGAAACCACGGAGATGCGCAAAACACACTGAACCGTAGCCAATGCCACTTCAACCAAAACACAAAACTTGCTGTAAGACAGATGTCCATCCCCAAAACGAAAGGCTTCACGCTCTTTCATGACATGTACAAATCTCCCTTGTTCCTTCAAGGAGGTGACCAACTGATTGACCCACGAAGTGCCAGCAACTGTTCTCATGCAACCCAAATCTACAATCATCTGGTTTCCCAACTCCTTCATGGTCCAATAAACATCATGAGCTTCTGAGAAATTCCCTCCCGCATGGCTGACATGCACCATATATGCTCGCTGTGCAAGGTCTTGCTCTTTGAGGAAATCCTCTAAAACATCCCATTCTCGGCCATCTACAGCAGAACTGGGAAATGTCACATTGGACGCATGAACTGGTGCACGACGGCGCATTGGGCACTCTTGAGACCAGTGCCCCAATTTGCCGCAAAGAAAGCAAGGATCGGTCTGTTGACGTTCCTTGACCCATTTCTGAACATGTTCACTGGATGGGCCTCCACCTCGCTGGTCTTTCTGAAAGTACTGTCTCATCTTCTTCAACTCGCGGACCTTGTTTCTTGCCTTGTACTCTTGAGCGTAGATCTCCAAGAGAGGTCCTTCAGGTCCATCCCCGACAGCATCTTTACTCACAGCCGGTGACGGCTGTCCATCAGCGAGAGGCTCATCATCATCTTCATCACCACTCTCTTCTGCCAACTCCATGTTACTCAAAAGATCTTCAACCTCTTGCACATGTTGTCCTTCTTGTCCTCCATCAAGATCATCTTCCAGGATGGCTACCAAGGCTTCCCGGACTCTTCGGCGGTTGAAGAATCTTCTCTTTGGTCTGTATGAAGATGTCTTTGCCGTCTCTAACGATGAAGGTGTAGTACCCCCACCCCCTGTGGCCTTCTGCACCAAGAACTTGTCCTCATTGTCAAGGGTGGTCTCACCCTTGCCGATGGTGCAGTGTGGCAGACCCTCAAGTTGATCTGCTAGTTCCAAAAGGGCTACTGTCACTGCCTCTTCATCTTCCAAGGTACCACCTGCTGCTGCCTTCAATAAAGCCAGATCTCGCTTTGTGAGCTTGGCAGCATCCAGGAGGTGCCCGATGTAGAACTTGCTGCCAACAGTGTAGTCAGGCGATGATTGGTTCTCCCGCCTGTAGATCTCAGCACGGTTGAGGAAGGACTCGATGGACTCACTTGGAAGTCGCCCCAACCGCATGAACTTTTGCCGCCTCTTGTCAACCTTCTTGGTGTCCAGAATCTTGATAATCGGCGACTTCTCCATTGTGGCCTTGATGATCTCAATGCCATTCTCACCAGAGACCTCACAGACTGTCAAATGCTGGACAATCTTGGCAGCCCGTTCCCGTAGCTGTTGCATCAGCCGAGGGCCACGGACTTCGGCTGGCAATGTGCGGCCTTCTGAAGCCAACCAAAACTGCACTGTCCTCCAGTAATCAGCCCATGATTCCCCTGGCCTGGCATAGAAAATTGGTGGGTATGACGAAGAAAGCTTGTTACCCACTAAAGGTTCAGCCTTGTTGGTCGCCCCAGACCCAGACCCGCCGGCAATGGACGGTTCACCTGTCGGTATGTGTCCTCTGGGCCGACCAAGGACGTCTGCATTCCCTTTCGGCACGGCAGGAGAAAAAGGAGAAGCTGGTAAAGGAAGATCTTTGTGATCGACAAGATGCTCTTGTTCCGAATCATCTCCATGGCATTCTTTATGAACTTGAGAAACTCCGGCAAGTCTGTCGCCAGATTCTGAATCACCCCCACAAAGTTCTGGATGCCCTGCACGCTCCCTTGCCGACTCTAAAGGAGTCTCCCAAGAGCGCCAAGAACTGCGCAACGACCAATTGTCGTAGCCTCGCCAACTATTCCATGTTCTCCAGCCTTCATCCCAACCGCTGTTCCACGGATTCGAGGATTGAGTTCCTGCCCAAGAGCTCCCAGAACCATTTGAACCAGATTCAGAACGACTATCTGGTGTCGCTCTCCCAGACTCTACAGGAGACCAATTCTCATAGTTCACTGCCCAATTCTCTGATCTATTTCTTGACCATGGATCACCTCGGAGCCAAGGATCTTGTCTAGGTTCTTGATCTCCAGCCACCCGCACTGATTGCTCCCGGTCAAAGGCCTGCAAAGCCGACCGGACATCCTCTGACTGCAATGCAGAGCTGCCCAAGCTCTGCTCACCAAGGCCCGACGCCCTTGAGGAACTCGAGCTCAAAGTTCCCTGAAGGCGTCGACCAAAGTCGGGCTGAGGGAGATCCCCTGGCAAAGGGCTCTCACTCTCGTACCCCTGCATGGCTCAGCACACCGGACGGCTTGGCACTGGCCCAAGCCTAAAACCACTACTGCCCCTGTTCGGAGCTCACGCTACCATTTAAAGTGCTCGACGGCTCCCACTTTTCTACCCATCCGGACTGAGCCATACCAGGCTACAAGTAACAGTAAGGGATTTGAGCAACTGGAAATATAGCTGACCTAATTTCGTAGAAACTCACTGGTGATAACTGCACTTCAACATCTTGATGGTTTCTGAATAAAATACGGTACCCCAAAAAACAACCATGGCTTTCCCCATCAAAAATGACCAATGAATTGACGGTTGGATCCCCATGGTTGTTGGTCACATATCCCAACACGTTTATCCAAGGATATTCCCATAGAAAACAATACCCAAAAATACTTCACAACAGCAAAGAAAACAAGCACCGTAATTTTATATATAATTCCAACGCAATGTCAGATGAAATACCATGAAATACCTATGAAACAAAAGTACGAATAAATCACATGTATTGTTGGTTAATAAGTTAATAAGGGATTCATAATTTATTTCATGACCATAAATCATCAAATAAATCACCATTCTGGGTAAATGATCATATTTTACTAACCTGAAACTTGCAGCCGTGGGGATGATTCCCCTTACATTCACCGAAAAATTCCAGGCTTCGGTGGCGTCGCGACGTGATGTCCTGCCTCTTCCAGGGAGCCGGCGTTCCACACCAGGGTCGCTTGAACCAGTTCCGTGGAACGCTGCACGTCCAGCTTGACGTAGCGCAGGTCCCCTGGCGCCGAGTCCGAAGGAGTCCGGATCTGATGGCTTTCCAATTGGCATCATATGGATGTTTCTATAGATGGGGGTACCCCAAAATTGATGGTATATCATGGAAAATCCCAATCTAAAATGGATGATGAATAGGGGCACCCCCATTTTAGGAAACCTCCACATCCTTGTGTTGAAAAAACATAGTTGAAACCACCACCGAACAGTTTAGCTAGCTAGTCGATGTTCATCTAGGTGTCCACTGAGTTTGCAAGTCAAGCGGCCGTTGTGCCAAATCAAGGTTAATCCAAGGATTTATTTCATCGAAATGTGTAGATGATCGTGAGGACAAATACGGTGATAACAGAGGAAACATATCTTACCGAAATTGCGCATGTTTTTTCCCTTACAAAATCCGTTTGGAACGAACAAACAAAAAGACTGCTTAAATTACCCCAACCATTTCAGCTTTGAATGGAAAAAACGGTTGCTAATCCGGGATGGGCATCAAAAAAGGATTTTGGTCGTGGACCTCTCAGGTTTACTATGGATTTTACTCTGGTCTACTCTGGTTTACGCAGTTAGTTACCTTCCAATTTTTGGGGAGCTCCTCCCTCATGCGCCTGTCCCCTTGTGCTCGTCGTAGCCGCGGATCTTCCGAGCCTTGCACGCAGACATGATGACCTGGCTGAGAAGGTGCACCTGGAAAGGGCCTTGATTCAAACTATGTCCATCATAAAATGGGGATGATTAACATTGATTCACCATGATTCACCATGATTCACCATGATTCCCTGTGGATCGATTCACCATTGTGACTTGTCGCAGAGGACCATTATCTGATGTGTTGGGAATCCATCACAGTTGCCATGAGTTGCCATGGGGCATCACCATCACGAAGAATGAGTTGGACAAAAACAAAACAAAGCTATCTGAAACCACCAAGATCCCCATTTACATAATCATACCCTCTGGTAAACTAACAGTTCACTATTGAAAATGGCCATAGAAATAGTGGATATACTCATTGAAAATGGTGGATCTTTCCATCGTTTTTTGTAGGTTTATCAGAGGGTCTCTCTAGTTTTGATGCTTAAACCCAACATCTTCCGGCCTCCAGTGCTCTGTTGATGGCTGGATGATGGGCCGAACAGCCCATCACCGAGATGACGTCGTGGCTCTTGGGCAGAAACAGGCCGATCTTTGGGCCGTCGCTGCCTGAGGTGACGATATGTGACGATTGCAACATATTGCAACCATGATCCAACGAAATGATTTTTCCGTTGCATATTGGTTGATCCCATTCTATACCCCCATATTGGAAACAGAGAAATATTGGAAATACCTGGATTATTAGTGTTATATCTACGATTATGAATATATGATAATATAACACTATATCTATATTACAGTATTAATACCTGGAAATGGAAATCGCAGGATATTTGTGTTTAAACAACTGAAGGCTTAACCGGCTTAACCTCAGCAAGCCTGCGCGCACCGCCAACTTTGCGGAAGAGCGCCAGCCTGCCAAAGGGCAAGAAAAAACGGGACGTTCAGCCAAACAAAAAGGAAATTCCTGGAACCTTGACCAACGAAAATGGTGGGTTTAAGCAAAGAAAATTGTGAGTTTTGTGGCTGACAGGTAGCAACTAATCATGCCTTTGCTGTCTCTGAGTTGGGACCCCGTTTCTTAGCCAACAACTTACCTCCTGGAAATCTAACTTGGAACACTCCAGTTTTGGCCACCTTTTGATTGATTCCGGCTGTTTTCAAATTAACCCTCTGGTAATTGAACAATAGACACATAGATATGGAAACACATGTTTAATATATATATATACATAAATATATATATATATAAGTAAATCATCTATAAATGACCCTTTTTTCGATAGTTATATCACAAATATGCTGTGAATGATGATCCCGTGGCAAACCTGTCTTCTGCCAGTTGAGTCAGCGATACCAAACACATGGGGAATCACAGGTTCCAAACCATTCACTTGCCATCAACCAACAAAAGTTGTGGCGGAAAAAAATGATGTTGTAATTTTTGGAATGCCACAAAACTGTGGCAAAACAGCTGTTCCGTGGGTCGTATTTAGTTGCCATGATAACAGATATCCATGACATCCAAATATAGCAACTAAAATGATTGCTGTCAAATCTGACTTGTAATATTATACCGACCTGAAAAGTTCGGCGAGTTTAAGAAAGTAACCCCAATCCAATTCCCATCATCTACGTGACATCTTGACGTGAGGTCGCCAGATTGACAATTTTCCCAATTCACCATAGATAAATCTACTCTTGGTTGCATCAGAAAAATTATTCCATATGCATCCCATAGTTGACTCAAAAATACACTTGATTATATACAATGTATTTACCATGAAATATCCAAAAATTAGTGTTGTTTCTGCTCTCTTGTCAATAAATCAACTATGATTCATGTGCATTTATTTGCGATGTTATATATCCCATGAAATATCCCCGTGTTGTCTGCTTATCTATTTGTGTTAATCTATCTATCTATCTATCTATCTATATCTATTCTATATCTATATCTATCTATATCTATCTACATCTATCTATATCTATCTATATCTATCTATATCTATCTATATCTATCTATATCTATCTATATCTATCTATCTCTATCTCTATCTCTATCTATCTCTATCTATCTATCTATCTATCTATCGATCTATTCCATCCATCTATCCATCTATGTATCTATCTATCCGTCTATCCATTTATTCATCTATCCATCTGTCCATCTATCTGCCTGTCTGTCTATCTATTTCATCCATCTTATCGATCTAATCGATCTGTCGATTTTATCGATCGATCGATATGTATGTATATATATATATATATATATCTCTGTCTCTCTCTTGAACCGCCTGCCTTCAAACCTATCTGCTTAATCTTCCCCTTTTCTCCATCCGATCAACATCCATTCCCGCCATCCCATTCATAACCTTCTGATAACAATTGGAAGACTTAATATGTTGGGTTTCCTGGTCCTTGAATTAAACCCGATGACTTGAAACCATGTATAAAACTTCCCACCCTATACGACAATCCCTGCTTAAATTGTATTCTAATCAAATCCACTCTGATCTAATCTAGTCTGAGCCATTTCAATTTACTTTGATACATCAAGCTAATCTACTCTATCTCATCTTCTCTTTCAGTCTGATCGATCTAATCTATCCACCTATCCATCTATCTTATCTACCGAATCTATCTAATCTATCCATCTATCCATCTATTTATCCATCTATCTACCTTCCATATAAGTTATATCATCCTCCAGCTGGTTAAACCAACATTAAACCATTGAGCCCCCAACAAATATCCATATTCACTTGGCCATCCCGATCCGATGTTGTTTGTCATATATCCATGATAGTGGATTGTTAACAAATATATCAACATATAGAATTACATGTAGAATATATCAGGGGTAGTTACTATATCCCAAATGTTTTTTCCATGAAAAATATCCTTGAAAATAGAAAATCCAAAGGGTACATTGTTGTTCATCCCACGTCATCCCAAAGGGTAAATATTCATATCCACTCTTGTTCGTTCAAATACTATACCCCCCCAAAAAAAAAATCATCCCATTGCCTAGGTTCTACCAGTTATATATATCCCAAATGTTCATTGCTTTAAACCTCATGTTCACCTGCCAGGTGCTTAAATCCACCATTCAACTCCCTATCGATAAATCATGATTATAATTCCCAACTTCTTCGGATAAAAAAAGATGGACAAATATATTCCTGGCCATATAATCTTGTGGTATCCCAATGACATCCGTATCCCAGGGGCTGTTCACCCCACATCCAGCCGCCTTCTTTGCTCCGAAGCCGCAGGGGCAACGCCGGCAGCAGCTCCGCCAAGAAGCGCTGTGCCTCCAGCACCGTGGGCGCCTGCAGCGGGTCATCGATGTAGACCTAGGGGTGTGAGAGGCGGCGTTTGGGGAGGGAGTGGTAGCGGTTTTTTCGGGTCTAAGTTGCGTTTCATGTGCCAAACCTACCCTCTGGTAAACATACAAAAAACGATGGAAAATCACCATTTTTAATGGGAAAACTCACTCTAAATGGCCATTTTCAATAGCCACGTTAAATTACCAGAGGGTAACAATACCAATGGTTTTACCTTTTAGGGTTTTGGGGTAGGGTGGGGTTTTATGTCACAGGCGACGAGAAAAACAGCGTCACAAGCGAACGCTTCACCGCTTTTCCTGGGGATAAGGGAAACAAAGCAAAACGCAAATTTGGGACAGAATATTCAAAAATCTTCAGCCATCAAAAATGACTTTTCTGGGCTTTAAGTCATCAGCCCCTCAAAATCTGCAGCTCAGGTACTAGAGACGGATCAATTTGACGTTTCTGCACCTTCTCGCGCTTCTTCGCTGCGCGTTTCCTGTGTCGAAGTGGAGGCTATGATTTTGACCAATTGCCACAGGTTTTTGGGCCATCTTAGGAGTAAAAATGAACAATTTCTAGGTGAAATTACTGAATGAGGATCTTTCCACCTGAAATGCTGCACGTCGCCCAAAAACCGAATCACTCAATCAGCAGTAGATCGACCAGTTGCGACCGAACCATTCCAGTGATTTTCTAGTGCGACCACCTTCATACGAAAATGCGCGACGCCTTCAAAAGACAATAAATTTGGCAAAGTATGTAACCTAGCAGTGAGATGTATGTTCAACGTTCTAGTAAATGGTGTCGAAATTTGCCGTGGTTGATCACTCAACTGGGAGCTGGAGCTGCAGGGCTTACTTCTGCAAAGCAACTAGTAGCAGCTGGGTGTTTTTTGCTTATTCACTGATTCCCCCAAGGATGCGATAATTCCATTTCCTAGGGCAATCAATAACCATTGCAAAACCGTGTCTTTACAAATAATGTGGCTAAAACAATAATCAACCATCCCTCAGTCATCACCATTCTTATAGTTGCTATGGTTACCATTCCCAAATCGGTGGTTTATGACATTGTTTTACCCACATCAATAATCATCAACCATCAATAAAAAAACGTGTTTAATCACCATTGTTAATGATGGTTTAATCACTAATCAACATTTAAGATAATAGTTATCCCATGATTTTACCATGATTGTCGTACTATGATCCCCTACCACGGAAATAACATGTCAATTGACATGACTATCCCCTATTATCTACTATTATTCCATGATTATCTCCTATTATCCCCTATTATCCCCTATTACATTGACAACATTCAGAAAATAGGGGATATTTTCTGGGATTTTTATCCCCTATGATCTACTATTATCCCCAGAAAATCCATGAAAAAAAACGTTCCCCCGGGTGCCTGGCGTTGCGCAGCTGCGTGGCGGATTTCGGCGACGCAGTCCGCTTTCGTTTGGCCATGGCTCCATGGTCGTGGCAACTCTCAGGCCACGAAGTCCAAGGGAAGAGGATTTCAAGATAGTTGCAAGGTAGCCTGTAAACAGATAGAGATAGAAAGAAAAAAAGAAAGCTAGATCGATAAATAGATAGATATCTAGAACAATAGAACAATAGCACAATAGAACAATAGAACGATAGAAAGATAGAAAGATAGAGAGATAAAGAGATAGATTAATAGATAGATAGATAGATGTGGAAATTTCATCATGCAAAGGATCATTTTCCCATGGGGAAACGATGGGTTTTCCACCACCAGGTTAGTTTATCCTAGGGTACTCCGTGATCATTCGATGCTGTTGGGCATTTTCATGGCATGTGTTTTTCGGTTTAATCTCGTAGGCTGCCTCAAAGGTAAGTCAGAAAAAGCTGGGTCCATCGGCCTGTTGACTCTGTATCAGTTGGAATCGTCATCCCGATGTCTAGGGTAGTCAAAAACCCTCCTCAGCCATAAGGCCAAATCCTGGAAATATTTATATAACTTCTGTTTTTTGGGATTTATTTCTGATTCAAACACGCGCCTGAGAAAAGATGTTCGAAAAAACATGGGAAAAATGAAACCTGAAAAAACTGACGCAATACATCTGAAAACTCTTATTTTTTCTGAAAACTTTTCTGATGTATGCTTGCAAAAAAAAAGGATTTTGGAGAAAAACCTCCACTTTTTCCACATCCTGGCAAGGAAAAGGAAGAAAAACGAGGAAAACATTGGCAACATTTGCTTTTTTCCCCCAAAAAAAAACTTGGGGAGCAGCCCCGGCAGAAGTGAAACAACAATTCCCCGTAAATACCGATAAATTTCTGAAAATTGTCTGAAATATTTCTGAAAAAAACAGAGAATCTGGAGCAAACCCTGCACTTTTTCCACATTTTGAAACGTTGCTAACTGTCAACGCAACAAGAAAACGTGCTCGTGGTATCACAAAAGGTAGCGATCCAGAAAAAGTTGAGAAATATTTCAGAAACAATTCAGGAATATTTCAGACCCAGAATCAAACAAATAGTGGGGTCTCAGAAAAAAAAACAGAAATTAAATATTTCTGGATATCTTCTCTTTAGGCTGGTGGGATTTCACTAATCTAGTGTTCAAAGCCAAAAAACATATGTGACACCGCCAACCAGTATTTTTTCATTGGCTATATACCCATTGATATCCCCATGATCCCCATTTAGATGGTGAAATCATGTTAAATCATGTGAAAAACCTCCCATTTCTCTGAGATTTTGCATTCACCATCCCATCACCAGCCGGCACTTTTTGGTCAGGCGGCTTCACTTGGCTCAGGGTTTTCCTGGTGACAACTTGACCAAAGCTGACCACTTTGGGTGGAAGATGCTGGTTCCCAACTCTATCAGAGACACTAGCATCTACCATCGGTTTTTGGCCGAGTATTGATGGCCTTTTTCATCCCCATATTTGAAGGTTACCCTTACCTTCCCGCAATCAAACGTGGCAATGGGAAGTCCCCTGCAAATGGAGGTTTAAGGATAAACACAAGGGGATGTTCCATGGCCACGTTACTGGAGGGTATCCAAAGAAACACACATCATCCTACTCGATGCTCAAGATCTTCTCGTGTGATTTCAACCCCTGGAACTAAAAATTGACCATTTGAAACCACCAAACAACAAGATGCCACAGTTCATAGCCGCTATTATCCAGTTATCTGCTGGTCAATTCTCTATTGATGGCCGGTAAACTACCAGTATTTGAAAGCACCACCCAGCAGTCCGTGGTGATATACCAGTCTGGTTCAATCCCTCTGTAAACCATGTGCCATCCCCCCAACATGGACCGCACCAAATCGGGGGAAGACTCTGGTCAAACTCTTAGCTGGGAAGGGAATGGTAAATCATCAGTTTAATCATCAGTTGTTTTGGCCTGACTTTAGGTTTCTTGACACTCCACCATTTTTGTTGATGAGTCTCTCTCTATATGGTTGATGAATGTTGATGATATCCCATAAAATCTCCAATTTTCTCATTAAAATCTACTCAAACCCCATGAAATCCCAAAAGTCCACTGGTCAACTCCCACCTTTTGATGGTAAAGCAGCTGTCAATTTGGCCGGTGCCCGCTCCTGCGCGCGCATGCGCCTGGAACGGACGCGCCGTTTCGGGTTCGCCTCTGGTGCAGGCGTGGGAACTCCAGCACCTGGGCATTGGCGCAGAATGGAAAAGAGGATCTAACCATCAATTTGCGATTTAAATCATGAAATGTTGTGAATTTCATAGCGGAATTCACGATGAATGGTGGTTTCATAGTTATATTATATAGGGAAGTCGGGTTTTCAAGCATGAAATTTGGGAATATTTCATGGGGAAATATCGCAGCAATATTGGGATTTAATCGGATATCCACCGACCCCAGCCGACAGCAGGGGGAGCGCGTCAGAGAAGAGGGGACACGACACAAGGGGCAAGAATAAGAGAATAAGAACAAGGATGGCATAAGAGAAGATGATAAGAATAAAACTGTCAGCGGCAAGAGTCAGAAGGCAAGAAGCCAAGGCGCCAGCACAAGAAGCCCATTGACGGAGCAGCGACGGGAGTTCCCCCCACCTTGGGGACGTTGCAGTCCTCATGCCACTCCGTCTCCGAGGAAAGCGCCTCGGATGCCATGAGGCAGCCTTCGGCATGCCGCGAGACTTTCTTGTCCGATCGCGTGTTCTTTGCCTGCGGGACCTGCGACTCCTTCTCCGCGATCAGAAAGCAACGTTAGGCACTGACAAGAGGCAGCGGCAAGAGAAGGCAGCCTTGGAAGCCCGCGCCGTAGCTGGGTGGTGCTTGTATGTGTCCAAGGAAAAGTTTCGGAGGCCCGAAGCTGGCAAGTCTGGCGCTGGTTTCTTGTGGGTTCAGGAAGCAACGTGAGGCCCTTAGGCAGTGACAGGGGGCAGCTTTGGAAGCCCGTCCGTCCCGCGAAGGGGGTCTTGTCGGTTGAGAAAGCAACGCTAAGCAGTGGCAGGGTGTTTGTATGTGGCAAAGGGGACGTTTCGGAGGCCCGAAGCTGGCGAGTCTTTTGTCGGCTCAGGCACTGGCAGGTAGCAGCTTTGGAAGCCCGTCCGTCCCGTAGTTGGGTGGTGTTTGTATGTTGCGAAGGGGACGTTTCGGAGGCCCGAAGCTGGTAAGTCTGGAGCTAGTTTTGCAATGTCAAAAGAAAACGTGGAAGTTACGAAGCAGTGTAAATAGCGGTGTTTTAGCAACTTTTGGACGCTGAAACATTGTTATCTACAAATTTGAGAAGCCTTGAAATCCCACGGGACTTGTCCAAGTCAAACGCGCCTGGTTTCGACTTTTTGGACTTCTTACAACTCAAGGGATTCGCTCCTGGCCGGAAAGCCATGGGAAAACCCAAGGGAAATCCTAGAGGCATGGGGATTTTAATGGGAAAATGATGGAGGAAAACTATCTATAAAACTGATACCAAATAGGATTTCCCATATTATGAACAATTGTGCATATTTGCATGGGGATTTTAATGAGAAAATTATCATGAATTATCTACAACTGATGATTACCAGAGGGCACCTGACCAAAATCGTCTGAATGGCACAAGTTCAGCAGGAACATCCTCTCTCAAACGTGCTTTTTGAAAGTTCATTGGGATTCCATGTTTGTTTCATCAACCATATGGAAACCCACGCCCCAAACCACCAGTTCCGACCCATTTTTCCATGGCAAAATCCATGGCGAAAAATCCCCCATCTCTGGCTGCTTCGATTCGCCGCTGATCCGCCGTCCTTTCTTCTTCCTCACCTTCTTTGGCTGCTCCGCCAAGGCCTTCGCCTGGATCTCTTTCGCCTTCGAGACATTGATGTTGACAGGTGATCGTTAAAAACCGCCAGGTTTAACGACCATCACAAAGTTATCAAGGGCTGATTGGGGGGATATACCATGATATAACGATCTTTCCTTGGTTTCTAGGGTTGATTCGAGGGATATAATGAACTATAGTTAATAGATTTTTAAACCAACAAACATACCTGGGGACCTTGTACAAATGTGCCCTGCAAATGTTCACCAATTCTGGAATCTCAAGCCCCCAAGGTTTGTTGGAAATGTCCCCATCCATTCATCCATGTTTGTCACTTGCACAATCATTAATCACCGGTTGGCTTCTCCATCCAACCTCCAAAGGTATCCAACCACCCTGACGCCCTGCTTTAAATTGATGTAAATGAGCAGGCCCCATTGTTCTACTACATCTATTACCCACTTACATCTGGAATCTCTCCATTTGTAATGTACCATTTTCTTCAAGTCCCCAAAAAAAAGAAAGTGAAATCTTACTAACCCTTTTCTATGTTTTTTGGCAATTCCTTTTCCAAAAAAAAAACACATCCAACAACGGTTCCACCATCCCAACCATCAGAGATGCCACCTTCAGCTTTGGCAGCTTGGGCTTCTCCCACTCTGCGGCGCGCACTTTCTGCGTTTCCAGCGACGCCTTTCGTTTCTGCGACGTCTTCGAAGGCTCCTCCAGCTGCGGCACGGGACCGTGCAGCCTGGCGTTGAGAGCTAGGGAAGGGACCAACTCCACAAAGAGATAGACTTAGATCGAAATCCACGGTCGAAAATAGCAAAAATCACTCAAAATCTATGTGAAATAGCAAAAATTGCTCAAAATCTATGTACCATCTATCTGTTGTTTATCCTTTTTGGGGGATCCTAGCAATGTAGGCATGGAAACATGACACAGATCCGCGCCTGATGAGCGGCACGCCGGGGACGTCCCTCAACGTCTGCAGCAGCTCGGGATCTTGGGTGGCCACCAATAGCCTCACCACAGGAAAACCATGGAGGGTTGGATCAGACCACAAAATCAATCATTTTTGGGAAATGTTGTGACCAATCATTACATGTTTGGGCAATTTGTGCGGGAAAAACAGAACAAAGTGGCAAGGTGGAACAATTTTGGTTTTTCGATGTTTTTCTCATGGTCAGGGGTTTCCAGGTTTCCATGCCAAAAATATGGTGACCATCCGGTCGGCCCCATCGCATCCCATGGCCGCGGTGGCCTTCGCTCGTTCTGTTGGCCGATCTGTTGCGCGATGCACTTAGAGGCGACGATGGGATCTTCATGGCCACACTTCAGGCGGTAGTACCTGGAGAGCCCCCTGGTCCAAAAAGACGGGAGCAGAATTTGCAATATCATGCAATATCACTGTTTTGGAGATGATGAAATATTGATATTGATGAAATATTGGTGGAGTTGTTAGAATGTTGGTTGATTCTTTCATGTGATGCAAAAAAAAAAACGAGTCTTATCATGCTTTGCCTGTCATTACGAGTTTGGCGTTGAACCTCTTCCCCTGTTCTTGGATAGAGTCGGCAGGAGAGCACCTGATCAGTAGTTTGAGATATCAGTAGTTTGAGATATATATATATACAATACATGCATATGGCTGTGGCTCAAAAAATGGCTATGAATCGTTCCGCGGTGATCCATATGGATCAAGAGTATGGATCGCCTGTGAATTTTAACCCTTGATCCTGACCTGGAATTTTGAGCCTTAGCCAGGTTGATCCAGACCATGCACAAGAAAGAAAGGGTGGAGTTTGCTCGCACGGCATCTAATCACCTGACTTTGTTACCTGACTTTGTTCATCACGAATCACGAATCACTTGGGAAGTCAACACTTCACCCAAGGATTTCCTCCAGAATAACCGACTCTATGGAGACGGTCGTCTCAATCTTTGGAAGCCCTGAATTTTGACCCAATACCATCCAATACCATCCAATTCTCTCCATTTTTGCAGATGTTTCGTTGCTCAAACCAACCTGGCCAGGTCACCCCTTGGCGATGATGGCCGCCCCCAAGGCGCGATCTCCGAGGGAGCGGAGTTCTTCCAACACACAGTTGGTGACCATGGGAGTCGTTCTGCCTTCTAACATCTTGGGAAGTTGCTCCTGCCAGGGAAAACCCATGGGGAAAAAACGAACACCAATGATTTGGAGCCGGTGACGAAATTCATGGGATTTCATGGTGACTAAAAATTGGGAATACTGTATACAGAATGAGGTAGTAGATTATATATGCTGGTAATTCTTGTTGCAGATTGCGAAGTGTGACATGGTGTCAAAAAATGCGACCTTTTCCATGGCTATGTTAGATCATAGGAGAGTATAGGGCCAGAAGAAAACAGAAATAGGCTGGAGAATTCCAAAACTGATACGAGAGGACAAAGCAACTTTAGTGGTGAAATGTTTTACAAAGATTCCATGTCCATATCTGACTTCATCTGTTGACTTCATCTCCTGCTCTTGCTTGTGCAAGTCCCCCACGTGTTCGTCATAAAATCTGTGTTTATGTCCCCGACTTTATACTACATGATTATATGTCTCATGAAATATATGATTATATGTCTCCATCAAATATATCATAACATATCATGACATATCATAACATCCCCGTCAACAAAAACAAACATGTCCCGCCTTCACATAGATGCGCTGCTGCAGTGCATGCGTCAGAAAGGTGCCGTCCACCAAAACATGATAAGGCTCCTGGCGCGGCTGGAGATTTCCTGGAGGATCATCCCACGGTCCATGGGATTAGTGAACGTAACTGGGGGTTAGTTCATCCATCAATGGGAAAATGCCACGAAGATTGGGACTTATTAACCATTACAAGGGTCATTAACCCTGGTTACCAGTGGTCCTCCAGGGTTATTAACCAGGCTTATTAATCCGTTGCGATCCGTGGGGATCGTCCAAGTAGCCATGCTGGATGGGGATGACCGATTCTTACAGCGGCTACCCGTGGTTTCTGTTCATATCTGTTTATATACTGTGACTATGTAATGACGATGCAATGACTATGTAATGACTATGTAATGACTATGTAATGACTATGTAATGACTATGTATTGTCATAATTTGTCATATAGTTACATAAATTCACATAACTGGTTGGTGGTTAACCTACCCCTCTGAAAA
>Ga0126342_10002356_pt1 | contig 29297 bp, 23 predicted proteins | sample Cyp1metagenome_FD_92528 | JGI IMG/M metagenome (GOLD analysis project Ga0126342, IMG submission 92528) | Coral microbial communities from Lord Howe Island, Old Settlement Bay, Australia - Cyphastrea 1 metagenome | ecosystem: Host-associated > Invertebrates > Cnidaria > Coral ...
CGAAACCACTTGGATTGTGGCATGTGTATTCAAATATGTTTATGTACTGTAGTCGTCTTATGAAATAAATGATGCCATGTCATACACGTTGCCTCACTTCCACATCCTTGGAGGTATGTATGTGTGTGTATGTATGTATGTGTGTGTATGTATGTGTGTGTGTATGTATGTGTGTGTGTATGTATGTGCGTGTATGTATGTGCGTGTATGCGTGTATGCGTGTATGCGTGTATGCGTGTATGTGTGTATGTGTGTATGTGTGTATGTATGTATGTATGTATGTATGTATGTATGTATGTATGTATGTATGTATGTATGTACTGTATGTATGTATGTATGTATGTATGTATGTCTACGTATGTATGTGTGTGTGTGTAAACTGAACTGGTTCTTAGATGCATGTGTCGTTGTCGCCTCTTCTTGTCGCCATCAAGACTGCTTGAAGCTACTTGCCACACTGCTGAGCAATGCTGAGAAGGTCACAGCTTGTGTGGAGAGTGGAACTTTGCTGACATGAATCGGCCAAAGAAAATCCACTGCTGCCGTTGCCTTGCACAAGTGCAGCTTGTCGATGCTTGCTGCAGCCCGCAAACGCATGAGAACTACGCCAGCTGCAAGAACTGTTCGACAATGTTGACAAATGTTGACAATTGTTAACAAGGATTGTACTTAAAATATATCGGAACTTGGTGAGTTTTGTTGCTCGACGTGTACTACAACCCCAAATTTATTTCCTTTGGCAATTTGGACAGCATCGGTAAGTACAATATGCAATCAGTGACCTTGCAAACGCTTCTTCAATATTGGTCTGGACAAATGCATGAATTCAACTTCATGTCAAGCCTCAGCAGGAACTTGGCCTGAGTGTCACAAGGAGCACTTGCCAAAGAAGGACTTGTAGAAACTTGCTCTCGGCATCTCTCAGCATTTTGCTTTGCAGGTACGAGTACCGGACTGCTTCTTCCAACATCAACTCGATCAAATATTCGCTAGTAAAGAAAGTCATCTACTGATTGGGTATTGCAATCGTGATTCTACCGTCGGCGGCTCACAAGGAAAACAAACCGAATCAAACACAATACCATGTGCCACAGCTCTCGGCAATGCAACGGAGCACTGATGGCTAAAGCCTATTTTGAAACGAGCAACCACATCAATGCCAACAAAGGGATCCCAACCAAAGGTAACCCTTAGTTAAGCCCAAACCGGCATCACCCTGCTCACACCGAACCCCTTTCTTTTGTGACTCGCAATGGATGGAACAACACCAGATTTCTACTCTGGCCCTTGCACATAAAAAAGGTGCGAGTGGGTGGGGGAAACAACAGCAACACCTGTCAAAAACCAAGTGGTCCTAACCAATACAGTAGGAACCACACAATCATCAGCAAAGCTGGACATAAATCATGCAAGCACATGACCAACCATCATGTTCCTGGGGGTCCCATCAATCTAAGGATTAGAAACCCCGAACACAGAAGGGCCTAGACTACCGCATCACCCTATGTGGCCTGGGGTGCCACTCCACGCAACAAATCAACAGTCTGGCTCTCTGTCTGTGAACCAAAGCATCAATCTGAGAGCCCAGCAAAGCAAGCATGCAGGGAAGAAAGAAAGAAACCTGCATGGCATTGAAAGTGTGATTGTCATTCTTGCCTGGCTGCAAAAATTCAATAACCTGCAACGATACAAAGATCTGATCTGGAGGCCTGCGGTGATCAACCATTTTGTGAAGCGATCTCTTTCGTTTGAACATGTTTGAACACTATCTGCATCTATGTGCTTCTATCAGATCAATCTTCAAATTGGTTTCCTCCCTTCTCTCTCTATTCTGCATGAATCTGTGTCAAGTGCAGAGAAATAAGCAGAATATTCTTTTTTTGGTGACCGTATTTGTAACGATGCTTCAAGGCATCTGAGAACTGCTGGAGCCACTAATGCGAGTCAAGTGAGGATGGGCCATCCAAACACGACATGTTTGCTTCCTCCTTGTTGCTGCTGTTCAAAGTTCCATTGTTGCAAGATCGACTCGACGCAATCCAAATAGATGTCTAAGTGACCCGAAGAAAAACATGGCCCACATCAAGAAATTAATGTACAATAGCATTTTTTGTTAGTTGGACATGCATGTGCACAAATACACACATTATATATATATACATATCTATCTATCTATCTGTCTGTCTGTCTATCCATCTATCTATCCATCTATCTATCTATCTATCTATCTATCTTATTTATCTATCTATCTATCTATCTCTATCTCTATCTATCTATATCTATATATCTAATTTAATCAAATCTAATCTATCTATCTATTTATCTATATATAATGTATATCTATATATATAGTGGGTTGTACTTCTCATTGCAGTAAAATCCTTCGATGATAATCGTACACAATAGAACCACATTAAAAAGTAAAACTTTGGATTGGATCTTGTTGAAGCTAAATCTGCGGCCTTGCACCTTTTCTCTGCAGTGTGCCTGGATGGCCTGTACATGATCCAGCTGTACATGGCATGATGCAGAAAGTATTTCCAGTACGATGTTTCACGGGTCAGTTGTACTTAAACTAATTTTTCAATACTAGACACTTGCAAACCTTTCTCAGCTCAAACTGGATCTTTGTAGAGATTCGTAAGGGCGTTCTGGTTGCTCTGGAAGCCACCAATTCATCTTGTTTGCGAAGTCAGTCCTCGCTATGTCTCAGGCTCACATGGAGTTAGGACCAGTTAGGAGTTAAGACTGAAAACAATACTTGTTCAACGAGCACCTGCATCTCACGTATTGGGTAGATGGGTGATAAATGCACAGATGATATTGGCGCAAAAAAGCATTGTCCCGACCCTCTTCCTTATTCCAAAGACTTGTCCAGTGTCAAAAATGGTTCAACATTTTCTTTTTCAGCCTGGCAAACGGGGCAAGTAGCCCCTGAGAATTTGCAACGCTGGATCTTTGCGGGCAGGTTGGACGATTCATGTCGAAACGTACAGATCCTTTGATTGTCAGAGCCAAACAGCTCGACCTCATGCTGTACAAAGTTGTGGAAGCTCCTGCTGAGCGGCAAATCTCCGTGTACATTTCACCAAGGCAGGAGCCCTGATGAGACGCTGGATTTGTACAGTACCAACAACATAGATTATGTCAAGAAGTACCTCGTGTGCTGGAGGCATGCTACAGCTTCTTGCTTTCCTGAATTTGTGTCATGCCGTGCAATCAATAGATTGGCTGCATTAGTGAACTAAGGAAGAGTACTAATAAAAAAGCAGAGCAACACACAATAGACTCAAAATGCCTCTCTCTCTCTCTGTAGTGGTGTGCAAGTTCGCTGCCAAGAGGGGAGGTCAGAGAGAGGACAGGCGATAAAATGGACGCTAAGAGACCCTGAAATACCATATCGAAACGGAAGGATAAAGCCTTTCCAACAAATAAGGCTGGCTCGTCTAGAGACAAGCAAAGAAATAGGGCAATGGAGCGATGCAATCGCCGTGCTGCCTAAACTGGATGGAACAGTTGTGAGCTTTTTGCACCAGCAAGAAAAGAAAGACAAGAGAGTGGCAACGCTTGTGTTGCCAACATCTCCGGATGCATCTGCAGCACCCAAGAAGAACCTCTAGGAGAAGAATGTCCGTCTCAGGTTTTAGAAGCCTGTTTAGCGAAGGATACCAAGCCTGCGACAAAGGATGACAAAGGGTCGAAAGGTAACCGAAACGGTGGCCACCAAAGTGAGGATGCCAGGATGCTTGTGAAAATGGCGCCGAAGAAATGCTGCAAGCTTTGGTCCCATTGCAAAAGGCAAATTGCTCTGCATCAATCAAATGGTGTTTCCACGCGTTATCGTTTTTTTTCCTCTTATCGTTTTTCCAAGTGCTGGCTTCACACCCTCATGAAACAATTTATATTGTGTTTTCTTTGTGGGATATCACCTTACAACCACCAGCTTCACATCTGTTTTTCGGGGAAAAGTTTGCATCTGCAAAGCTTGCTGCTTCAAACATGTCCCATAAACAATATATAATGTATATGTATGAGCATCGTTCTCGTTTTTTTTTTTCTCTTATCGTTTTCTCGAGTGAAAACTACATATAGCTAATGGGGGATCATGGCATACTAAACGAATAGGTGCCGGGTTATTATACTCTCCCACATGTTACACGATGCATTGTCAACAAATATGCAATAATGTAATAAAAGCTCTTCGTCTTGAGATCCTGCAGGGGTCCAGGACGAAACACTTGTCAATATGCAATGTATACAGACTATGTAACTCTGTATGTATGTGCCTGCCTGGCTGGCTGGCTGTCTGTCTGTCTGTAGGTCTGTAGGTCTATAGGTCCATAGGTAGGCATGCATGCATGTATGCATAAATTAATGTATTTTCTGTAATGCTACACATAAATATATCTACCAGTTGTGTGCTTTGCCCGAGCAATACAAGGATGTACTCTGTACAGTATGTGTTCTATGCGCAAACATTTGTACCCCTAGAAGTAGAGAGCTGTCCAAGACATTCCAAGACTATATCATCTTTTCGACTTTTCACCCTTTTGAAAGGGAAACACCTGAAAGAAATACAACCATCAGGAGCTGGGACATGCTGAATTTGCAGTGACATTTGAAGGCTAAGCACGCGTCCTTCATTTAAGTGGCTTGAAGACCCAGTTTTCGTCGCTTGCTTCCATGCTTCCCAGGACAACTTGATCTATCATGTCAATGTATATACAACTATATTTATTTAAATATATATAATTTGCATGTACATATCATATCGGATAGGGCAATCTGTGCCGGACAGACTCTTCTACGAGTACTTCAGGATACACTAAAATTCGCGCTGTTCTACTCCACCTGGCCATACTGAAGCCGTACTCAATCTGAATCAAGCGTCCTAAGCACTTCAAACTCCAAGAGGGAGATCTTCCCGTCATTGTCCACATCCAACTCATCCAGAAGCTTTTGCCATCCCTCGTCCGAGAGATCCTTCAAGCTGTATACCAAGTACATGCAAAGGGCCGATCAAGTGTTCCTCGTTTCTTTTCATTTGTTTTCTACATAATTTCATGGCTAATGGGATATACACGTATTGTCTGATGATATCTTATGCTTCTTTTGGCAAAGTCTTCTGGTTTTGTGCACAGCTCTGGTCTCCCTAAGTGCTTTGCCACGTCCTCTCCCAAGTGTCGCCTCACCATGTGTTTGGCCTCAAGCGACCAGCAATCAGTACCGAAAAGAGACAGAGCCTTGATGAGCGTTGCGTGTTCTGCAGAACTTGCTATCAATCATTCAATATCGTTTGGAAATTCGAAACCTTGAGTCCCAGCCAATTCTTTTGCAGCTAGACGTACCACACAGCTTGTATTTGGGCATACAAAGATCATGTTAGATACACTGGCTCCCACAGGAAACAAACAAAACAGCCTTTGTGATCCCGGTTTCATGTCGCAACGCTCTTGTTAGTTATGCCGGTTATGCCCAGCTGCATCTGCTTTGCTGAAGAAGCCATCCTGATCAACGTCTGCAGTGGAGAAAAAGTATCTCAGCTCCGTCCATGGCTCTGGTTCTGGAGGGATGGTCATCTGGCAAAGAACAAAGCATCGACCATGCCAGTGTTGATACTGCCACTTCACCTCAGTAAAGATTTGTGTTTTTCATCGATGGCAAAATGTTTGTAAATATTTGTATATGTGTGTTGCCAATTGAAGGAAATCTAAGTGTATCCTCACGTATCACTAAAGGACTTATAGGGCCAGGTTTGTTTCTAAGCTCCAAGGGGGAACACCACCTATTTTATCCTCAAAGACCCGTTTGGGTTTCCATGTTTCCATGTTTGCCGTTGTGCCGAGTCACCAGGAACTTTCCAATGGCAATAACGAACCAGATTCCGAAGAAGTTGGCAATCGAACCGATGCCAAAGGCCCGCCAAATATCTTCTGAAGACTCCTTCCAGTGGCAAGCGGAGGCAGTTGTCTGACTCTATTCGAAACACCAAAGAAGTTTATTCACTGTAAAACCTGGACTCAATTCATTTCATTCTCGTTGCAGGGCAAGTTTCGACATCCATTCTGATGCCAAAGAAAATAAACCTTGGGCAAAGTCAGCAAGCCAAGAAATCCCTTTTCGGGCAAACACTTCCGCCACATAATTTCCCTTTCTGGGCACTGTTTTGACCACAGCTGCAATTCTATTTGATTTTTATGTTTTGGTACATGCTTTGGTGAGCCACCCTGCACTCACCATTGCTACATTTTGACAAGAGACAAGCAAGAACCCGTCAGCGCAATCCCAGCAAAAAGAGATGCAAAAATGGAGTTCACGGCTTGAGTCTTACCATCTTCACCTCATCTCATGGTATCTGCAATGCAAATCTGCAGACTTGGGATATCTTGGGATTTAGGACCTTTGACGCAAAAGCCCTTGCGCCTGTAGCAAAGGATTGTGCAAGACAAGGCCCAACTGCTCAATCTCTGCAAGCACCATGCAAACTACACGAAAAAATCGATAAGGAAGCAAACCATACAACATCATACAATCTGCTTTTGTTGAGACAGCTCCAAATCGCCGAAGTTTCGCCAAGCCACATTGGTTGTGACATGTCTCGCAAAACTTGAGAAATTCACAGCAAGCTTTGCAGCAATCACAATCCAGAAGAGAATGTAACGAACCTCGGACTGCAAAAAAACCCTTGGCGATTCACAAGTTTCGTTTTTGTGTGCATAGAAACAAGGATCTTTTGATGTTTGCAAGCCTGCATCTTCCAAGTGTGCCAATGTCTGTGAAATTGGGCACTGGGCCAAGGCACCACGTCTGCCTCCTTTCAACGGAAATGCTCGAAATGCTCAAGAATCATAACGAATTACTCCTGAGACAACCTGAGACCCTCAGCCTTTTTGGACAAACACAGAAATCATTTTGGACAAACCTTTGAGGGATCTGCATGAATCTGCATGAACTTGCTAGCTGCTAGCCACTAGTGGCTGCCAGTAGCCAGCAAAGGAAATCTGCTGGGGTATGTTAGGGTTAGTATTGCCTGGCGAGGAGGCACAAAGTCAGCGCCTGCTCGAGGCTCTCTTGGGGGCTCTGGCTGTCCCAGTGAATGGTCGATGCAAAACCTTGTGCGCTCAAAGGTTAACACACAATGAGAGAAAAGGGGCCACACACATAATACAACAATGCGTCCATGCAGGATAACGTATGATAACGTGGTTCTCTATGATCCAAATATTTTTCTGTGACCAAACAAGTCTTTGGCGCTGAAATGGCCAGAAAAGTTGCAAAAGGTGTGGATTATTTTGCGAATTCCTAGTTTTTGAGTAGCCTGCCTACTCTAGACTTCTGTGATACGTTGTAGCCCAAGGCGAGTGCCGTATGTTGGACAGCAACATCCATTGACATATAACATTTAAGAGCACATTTGCTCGCAGCCCAGCTTGGCTTGCTTCATCTTCTGCCCTGTCTTGCAGCTTGGGGGAAATCAGCCCTACTTGGCTCGAAGAAACTGCTTCGCGAAAGCGTTGCAGCGCTCCAATCCTTGAGTCCCAGAATGATTGAAACTCTCCAATGAGAGAATGATCTTTCTCAGGTTGTCATTTCAAGCCCGCATAGATGGTGCCAGGGCAAGCTCAAACCGTATCCGTGATCAGAGAAGCAAACTAAGAAATACTGCTCACGTAACGCCCTACAAATCATCTCATGGGTTGGCTTCGTTGCCCCTTGGTCTCATTCATCATTTTTTGGGACTCACCACAAGCTCCTCTTCCATACTTCCCTGGAGAAGAAAGGAACACAACTTTAGCAACACTTTGTCATTTGCCGAGGCGCGCGTTTTCCTGAAGTAGTCCTTACCGGCCAAAACATGACTCTGAATGTGTTTCCTTGGAAACACTTTCGGATACAATCTCATGCAGTAAGGTGGAGGGACAGTGCCAAAGGATGTATTTCTTGTCAAACCACACTAGCAGAAGGAGTGAGATAGTGCGGACAATCCATTGAATCCAATTCGAAAAAAGGATTCTATTACAATGTAGCTGCTAGTTGCTAGGCCTGTTGATTTTGTTCTGTTTTTCTCCACTCTCAACTTGCACACTCAATGCAACACAGGATCATATTTGTTGAGCATGTACCTTAGTGTATTTCCCACAGACCACTGCATGACTGGTGGGTGACTAATCATGCATGGTTCATACACTGACGGGTTTGGAGCTGAACTTCACTAATTGAGATGGCACGTAGTAGATACGACGTAGCATCACACAGCTAATGTTGAGCAGTGAATCTCTACTTGCTTTAAAAGCTACGGTCGTTGAGGAGATGACACAATACTTCATACACTACGACTACGACACAAGCACATAGGACATAGGCATTCACATTCACAGCAAACATCTTTGTATATTTTGTATACCAGTACGGTGTTTGAAACCGCTGTTGAATTGATTTTCACGTTTCCATTGGTGCAGCAGTCATGCCAAGATGCTTGTAATTAAGTAGTGCGAAGTATTTCAGAAGACTTTCCAACAGGAGGCTGGGCAAAGCAATGCAAGCCACCGAATAACCTTGGGCTGTCAGAAAACCGTCGACAAGAAAACGTTGATCTGCACAATGTCACCAAACTGATCTGGGTTCTGAGCTTCTGAAATTCGTACTGAGTTTGCCACGCTTCAATAGCCAGCCGAGCTCTCTGTCACTCGAGTAGCCTTTTGTAGTCCATGTTCACAATATGGGATACATCGAAGGACACATTGGAGGATTCAGCCGAAATTCACATCTCTGCGTTTGGGTCCGGCAGTGCATCACCGTCTTTCTATTGGTTTCTCATGGAGAATGGCACTTGCAGTGCGAGTCGCACATCTTGATTCCTGCCATGAAATAGCTGAAGCCTGAGCTTTGCAGTCCCAACAGGTGGCTCAACCACCGACAGTTCAACAGGTGAACTTCAACTTTGTCAATGGACAAGCTCTCACTCAGCTTTTTACTTTGGTAGGAACAACTTTTTTATTGTCACTGCCACTGCCAAAATCTCGTAGCAAGTCCAGGAATCGCACTGGCCAACAGAATGAGAAGTCCAAAGCGCTCTACAGGGCTGAACCTGGACAATGTGACAGTATGTGACAAGACTGGTTCAAAATATTGCAAAATCATAGCAGATTCAGGGCGTGTTGATGCGTGTTGCAGGTCAAGCTCCTAATGTTTCAACAGTCTGCAGGAAAAGCTGTTCTTGAAATCATGCCGGCTCACGGATGGCCACGAGCGCAGCAAAACAAGCCGAAGACCGGGTGATTGTTCTGCACGTGGTACACCTCAGCGGCCGTGGCCGAATTAGGGCTATGTTGTCAAATCCTCTGGCGTAAAGTGCACCATCAGAATCATTAGAATCCTAATTTGACAAAACGACTTCATGTGATCCTTCACAACCAGGCACCAAATTCGACCATGCCCCTTTGCCCCGTATCGCTTCCGATTTCCCAGCAACCTTTCAAGAGGACATAAGCCATGCGCACAGCACCATGCGATACAAGATACAACACTTTGCTCTGTCCAGTTTAAGATAGTTGAACTATGTGTATAGTTGTATTCCATTTTGAACTGCATCGCATTAGTTTTCATGCACTTTCACTTTTTCTGTCCTTCATCAAGCTAAGCCTTTGCACCAACCAAAGCATGCACACACATCAAAGCTCGCGTTCTCCATGGTTAACACTCCTTGACTTGCCTCTCTGTTGCACTCTTCTGATACATCAGCGGGCTTGTCCTTGAGCACACCAAAGCAGCATCGACTACACGATGAAAGATACACGAGGGCAGAAACAGCGGGCCATGAGGATGCTGCATTATGTGAATCCAAAGTGCTGCAATGGACCCAAACAATCAGCACAAAAATCCTCATGAGCTCTGCCGAGCGTCAGCACCGACAACAAATAGAGACCAGTCCTTCTGAGAACCACCACCTTATGCAAGCTATCCCATGAAATACTGGACCCTGAGTGACTCCCGAAACTTTGACGGCGGTCTCAGATACGAACAGGCTCGGTAGACTTGGCCCATGCTGGCCAGGGTGATCACCTGCAACGCAAAAGCCGCACAAAGACTGTGTTTCCTTTCAGCATTCTGACCATCTCTCAACCCAGCTTTTATCAGCTGTCCAACAGCAAATCGTTACTATTCTCTGGGGATTCAGTGAAAGCAATGCCTGTTTAGGACAAAGCAAATGTGCAAAAGGAGGTTGCCTCATGTAACATTGTTGTATCCCTTGTCATCTGTACATCATCAGTACAGCATCAGTACATCAACATCATCATCCTCCTCATCCTCTTCCAGTTGCCCCTTGGCCAACTGACTATGCCACCATTTCGCAGATGATGATGCTCCACCCCAACTCGACCAAGAGACAATGATCGCTGCAGGGAGTCCCAAAGGTATGATGATCAAAGCCATCAAAACCGCCAGCGTCCAAGAAGCCACGGCTTCGAAAGCCTTCCCCAGAAAAAAATGCCATGTTGATCCAGCAAACTTCACCCAAACACTGATGATTATTTCAACAACAACATCATGAAAAGCGACTGTCATAAGTATATATATATATATTATATCTTGCCGAAAGACTTCCATAGTTTTGCTGGCCTTTATCAAGGAAAACAAACAATGTTGAACACATATTATAGATTCTTTTTTTTGTTAGAACAGAAGCGCTTGGAATATATATAGACAGTACATGACAGTACACTTGGAATCTGATTTAAAGAAATTGCATATTTAAAGTGTTTTGACCAAAAAAACTACAAGTCTAGTGTAAAGAGACAACACTAAGAGTAACAGAGAGGTGCAGTCCTTTCATTCCAGCATATTGCACAAATCTCAATGAATAGTCTTTCACGAATTGCTGCAACATGGTCTGGAGAGTCTCTGCAGACACTCTTAGAATTGCGGCTAAGGCACCTCGCTCACAGTACAGCCTGACTTTGAATGGACTGCGAGCGAAAAGCTTTGGAGATTTTGGAGGACGATGCTAAGTTCTAAATTCTTGCGCTGAGGAGCTGCAGGTGTTCGCTTCTGACAAAAATGCGCCTGAGGACACGCGAAGACGCATGAAGATGCCATACAGTAGTGGCTGTGGACGCAAGTGACACTGGTGCTGTTGAGCTCAGAGATTTCTCTGCGGATTTTGCTTGTGCTTTTGGGGACTCTTGCAATCCGCCTTCTCTCATTGCCTCTTGCTCGGGGGCTTCAACTGCCTGTGCTGGCAAACTTTGGGCAACTGCAAAATTCCAATTGCGCAGAAATGTTACTAAACAATCTGAATATATATATATATGTACACTCAACATATCCGCATGTGATTTATTCTGATCAGAGCCTCATCTGGAAGCAGCTGAACATGCTCAGGCCTTACACCAACATAATCATCGCTGGCAGTCTTCGTGGTTGAAAAGTCGAAATTTGCCGCCGCATTTCAAAGGTGCTTAGAGTTTTTAACTTAAAGATCTTAAAATAAAGAAATGCAAAATCCAACGGACTTAACAAACAGTCAGAATTTGGTTCGAATATATCTCGTGACCCTTGACAAGATTGAATTCGGCCCCTCATGCCCAGTTGCCCTTGAAGCTCCGCCATGATGGCTGGAAGCAACCACAGTGATCAACAGCACAACGTGAGCTCACTAGCGTAGTGGCTTGCTGAAAGATCTATCCGCTGTCGTATAGATCAATTGAAGGCTGGAGTCAATGAACTGCAGCTCCCTCAATTCGGATGGAGTTACTTTTTTGGCAGTGTCCAAATGCAGTCCTTTACTGCTCATTGCTCATGATTCTTGTGCACACATGTGTGCATAAAGCTTCGAACCAAATAGCATCGTGGAGCAAATCTTGAACTGATAGAACCCTCTGTCGGATACTGAGTAAAATTATACCTGTCTTCATACAGGTGTTGGCGTTGTTGCTGCAAATTGCCAGAAGACAGTGCGCTATAAAGGGGACTGGATCTTTTGCTGGATAGTTGTTAGCCGAATATCTCAGTGCAAAGCCAAAGACTGAGTGTCCTCGTCGCTCTTTTTTCCTCCATGTTGCTAGTCTCGTGGACCTTCATGAACTTGGATGGGTGGTGGATCTCCACCAGCAAACTCAAATGCTTCGTAGACCTGATGAATGTGGCAATTCAACCTCCACACATAAACTGTCGCATGCCGAGTAAGTATTCTACCATATTCTACCGACCCCCTTGATAAGACAGCAAAAAAACGCTTGGCAAAGAGTGATCCCGAACTGATTCTGGGGACTCGCAGGACAGTGTGCATTAGCCACTGACAATATTGGAACAAGCACCTTCAAGATCAAATTGCGAACCTGACACGTAGCTTGTCCTTAGGCATACTGGCTTGGACTCTTTCGGGAGAATTGGGGCTTAAACGCTCCCTTTATAGTTTCAAAGCTGCAACACATGTCTGAAGGCATGACAACGATTTACAAATGGACCGAGACAGTAGCTTTGTGGCTGTTACGGGTCTGCTAAACATGCAACAATAATTCCTAAAGCACATCCAAATACATATAGAAGGTAACCAGCGAGGCATCGTTCGGACAGGACAAGTTGGCCGACTAACAACTGCACAACAACCTTCAAGAGGCAACTGCTACAATCCGCTCAAACCACTTCAGACTAAGAGCTAACCCAGAAAGCCTTGAGCAACAAATCTAGAAGGTGCTACTCTTCTGTTGAAATGTAAGCAAAAGGCATCATTCAAACATATTGAATCATTTTCCATCATTTTGCGAGCTATTCGCTTTGACTCCATCCACTCCTATCATGCAGCCCATCCCGTGACTTGTCACACTACTGTACTTCAACTGTATGGTACATCCGTATGCTATATATAAATACAACATATTCATAATAATCAGCGACGCCAACATATACACATTCATAATTCATACAAATAACATTCACGCAAATGCCTGCAAACTTGGACACACCGCTCCCATTCCCTCTTCCTCATCATCCATTTTCATTTGCTATCATTCGAGAAATGATTCATTGAGTTGAGCCAAAGTTGCAACTCACCCTGCTTTCATTTTCTGCACCAGAAAAGCAAGACTTTCAGGTCAGCATCGCAGTATCATTCTGTGGCAATCGTGTACTGTACTGGCAAGTCTCTGTAAGCCTCTTCATCTGGGGCACTCACCTCAAATCGAGCTGCAAACAACTCAATCAAATCAGATATTCCAGCATTGCTACGTATTGCCACTGTATGCCCCTGTTGTCTTCTGTACCTCATTTGTGGGTGAAGTGTACACTTAGACTCCAAAGGGACAAGGTCAAAGCGTACTGCGCCAATGCTGCTCAATAGCGCAAAGCATCAAAGGATCTGAAGACTCTTTTCCACCGAGATCTGCTTCTTTGAAGCCTGAGCCACGACCTGCTCTGCTGGGCACATCAGTCACAGAACTGAGAAGCTCATGCAAGTGCACCCAGAAAGCCACATTTCTTCAATCTTTTTTGATTTTCCCAGGGCAAACCAAACATAGTCAAACTGCCCCAGATCTTAAGAAGAACAAGAACAATTGGAAGGGTCAGGCCTCGAAGCCGCATCTTGGCATTGGTGTCTCCTCAACCACATATTTCACTGCCATCTAGCGACACTGCTTCACGCATCTTCCTCCCTTCCATCTCTTCTCCATTTTCACTCTGCCATGATAACATGATGCAATGCTTTCTGGCAGCAGCTTCTGCAAAATTATGCATCTAATTGCTCACCCTAAATTTTGAAGCTTAGACACAGCTGACCGGAGAAAGCTGAAATCTGCCTGCAATGCGCTTCATGTTGGCACCACGCCGGCCAAGTAATCGACCTACCACACCGAAATCCTGGTCTGCCTCAATACCAACCAGAAATTGGCACTGCCAGCGACCACGCTCCTCAGCTCAAATCATCTTACGAGTCTTTCTAGTCTTCCAACATGCAAAAAAAAACATCGACCAAGGTCCTGGTCCAAGCTCTCAATTGACAATTTGTCCATTCTTGTCCACTCTGCCCCCATCACTCTACAAATGCAGGACTTTCCTTGATTCAATGACCAAGTTTGAGCCAAGTGTCTGGTCGCACAGGTCTTCCACTGCACAAGCTGGTCCTCGATTTGAACCGGGCATGGCGTGCACTGAACATAGTGACGTAGTGGAACTTCTCCAAAATTTCGAGGTGGCTTGGTAATAGCCAATACCACAACACACCAGAACTATATATCTTAAGACAGGGTTCAATTCCCAGATTTCTCTTCAAAGGATGTATGGAGCGAGAATCTAAGTACCTGGTGGCCTTACCGCATGTTGAGACTGCTCCGAGCATCTCTTTCCAGGATTTCCAGGACAGCTCTTTCTTGGGCGCAAAGCATTCACCACCAGCCTCCTGTGACAGATGCCAGCTTCTTGTCACAAATGGTCTTGCACAAACAAGGTTGCGTTGTCAATGTGTTGTTAATTGATGAATTGATGTCAATGGTACCTTTCAGGTAGCAAGTGCAAAGCAGTGATCCAAAAACCGTGGATGCGGTGGACCATCACAGGAGTCCCAATGCATGAAGCACTGCTACGATCAAAGACTGACGTCCAAACCGCTACGACTAACGCTGCTCACACCAAATCCGAGCCTGTCGCAGGAAGATGCCCAAAGTCTCCACATGCTCAGTGAAGGGAAACCTTGAAAGTCTCCACATGTCCAGCCCAAATTGGCCCAAGCTACTTCTCCGCAAAACTCTTGCCCAAATCGTAGCACTTAAGAGAACGTTTAGACTCTGAAGTACAAGAGCCCTGATACTTTCAAAATCGCATGAGATGAGTATAGCAATAGATATTAGATGATATTAGTGCGATTCAATTCAAGACTTGGAAGCCTGCGAAGCGATGGAGAGCCTGAAGCGTTTTGTGTAAATATCTTCGCCACATTCTGTAGAATTCCCTTTTGATTGAGAACATTTGAGAACTACATGTGCCTGCAGCTGGCCATTTCAAGCATCGATCAATCATGGTCAATCTGTCTCCCTTTCCTTCCCCGGCTTTGGTGCAGCCATCCAACCCCAGTAGCCCCAGATAGCCCCAGTATCTATTCAGGTCACATGTCGTAACAGCGCATCCAGGATAGTTCAAATGCTGGAGTAGTGCCAGGACCAGTGAGCCGATTGGCATCCTGCAGCGCCGATGCAAAGTCAGGACCCTGTCTAAAGTAAAAACAAAAGGAGGAAGGGTCCTCACCGCTTCACATCCTGAAAGATCTTGAAGATGCTCTCAAACTGAAAACCATGTGGGCACATCCATATTTGGGTTGCACATGTTTGCAGGAACGAGCCAAAGATGACTCCACAACCATGGCAGCGTCCTGCATGAAACTTCGAGGGCCGCAGCTCATGTAGACTATGACGCGCACAGAACCTACAACTGGCAAGACTCGGTCGGACAAAGATCATTGGACATGGGCGACTGGGTCCATGGGCACATGCACACTTCAAAAAAAAAACATTCATTTGGACAAGTCCACTAGCAGTGAATATTTTCCACAATGTCGCAAGACCAAGAAATTGCAAAACATGAAACCACTAGAATTGAGAGACTCTATAGCCAGCAAGGCTGCTTTTTGGTCATTTGAAGCTCACTCCAGCGTAGTCTGAATATGGCCAGGAAGCTTTGGCGAATTCGGTCCACTTCCTCCTGACCAGCAGGTAGACCACTGCGCCAGCTTTGACATGCCAGGCCCCGACGAGGAGGATCCAAAATTAAGACCTGAACCGGAAAAAAAATCCGAAGATTTGATATTGTCAGTAAACTCACAGCCGCTTCACATTCATTTATGTTCATGGTCTATTTATCAGAATTTGATAGTAGTTATATAGTCATATGCATTGTCTATCATTGTCTATGTCTGAGATGATCTGAGTTTCCAGGAAACATCCATCTGAAATCTTCAGAATGTGCATACGCCTCCGCAGGACCACCCAACGCTGAAACACCACGTTGCAATGCAGCATCTGCTGAAAGGGCACTAAAGGTTGCTTGCACAAGCCTAAGTAAAGCATTTCATGCACACGTAAGAAACTTAGTAGATACATATAGGTACAATGTATCTAAAAACATATATATCTTAAAATATCTTAAAATATCTTAAAATATCTTAAAATTGCATGAAAATGCCTGAGGTCGCAAAAAACATGCTACCTGACAAAATATCTTGATACGAACTGTAGATGAGAAAAACATCAAACCACGTGACACATTTAAAATATACTCACCGTTTCTTCTCTGTTGAGCAACCTGCTATAGTAATGTGCTGGAACCCAGACATATTTGGAGCCTGCAAGGCTCAATTCACGTCAAGCTACTCTTGGTCGATCGCGGCAGCATTGACTTTGAACAGCTCGCCACTTTCCGGATTTGAATCCTTTTGCCACACGTTCAATGCAATGTCTGTGTCATTCTGAGTGTGAAAGAGACATGGCTAAATCTGTGGAGATGACAATAAGCATCAGCTTTCCATCCAGGACCGAGGCTACAGTGAAGCGGTCACTCCATTTTCATAGGAGCCCAGAGCACAGCGTTAGGGACGATCACCGTCCCCGTTGATGCCAAGGGACTGTGCTTAGCAGCGTCACTTTGGTAGCTTCCGCCACAGCATGTGCCAAGCTCAAACCAATCACGCCCACACCGCCACAGAGCTCCAGGAGCCGAAGTGGCGGCTTGGCCTGGACAACAGCCAAGCGAAGCAGAAAGACACACAGAATGACACACAGAAAAACATAGAAAATAAGATTAAAACTTAAAACAATGAAAGATGCAGTATCAGTACTGAATCAGCATACTTTTCAGTACCGCTGCAGTGAACGGACTGTGCTAACATGTGCTACCTATTGCAGTAAGTCAAAGCAGTGGAGCAGCAAAAGTTCAAGGTCGGAAACTGGCAGCTCTTCGCCTGCAGCGAACCCAAGGCGATCTTGAGCTGTGCCTCCAGTCAAGAAGTGAAGATAAACAGCAAGGAGGCCACTGGAATCAGCTTGTTCAAAATAACCTGAAGGTCATGCAAGCTACTCAACATGCAAAGCTTAGGATGTCAGCACCCTTGAGCAGTTTCACTCAACACTATGCATTTTTTTTGTGCCTCAGAGCGGACTTCTACTTTTTCTCAGCGGGCATGCCGCTTTGATGAGACAATTACGAATCTTCAGAAATCTCACTAACATGAATGCACAACCGACACAGCCCTTCTAATTATTTTGAATTTCAGTCTGCACCTTCATGTCTCGTAGAATCTCTTCATAGACGATGAGATTTGCCTTCGCGACCACTTTATGGTATCAGGAAGGCTGCAAGCCCAAGACTGCCCAAGAGCTAGCAACTATTCGCTTCACTTCATGAGGAGGTTGTTCTGAATCGCTCGGGTTTCCTGATGGTTTTCTTGTCTGCATAAGTGTTGAACCTCCCATTTCAACCTCCCAGCCTGTCGAAAGCTCTTGGCACCAAAGGCAAATGGCAGACCGTCCAGCTTTTCAATCATCGTTGCCTGGACTTTGCCTAGCATGCTCAGGATTGCTTAGGCCTCTCTGCATCAACTCAAGACTGGAAACTTTGGAAAGCTGCAGTGCTACACAGAATAAGAAATATAAGAATCGAGACAACGGCAATATACTACTGTATCTTTCATTGTCGCGCACCTCGACGGCTTTTCGGACGTTTTTGTTCCCAAGCATTCTTACGTTTGGAGCGCATCTCCTCAGCTTGTGGGAAACTTGGCCAGTCTTGGCCAAGTCCAAGCGCACTCAATGCTTCTCTCAATCTTCCGTTGTGTTTGTATCATTTTGATTCATTTCGTATCACGTTTCCACTAATTTCCACTCTGTTTTCATCGGATCAGCGCCAAACCCTTTCCAGGCTTGGATCTGGTGCTCGCCAATGGACCAAGATTGAATGCCCTCAGTTTGGTCGGCCATTTTCAACCTCTTTTTTCTCCTAGTGTTAACAATAAGTATTAGGTGCAATGAAGAGTCGCTTTGCATTGCCACATATTGCCGCCTTTTCTATTTTCTATTTGGCTTTGTGAAGGGTGAGAAAGAGGCTCAGCTGACGACATTGATCACTGGATGGCATATCCACAGGCCAAAGATTGTCAATCAATTCATCCTTGGTGAACGAAAAATCACTCTAGTCTTCCGTCTCATCCAAGAACTTGTGAATCTCAGTGCTTGGCTAAGAAGCAATACAGTATTTTAATGGTTAAATTATAACCGAAGGAAGTTTAGAAGTCAAACTTCCGACAATATAGACAGATGAAAAGCAGGGATGGGAAGAGTAAGAGTAAGAGTAAGAGAAAGAGAAAGAGAAGGAGAAGAGAAGGGAAGAGAAGAGAAGAGAAGAGAAGAAAGAAACTCAAAAAGAGAAAACTTCAGAAGAAAGAAGATCCAGGTGTGCGAAAAAGTAGGAAAGTCGCAACACTGTGTTTTTCCAATGATTTGTGGCTCCGGAGGGTGGCAGGCGCAAGGGATTGTGCACTTTGCCAAAAGTGAGCAAAACGTGGGGGTTTTGTAGCATTTCCAAAAACGATGGCAGGCGTGGGGCATTTGAAGAGGATCTGCAAAGATGCATTTTCCGTGGCAGGCGCTACAAGAGACATGTTCATCAGAGTTGTTAGGAGGTCCGGGCGCTGATTTCCTGAGAGGGGTTGCATTTTGGAGCATCAGATCTCCAGGTTTGCTGAGATGATTTTGCGTGACAGGTGCAGCACTTCTTATGACCTGGCATCACTTTTTCGTGGCAGGCGCAGTACTTTAGACAGGTGGAGTGGAAAAATCGCAAAACGCATTGGTACGAGGCCGTCAGCTCTGCACTCAACTTTCCATTTTTGAAGAAAGTCTCGCAGAATTGCTTCGTTTTTGATGTTGTCAAGTTCAAAAATTGAGGAAGTCTCGCAGAATTGCTTCGTTTTGGATGAAGTTCCAAAATTGAAGAAGTCTCGCAGAATTTCTCGTTGTGGAAGCTTGCAGATAGACAGATAGACAGATAGACACAACTGCAATTACAAGTGCCACTACAACTACAACTGCAACAACTACTACAACTGCACTCCAACTGCAACTGCAACTGCAACTACAGCTGCAACTACAACTACAACTACTGCTACTGCGCTACACCACACTACATCCAGGAGTTGCGAGTGAGGTGACCACTGCAATGATTGCAACCACTCCAAAAAACACAACTCCAACCACCTTTCGGTCCATCAGTGGATTCGCTCTGCCATCCGTGATTCACAACAACCAACCTCTCCTATAGGTTTCCTATTTCTGAGACTTCCGCCACCGCCTTGTGCGGTACTTCTGGTATATGTACCATAAGGTAAAGTAATATAAGTATGCTTCCACCCAGAAAGAGAACGTGTTCAAAGTTGCAAATCGATTTGGAGATGCGAAAGCATGATAAATCGAACAACACAGGTCTGGTAGCGCTTTGCCTTCCAGTGCCATTCCAAATTCTGTTGGGTTTCCAAGCCGGGAGCAAATGAGCCACGTTGACCGTTCCAGAGGAGAACAAGTTGCACACGGCCTCATGTGGCTACAAAATGATGCAATACGAAGTCCCCAAAAAAATCCTGCAATGTGACATCATCCTGAGAATGGCTGCAACATGTTGCAACTGTACTTCGCTGGCAAGAGTTTCCTTCTTCCAGTGGTTTGTGCAACAACTTTTTGCATTTTGTGCTTTCGCTTTCATTTGACTCTTCTTGTGCTTGCGAGGCACCAGTTGATCCCTCCAGCGTGAGCTCCACATGCCGCAAAGAGGGCTCTGTTGAAGCAGGATCTTTGTGATCGAAAGGCTGCACCTGACAGGATTCTTTGACTCCCACACATTTTTCTGAAATGTGTGAGACATTTCAGGAACTTGAGGTCACTTATGGTCACTTTCTACTCAGCATAGGATAGTAAACTGGTAAATTTCCTATACCTCTGTGCTTTCACAACAGTGTTTTAGCGAGACCTTTGGCAGCTTGAGGGCTTCCTCCAGAGTTGCTAATGCAGCATCCTTAGATGGTAAATAGAGAGATAGTGTAACGTGATAGTCTGACATGAAAACACTTGGTTTGCTTCTTCATCGTGCGTCACAAACTATATGCGTTGAACAAACCTGGAAGAAACATCAAGAAACGGTCATTCAATGTGCATCGAACGTCTCCTAGTGCCAGGAAGCAAGTAAGGGATGATTTGCCCGACAGCCATGACACCTGCCAATGCACAAAGCAAAGAAACCGAAGCATACCGAAGCATTCCTGGAAGATGAATAATATGCATGTAGATTACATGTGACATGAGATTGGACGGGACATGTGCTCCGGGCATCATGGGGCACGCCTGGCAACTTCGAAAGTGCCTCCACCAGTTGGAATGTCTCTATCGAGCATGTGACAGTCTATCTCTGCCTGCAAGGACTTAGACCTTCCATAGAAAACAAACAAAAAAGCATGTCTCGTTAATCATCCCAAAAATGGATGGTTTGCTATTAAAAATGACAAACACTATCGGTCTATTGGTGCCACGAATTTCAAGTCATACCCATGTACAAATCTAGTGGATGGTTCGAGCCTTTGCGGAACAGGCCAACTACCGTCTTTCCGTCTTTGGTAGGGCCAACCGCGAGTTTCGCACCTGAGCTCTGTGGCTCTGAACTGTCGAAGTGGAAGAAGTCAAAGCACACCAAAATATGGTCCATATATACGATTTGTATCAATTTGTATCAATTTGTCAATATTCGTCAGAGAGTTTGATTTGTCGCTGGGTTCGCTTTCGACTATGACATGTGAAATGACATGTGAAACCGGAATCTTTAAATGGATTTCATGCTTTGATCTTGGTTTCTGTTGTATTGATTCTGGAATGCCGCTCGGTTGCGAGTGCGATATCCATCTGGCGATGCAGCCTCTCATGAACCCAGGGTGCACCACTTCATATTGTTGAGATTTGTTAAGATGTTCTTCTTCTTTGAGATCTGTCCGTTTCAGTCGCAGAGAGTCTTTCAAGGATCCTTAGGCTTTTGGTCTACTTCTCAATTTTTTTGCAAAAAGTACCAGGATAAAGCAAGATAAGCAAGTCCTAGCAAGTCTATTCCTTACACAGAGACTTCCACCGTTTGGTCAGTGCATTTTTGTGGCACCCAAGCGACCCGAGCTGGCATCCCTTGGCACGGATTTCACACAGCACACGGCCTATTGCCATGTATTGCCATACATCAATATACATCATACATCCAGGATGAGTCAATCGGCCAATGGCAGAATGATGCAGAATGGCCAGAATGGCCAGAATGGCAACCAACTCACCCAGGTCATCCCAGGTCCATGTCTTCTGGATCTGATTGGATCGTGCCTTGAAGAGCTTTGGTGCTTCTTGACCACGGCTTCGATTCCAAGCCGACAACTGTCGCCTTGGCAAGAAGACACCGTTTTAATCTGCACACCGTCAATTACAGAGGCACAAACTGGTCCTCTATTCAATGCCACGTGCTTGAAGCATCTTGGAAGGGGGATTGCAAGACATCTGTCCAACACAATCCAATTTCCACAGGTTGACAAAACCAATAAGGCAAGCTGCAAGCTCTCGAGATCCTGCTGAAGCCCCAAAATCATTCATGCAAACAAAAAATGACAGTTATGCGCAGGGGTGAGATGTCTTGACGAATGAGTTCGCGTGCAATCATTGGCCGAGAACTTACGTACAGTAAATATCTGTGTATGATACATGCACATAGATGCAATAGGATGCAATCATAAATTGCAACAATTTGGAGGATACTGGTGGAGTCATGCACTCCTCTGGGCAATGATCGTTTTGACAAGTGCAGCCCCAAGAAGCGCAGCCAGACCTGCAACGCCAAATTGTCCTACTGTTACTGAAGATTTCAATCGTGTAAATCCTACTGGTACGAGTACATCATTTTTGTGATTTTTGTGTTGCTTCGATTGTAATTTTGCAGGACACGTATTATCTGGATTCATTGGGAAACGTGTCGTCCAACTCTGCAAAGGCTGTGCTTTTGGATTGCCACAGTTTGTTGGCCTGATGCTTGGTCGCACTCTCACAGTTTCTCGCTGCACCGCTTGCCGCCGGACCCTGGAAATGTGAGGGCGAAAATAGGACGAAACCGAAAGCTGCTTTGAAGAAGGCTACATGATGTGACAAAATAGACCCCAAACCATATTAGTCTATATTGTATTCATGATGATGTTTGAGTCAAATTTGATGCTACTCAAATTCCCGAAAACAAAATCAAATTGATTGATGCCGGCTTCGCAGCACCCTGTCTTAAGCAAGGCTCCATAGCAGTAGTGTTGAACCTTAAGAATCTGTGAGCACGTCTGGCAAGATACGGCATGTGCCTTCTTCCTCAAAGAAATTTCAGTGCTTGGGTTCCCAGTGGGTCTCTCTTTTATCCTGTCCATCCTTTTGTGAGGACTGGTTGGAGGTCTCTGTCTTGCTGTAGTGCTGTACATTTCGTTGCTGGAGGATGGAGCAAAAAGTATGCCAACACACGCTGCAGTGACCATGGAGCATATGACGACCTACAAATTTGCAGGTCTTTGCTGGTATAGTCGTGCGTCCGTGTGCAGTTTCGTTGCTAGATGCTCTTCGGATGCTTTTCAGATTCTTTTCGCATGTTTGAGGATCTTCTGGGATGTTGTAATGTTGTCCATTTTGTTTCTCGATGTTGTCCTGTTTGAACCGTAGAGACTCATCCACCCAGCAGCGAAGCCTGCCGGAGATCCGAGCAGCGCACAAGCCAAGTGTGCGACGAGCTCCCCATACCTCACATCTCGAAAAGCGTCCATCATTTCAAACACCAATTGCACAATCAAAAGATTTTCAAACTGCGGATAAAGTTCGATACAGTAGCCTGCTTCAAATAGAATCTTCTTTACAGCAATAGGCCCTAAAATTCGGTGCAGCACCAATGACAGCGGCCATTGAGCTGCTTGCAAGGCGACCTTCATAAAGATTGTAAGCTCACAAGTTCCATGATGCCATTTAATGATTTTTTCCCAGCCATACCTTGCAATGAAGCATCTTCAAAAGAAGCAAGGCGTTGGCGTAGCCACCACGGAGAAACATTAAAATTCTCGGTTTAAGGCTGCATTATAGATTCGGAAATCATGTTCTATAGATTCCAAGCCATTTAATGATATTTAATGAAATTCAATGAATTTCAATGATATTCTATGATAGTTCATAGATGTTCATAGTTCGTTCCCAGATGCTGGAGCCAGAATGGCCAGTTCTATGTGCCAGAGCCTTTGCTGAGACCGCTGGCACCTAAGCAACAGCAATCACAGTTGACATAGAAATTCTTGACAAATGGCGAGAACCAAAGTTGGCACTCGCACAAATTCATAATACTAGTATCTATCAATATCTCATTGACACACACAATGTCACATGCCAAAACTGGACATTTCATATCTACATATATTGACTCACATTTCTTCCGTGTCCTTCCAAAGGATGCTCCAACCGGCAGCCAAAAGCTACTGCTTGCTCCTCTAGTGCACGTTCTTTAGGGCCATATTCGTGAGGAAAATGATGAGAGGACGCTCGAAACCAGCACTTGCAGACCGGGTGAACCTTCCTGTAACATCTGTAAACAAAACAAGTAGATTTCAACACTTCAACGGTCTCGTTCTCATGACTTCCCTTGTCCGTCCAACTGAAGAAATTGCTGAAGTCAGCCCATTTGACAAATCTTCTGATTAGTCGACAGATGTCGACAGTGAAGCCAGGAATCTTTGGACGTCCAACATGACTTCGTAAAGATAACCTGTCCAGGAAGAGGAGAACAAAGGAGCAAAATGCCAAGCTCGGTTTCAGCACCCTCAAAGTAGTGACTCTGGTCCTTATGTCCCAGTCTTTCACGAAGGCTCGACAACTAGGTAGGGTTGAGTTTGATCATGTTGGCCACTGTTGGCCTTTATCATCTTTATCTTACCCAGATTTTTATCAGCGACCCAGCGTCAGTTTCAAATCTCCACCCAGGAATCTGATGGAATCTGCGCCTTGGAGATGTCTGCCATACTGCAGGAAGCCAACATTCACTCAGCATGAAGTCAAGATAGGACGCTGGATGAAGCTGGTATTGCATCGTGACAGGATACATGATATAAGTATATATATATAATATAAGTTGAATCTTCCACAGCCCATTGGATATGTACGCACATGAAACAAGTTCATCTCAACCCCCACAAAGAATCACGCAAGGTTGCGCCATTATGGCCGGGTTTGGAACACATCCAGCTCCTAAATGTATGCTCGGTGTTCCTTCGCAGGTGTTACTGGCTCTGCTTTGCCTGTTTCGTTTTGAGCCATTTGGCTCCGGTACGCGAGCATAGGGCATCAGCAGAGCGCATCAGCAGGCAACCATCAATTTGTTCCGTCCCGTTCTCTTACTGTAGTGACCCTGCTTACAGACTCCAGCTTGAGAGCTCCACTTTTTCGTGAACAAACTTGCTTGTTTCTCGAGCATGGGTCTGCAAACCCGCTCCAAAGCCTTGCCCTCCTGCCACCGACCGTACAGTTACGACGACTACAAGTGCCAAGGGAAAGGTCTTTCAAAGACTCGAAGTAGGATGGTCTCTTTACCATGTCGGAAATGATTTTGCAGGCTCCAACTTGATATACTTGGTTCTTTCTTTCTATGAGTAAACTGAGTAAACCTGAATCGACCTGCTTGTGCTTGAAGGCCCGCAATCTTCTAATGTGATGGTCTGTGCTGGGATCCAAATGGGATCAGTGCACAGTGTATTTTGTCACAGGCAGGAAGGTTTCCAATTCCGGGGGTCATCCTTTGGAGGTGTTTTCACGATTTCCAGTGAATGCTCCAAACTCCAAGCTATCAGCCACTCATGGTGCGCAGCTTCCAAATGTGGAAGAGGAAAAACGCACCAAAGCTAAAGCTTTGCAATAGCTTCACATAGCGCCATAGTGACATGGCCTCATGATGCTTCATGTTGCAAATCTTTCAAATGTTCAAATGGCAAAGGTGGCAAAGGTCTTTAAATCAACATTAAAATCATTAAAGGTGAAGAGCCACCAAAGCCACAGCTTGAAGAGCGATGCTTTCCCTAGCGGCGCTGTGAATGGCGCAAAGCTGAGCAAAGATGGCCACAAAATCGTGAAACGAGCTTTGAACATTTTGAACACTTGAGCGGCTTTGCTGAACAGATTCGGCGAAACCTGTTGAAGTTAACGACGGTTAACGTGTGCTGTTCAAGCAACAAACGGAGTCGCTTTGACAGTATTTGGATATACATGGATATACATTTAGATGTTCATGGAGCCTTTACATACACGGTCGTACAGTCATACACATTCAACATCTTAAGCTAAGTCTTTCCGGCATCCCTCATGATCCTAGTGAAATGGAAATCTTGAATCCCTGCAACGTGACTGTGTAGGAGGTGTGCACGTTTGAAACAGGGACTTAAAGACTTCTCCTTTGCATGAGTGAGAAAGTCCAGGAAATGACTGAGTTTGGCCACCAGGTCTCCTTGCTTCGGTAGCATCACAAGTGTACGACTGCATTCAATCGAACTCAAGTGCATGACATCCAAGATACTTGGAAATCCACAGAAGTCCAATAACTAAACTAAACCAAATAATTTGCTGACTTGAAAGCTCACCGTGAGAATTGTGAATATCTGCAACTCCGTTGCCCTCCCTCAAGGAACTCAGTCTGTACACTGCAATTCGCTCCGGCTGGGGCTTGTCGATTTGCACGATTCGCACGATTCGCACCAGCCGCACAAGCCTCGAATTGCCTTTGTCTTCAAATATTAAAGTTTTCAAATCGTCCTGGGGCCGTGAACTGGGCTTGGCCTTAAAAAAGATCTGCCCACAGAAACATCAATAAACAATAAGATACAAGAAAATAGAATAAGATAGAATAAAATGTAATTTGGAAACCGCTTTGCTTTCTTGTTTTTTTTGATAGAACCTCTTCAACAAGGGTGTGCAAATTCAGAACATAAAAAAAACACTACCCATGACTCATTCTACCCTTTGCCAAAGGTGCGTCGATGAACACGGGAACCACAATTCGCTCAAAGCCACCTCTGTACAGAGAATGATTGGCACATGGGGCCCAGCCCAGATTCTGGCAAACTGTGCGCGGAACACACTGTTTTCACAGTTGAAGTCGCTGGCATTGCAAGCGCAAAAATGCACATCTGTCCATGTTCCGGATTCCGGTGGATTCCATGGCGCAAGACTGCAAACCTTCCGTGTTTTACAATGATTTTGAATGCAGTCCTCGCTTGCGTGGATGTGATTTTGACCCAACTTCCTTGAGTTTCCGTTGTTTGTGCAGTTCAAAGCCATTGCTTCAGGTTCGCTGGACTGGCACAAATATTTCTTCCAGTCTGCTGTAGATCCGGTGCTTCGCCACTGGGAAAGAAGTCGAAGCCTTTACCCCGAAATTCCTCCGGGCGACATCCCGTGATCGGCCCTTGTGACTAGCAGTTGAAATTTTGGGGTGTCTCAAGACAATTCAAAACATATACGGAGCCAAATGATGTCACAGTGACATGTCATCAACCACAAACTACACTACATCAAACTACGACTATACAATCAAAGTGTTGGATGAGCAGGACCGTTGGACACATGGCTGAAAAATGACGAATATCTGAATATCTAGTCACCTTCCAGAAGACATATCGTAGGGAGGCAACATTTCATGAGGCTAAAGTCTTGCACATTGTAAAAGGAAATCAAAGGAACGCGGGTGGACAAGTTAGACGTTCCTTTCCCATGCTTAGAATTTAGATGAATTTAGGATTGATTTGGTCATAAGTTGGTTCAGTATGGTTCAGCCTCATTTTGATTCGTTTCATAACGTTTCATAACGTTTCATATTTGCATATATTTGCATATATTTGCATGATCCTTCGAGATCCTTGACTCTTCGTGATGCCAATCTATTCCGTCTATTCCTGTCACTTCTGCAGCAAAGGCTCGTCTGACCCCTGCTGGCCACCAGCCAAGCAAGGGCAGATCACAGGGTGGTGTCTCAGCAGCCCGACGGGGGCAAATCGGAACGATTTGAGTAGCGTTGTCATAGGTTCTTACTTCTTATTTTAAGACTCCACGAGAGTCTGATGTACATGCTTTCAACCCTGCTGTCATTTGGAGCATCAAGTGCTTCCTGGATCTTGATGGTTTTGTTGTAAAATCATGGCCTCAAGAAACAAACCCATCAATATGCGAGCCTAGCAAAAATGCTGTGACTGTAACATGCAAACCCTTACGCCAGAAACCACAAGTTTGAACATCATGATCACTTTGACAGTCTCATAGACTTAACACCAGTAGTGCCGCGCAAGGCGGTGGCGGAAGTTTCGAAGATATGATACTATAGGAGAGGTTGGTTGTTGTGAATCAGGGATGGCAGAGCGAATCCACTGATGGACTGAAAGGTGTTTTTTGGGAGTGGTTGCAATGGTTGCAGTGGTCACCTGGTCGGTCACCTCACCCACAACTGCTGGATGTAGTGTGGGGTAGTGCAGCTGTAGTTGTAGTTGTAGTGTAGTGGAGTTGTAGTTGTGGTGTAGTGTAATTAGCGTAGTGTAGTTGCAGTTGCATTGGTGGTGGTGTAATGAGTGTAGTGTAATGTAATGTAGGGTAGTGTAGTGTAGTCTAGTGTAGTGTAATTAGCGTAAAGTAGTGTAGTTGTAGTTGTAGCTGTACTTGTAGTTAGTGTAGTGTGGTGGAGTGTAGTGTGGTGTGGTGTTTTGTGGTGTGGTGTGGTGTAGTGTGGTGTAGTGTCGTGTAGTGTCGTTGTAGATGTGGATGTAGATGTAGTTGTAGTTAGTTTAGTGCAGCGTAATGTAGTGTAGTGTAATTGAGTGTAGTGTAGTGGAGTGAAGTGTAGTGGAGTGTAGTGTAGTGTAATTCAGTGAAGTCTAGTAGAGTGGAGCGTAGTGTAGTGTAATTAGCGTAGTGTAGTGTAATGTAGTTGTAGTTGTAGCTGTAGTTGTAGTGTAGTCTAGTCGAGTCTAGTTTAGTGTAGTGTAATTGAGTGTAGTGTTGTGTAGCGAAGTGGAGTGGACTGTAGTGTAATTAGTGTAGTGCAGTGTAGTGTAATGTAGTGTAGCTGCAGTTGTAGTTGTAGTTATGGTAGTGTAGTGTAGTGTAATTGAGTATAGTGTAGTGTAGCGGAATGTAGTGTATAGTGTAGTGTAGTGAAGTGGAGTGTAGTGTAATGTCGTGTAGTTGTAGTTGTAGTTGCAGTCGCAGCTGTAGTTGGAGTGTAGTGTACTTGAGTGTAGTGTAGTGAAGTGGAGCGTAGTGTAATTCGTTTAGTGTAATGTAGTCTAGTGTAATGTAGTTATAGTTGTAGTTGTGGCTGTAGTTGTAGTTGTAGTGTAATTGATTGTAGTGTAGTGTAGCGAAGTGGAGTGTAGTGCAGTGAAGTGTAACTAGTGTATTGTAATGTAGTCTAGCGCAATGTAGTTGTAGCCGTAGTTGTAGTTGCAGTGTAGTGTAATTGATTGTAGTCTAGTTTAGTGAAGTGGAGTGTAGCGTAGTGTAGTGTAATCAGTGTATTGTAGTGTAATAAGTGTATTGTAGTGTAATAAAGTGTAGTTGCAATTAGTTGTAGTTGTAGTTGTAGTTGTAGTTGTAGTTGTAGTTGTAGTGAAGTGGAGTGTAGTGCAAGTAGTGTAAGTAGTGTATTGTAGTGAAATGTAGTGTGATGTAGTGTAATGTAGTGTAGTTGTAGGTGTAGTTGTAGTTGTACTGTAGTGGAATGTAGTGTAGTGTAGTGGTTGTAGTTGAAAATGCCACACAACCCTCACGTTTTGCTCACTTTTGACAAGCCACGCAAAGCGACACCGAACGTCCAAAAGTGCTCCGAACCCGTCAGTTTTGGACACTTTTGACTTCGAAATGTGCTTCGTGCCACAACGGCATGCATTTTTTTATCGACATCTCAACTTCCAAAAGTGGTCTGAACGTGGTGTATTTTGTACATTTTGACTTGGAAATGTGCTTCGCGCCACAACGGCGTGCGCTTTTTCGGAGTCGCAGCTTTCAAAAGTGGTCCGAACGTGAGGTGTTTTTAGCTTTTTCACTTGCAATTGTGCTTCGCGCCACAACTGCGTGCAATTTTTCATCTCTCATCTGGCCACATGGCTCCGCACCCGCCGCTTTAGCGAGCCTACTTTTCGACCCTCCGGAGCCACAAATCATTGGAAAAACACAGTGTTTCGCGACTTTGCTACCTTTTCGCGC
>Ga0126342_10002357_pt1 | contig 29295 bp, 28 predicted proteins | sample Cyp1metagenome_FD_92528 | JGI IMG/M metagenome (GOLD analysis project Ga0126342, IMG submission 92528) | Coral microbial communities from Lord Howe Island, Old Settlement Bay, Australia - Cyphastrea 1 metagenome | ecosystem: Host-associated > Invertebrates > Cnidaria > Coral ...
CACTCACTCACTCACTGTACATGAACATTCACTCTTATACTTCCTCTTCCCTTCTTGCTTTTCTATGCTCAGTCTAAGTCTAAAGAAGTTGGTAACATGTGGGGTTATCCGGTCCTTTAATTGTTGATTGTTAGTTGATCCCAGTTTAACCCAGTTGTCCTTGGGGATTAATCTCTGCGGTTGCACTCTGTTTTTTTTAACATAGCAATGGATTCGTTCATATTTTTCAATGGGTAAATCATCTATAAGTGGGCCGTTTTCCATGGCAAACTGTGAAACTGCTGGAGGGTTCCCAGAGATTGTAAGCATGAGGAACCACGATAGGGATGTCCATGTGAGGTGTCTTGCATCATTATCAGCTGCTCCGGTCAGGAGTTGTAACCCCATATAGCAGTGTGAAGGTAGAAGGTTGAACTCTAGGGGTTCTCAACTGATGAAATTTACGAATGTTTGACTTGAAGAGAAGCAGATAGTAGAGTATAGTAACCCCAAAAAGATACCTAAAAGTGTTTGGGGGATGGTAGTTCGATGATGTTTACCTCATATTTCCATAAGTCTCCAACTTTTCGATCCACGGGGTTTCCCAACCTTTCACCAGGAAGAGAGGGTGCCCAAGCCTTTGCAGTTGGGCATTCGAGGCTTGTGACTCTATAGATCTCCATTTATTGATGTGATTTCCTGGCCATGACGAAACAAACTTGGTGGGGTAAATGATCTGAGATGATCTGAGCATTTCCAGCATTTCTGATTGCCACACTAAAAGTTATTGTTCTCAGAAAAGAATCTGAATCATCTTCAGATGTTGATGGATTAAAGAATGGATTTTGATGGATTTTGGGTATCTTTTTGGGGTTACTATACTATTTGGGGGTACATACAAAATACCTATATGATTATTCTCATTGGTGACTGATCATCTTCCCAGCCAGGTGGCAAGATGTCGGAGCAAGAACTGAGCGATGCAGCTGAGGTGGGCAAGCTGCAAAAACGAGGGTCATTTCAGCGAGATAAGCTGCAAAAATACACATCAGATGATTACCCTCTGGTTATGTCAAAATAGCTATTGAAAATGGCCATTTATAGTGAGTTTTCCCATGAAAAATGGTGGATCTTTCCATAGTTATGTAAACGTTTACCAGAGGGTAATGGTAATTTCACAATGAATAGAGTAATGAATAGTACTGATCATGATGATACAGATGATGAGAATATAGTAACTTGAGTTTAGTAATGATCATGATGGTACATGATGATGAGAATATAGTAATTGAGTAATGATCATGATGATACAGATGATGAGAATATAGTAATTTAGTAATGATCATGATGATACAGATGATGAGAATATAGTAGCTTGAGTTTAGTAATGATCATGATGATACATGATGATCATATGATGATGGCACTAATAGTATTTTACTTTATACTCTTACTTTAGTATAGACGTATCATTGTTTCCTGATAATCACAGCCGTGCTTGGCATAGCTGGAATTGCCAGAAGAATCATATGGCCTGCAAGCCAAAGTCACCAAAAATTGGACTGGTGAACAAGGGTGAACAGCTCGTTGTGTTATCGAAATGGCAAAAAATCTGGATAGATTGGAACCATACACAACTCGTTGTTTTTTGTTGGTGGGATTGGGTACTATATGAACACCATCCATCTCAATGGTGATCACCTGTTAGCAGGATGCCCGTTGTTTGCATTGGCTTAGTCACCGTATTTTCTCACTAAAAGTACCACATCTTGGGAGAACAATTTTCCAGATACATCCATCTACCCCAACAATTGTTGATTTCATCCCATTATGCATACAATCGTGGTTGCTATTGTGAATTTATCCGACACATATCCATATTATTTCACCATGATTACATTTGTGGTGGTTTTATCTTACCAAATCTTGATGGAATTGATGTATGTTGATATGAGTTGATGATGTTAGATTCCCCATTTTGATGGTTGAATCATGTTGAATCCTTATTTGGTTTGCTTAAAGTCACCAATTACAATCTGGTTATTTAACATAACCATGGCAAATCACCATGTTTAATAGGTAAACCATCTATTTCTATGGGCCATCTATACCATGGCTATGTTAAATAACCAGATGGTAACCATTGCAGGATACATCAGGATACGATGACCCACATATTTTCTGCCGTTCCTGACAGATCACCAATCTCTCGATGCAAATTTTCATCGACGAAAGTGCCACGGCAATGGATCAATGGATGCACCATGGGTAAAGCGACCGGTTGAATAGGTTGGGTATGTATGTAGCCATCCTGAAGTAGATAGAAGATGGAATTTTCCAACATCTTCCCATTTTAGTGATTTGCTTAGCTTTTGATTTTTTTTCATCTTCTATCTTCTCCAGGATGACGATATGTATCTATATCATTCTATCTCTATCTATATATATATATACATGTATTTGCTTTAAGACTGTATTTGTTTGTTGATTTGGGCATCGTTTTGATTGGCCATGCTTTGGGCGGAAACTTTCATGACCTATGTGGGATGATCCTATAGAAATAGATGCACTGATGAGTCCAAAGCTGCTAAGCTATGGCAGAATGGGGGCATGAATATCTATGAACAGCTATGAATTGATGTGAAAACCAAGCCACTGAGTTTTGATCCTCAGAATCCGCGACTGGTTGGTGGTTCCAACAACGAATCGCGTTCCGTGGTGCGCCCCTAAATCATGGGGACAGCAAGAACATCCAGGTTGTAGGTTGATGGTTCATTTCTCCAATGGTTGTTTGCGATATCCAGGTGCAAACTGTCATTGAGGTCCAATTTTGTAGATCTAATCCTTGCTTCTACATCCTCAAGGTTTCTGTTGGTCCCCATGTCGACAATCATATTCTTTACATGGTGCATGATTTCATACCCATATGCTCCATGTATGGAATATGTACCAACATTTACCCCAAAAGTCATCCAAATGTAGGAACATATACCATACATGGAGCATCTGGGATATGATTTTCATATTATTTTCCCCATTCTTGGTGTGATCACGCAGCAAGCATTTTTTTCTTATCGACTCTGCAGAAAAACGACGGCATCAGGCCATGGTATCATGGCGGGTTGCCGTCACTAAGGTCCATCCTGCATTCCACTCTTTTTGCGCAGGTTACGACAGAAGGTCGATTGGGGCTGGTTGTTGAGCCGTTCATGGCGGCCCGGGGTGGCAACGTTGGAAATGGGCCCGAAAAATGGCCGAGTTGACACGTGGAGATTTTATCGAGTTTCGACAGATGGAAATGGGGCACTCTTTATATTTTGGAGAGATGGACCATGTGAAGAGTTGCACAGCAAGGGTTACGAAGACCCGTGGGTGCTGGGTGAAGGGATGCTGTCAATCAACGTTTTTTGGGTTTTTCGGTGGAAACAGATTGGCTAGTTTACCAGAGGGTATATCCCATTCATAATCCATTAAATCACTATCAAGTTCCATAGCCACCAAAAATTCGGGTATCAATCTCCTGACATCTCCGATCATCTCCGGAACACCCACTGGCTGCAATCTCCGGTTCCATCTTTGGAATAAAGGCTGTATAAGTGCCAGGGCGGAGTTATCATCTATGTATATTTATGTGATCTACCCAAGATGCAGAAAAACCAATCGAAATGCTGAACATCAGCTGCACAACTCTTTTCAGCATGCTTTGACCCTTGAAAGAAGCCACTAAATCCTCCAAAAAGTGGAGAAACATCACAGTCCAAATACTCTCAACATTTCCAAGCACTTTTTTCCCCCATATGTTCAGCAAAGAACATCCAGTTGGTCGCAGGAGGCAACGAACGCATCTGCCAGTGGTGGTCGCCTAAGCATTACCAAGCGCACCACGTCACAGGAGCGATGAGCGATTCGTCACGGTCTGTGAGTTGGTTGATTGGGGACCCAGCCCTTGATGGCTTAAAAACTGTAGGGGGTGAGATTGACAACTAACTGCTTTGTTAGGTGATTCGATATTTTATGATATGTTGTTATGACTATTCATATAAGCATTTATAAGCCATAGGTATCCATAGTTATGGAATACCTCTTTGCTAACCATCAGTTCATGGTTGAGTTGAGACCACTGAAGCAACCAGCCCTGGCAGCCTGTGGATACTCTGCTCACCTATTTCATGGTGGCCGAAACAAAGAACCCCGTAGGACAAGCAGTTTGTAAACAAACATCTATGGATGGAATGGGGAGATGTTCATCGCCACATTGCCATGTTTGGTTTACTTGGGCTGTTGATCTTTTCTAGTGAGATCTTGACTACTCGTTGCCTTACTTTGGTTTGAGTATCCTCTTGTGAGACTTGGGGCGTTGCACCTATCCGATTATCCAGTGTCTCAATGCATAGGGTAGTGGGATGCAGCCGTCAATTTGGAGCTCCATGTCCCGAAACTCACACATTGATATGGCCATTTGCTATCTGCAGGTGTTTCCTCATGATTTCTGCATGGCACTTGTCCTAAAACGAACAAACATGTGCCAAATGCCGAAAGAAATCATGCGAAATGTAGCGCTGCAATTTCCCACGAGGTGATGATTTTGTCTCTAGATTTTCGGCCAATTGTCGTCTCCTCCTCAAGATCACAAGAGTCTCCTCCTTTCTCCTACTTTTCTGGGCCTGACTCCAGCTGGACCTCAAACATTTTTTCATTTTCCGTAATATATGGGATGTCATCCTTCCCATTGACTTTCATATTTTTCAAGATGGTTATTGCACTACCAACCAGACACTGTATGTCAGATAATCTTGTGAACGAATCTGTGCCATTCTACATCAACTTCTCAACTTGGGGAGTCAAAGCCGTGATTCCTTGATGAAAAATGGCGACTCAGCTGGTTCAGCTGGATCGTTGAATTTTACCAGTCATCCGAAGTCTACCTACCCTCTGGTTATTTAACATAGCCATGGTATAGATGGCCCATGGAAATAGACGGTTTACCTATTAAAAATGGGTGGATCTTTCCATGGCTAACTGTGAATGTCATAACCAGATGGTCATATTTTTTACGCCAGAAACCTTTACCATAGGATTCGCCAAGATTTGAAACCACCAGCGGTCACCAGCTGTTCACCTGTCCAGCCCGGTGAGGACAAAGAACATCGAGTGGAAGTGGCCAGGAATTTGAATGAGCAGAGCATTGCCAAGGCATTGGGGCGATTTGGGTTGGCTGTTGCGAGTGCTGAAGAATGTCCCTGAACCAAAAAAAGGGACTCCAGGGACCACCAGATTTAAGGCTGGATTGCTGGTGATGAACCTTTTTGGGGTGGAAAAAAAGCACTTCTTGTTGCGACCGTGAAACATCACCTTGTGGTTGCGAAGAGTTTTTGAAAGATACCATCCGGGAATCAAACATGGCTAGCTGGGAAATCCCTTGTAAATGGGCATTTAGATAGCAAGCTTCTATCGAAATTTGTGATTTTCTGTTGACAAAGTCATGACCACTTTTGTAGCCTTAAAGATCGACCCATTCTATGCCAAGGAGTGAACAACACCAACAGAATTACCCTCCTGTAAACTAACAATACTATATATGGAAAATCACAATTTTTTAAAGTATAGTTGCGGACACAAGGTTAGAACCACGTTTTGGAAAAGTTGGGGAAAATCCGAAAACCTCACAATTTGAATCAGAAAATTGATAGTTAGAATGCCTTCGCCACCCACGAGATACAACGTCGCCGCCCACGAGATAGAACCACTGGACGTTGTACTTAGAACCTTTTCTGGATATGTTGTTTACGATCTGCCATGTCCGCCTCCTCTGGAGCCACCAGATGCATGTTTGTACTAGAAGGCATGGATGCGTATATAGAAATATAATATAGCGACGGACTCTTTCATATATATATATACAGAGATTATTTGAGTTATGTATGGGTATAGGGCCTCGGGGTTTAAGTATACTTTTCTGCAAGGAGGCATGGATGCGTATATTATATTTGTGATTACTTGTGTCTTATTGTTTGGTTCTAAGCATAGAGGTTCTAAGTAAAGTTTTGTGGGTTCTAAGCATAAAGGTTCTAAGTAAGGGTTTTTCTTTTTGCTTAGTTATATTTTTGGAAAAAATAGTTCTAAGTCTAAGTCCGTCGCTATAAATCAACTATAAATGGCCATGTTCAATAGCTATGCTAGTTTACCAGAGGGTAATATAACTATATAATATTATATAATATGATAGACAGCTATATAATATATCAATTCTCATACTAACATAATATGTGTGTAATTATTTATGATAATATACATTAATATACTATATAATATATTCATCTATCACTCTAGTAACTATCATATGATAGTATATTTTGATATATATATATAGAAGTAAGCATGCATTCCATGCAGAATCTGAGCCATGAATCTGGATTAGATGAATAGCAAGTCGGGGAACTGAATGACATCATTTGTTGTATTGAATCCTAGATTATTACTTTTAGGTTTGACTGGGTCCCAGTCAGTGACTAACTAAGTACTTCACATCACCTAACTGAAGTTTCGGATCATCCCCAACTTCAGTCGTCACCATGACTGCTAGGGGTGCTAGCAACCCCTCATTTGTGCAGCTGTAAAATCAGCCATTGTTCGTCGTTGTTTCTAACATGTGGTTATTTAACATAGCCATGGTATAGATGGCCCATAGAAATAGATGGTTTACCTATCAATAAGCATGGTGATTTTCCCATGGCAAACTGTTAAACAACCAGATGGTATATAATAACCAGATTAGGTTAAAACCACTATAAAAGGTGATTTTCCATAGTTACTGTATGTTAAATAACCAGATGGTAACATTTGTTTTTGGGGAAGACCTCTGGTGATCGGAGTCCAGGTGCTTCGCGAGGCGCCCCAAGCGGCCGTGTCCTTGTTGAGCTACGCCACCATGACGCCGCAATGCGTGGCTCGGCACCGTCGTTGCACCGTTGAGAAATACGACGTTTTAATGCACGAAAGATGGGAGTTTGAAAGAGCAGAAATCCATGGGATTTTTTGGGGTATATCTATAGTTGATGTGATCTACCGATAGATATACCATAGATATACCGTTTTGGGATGTTTTGGGGATATTTGACTGTTGCGTAGCTGTAGACTTCGGTGGAGACCCGGAGAGTTGAAGACTTAAGGTAATCGGCTATGTCGTTTTGAAAGGCATATGTCACTAGAGCAACCAGCCCACAAAAACATCCAGAACATCTAATTTTTTGCCCTGTTTTTTTGAGCATGGGTTGAAACTGAAACTGATTTTAGTCCAAAAACAGCCAGAAAAGTTAGGATGCAAGGGACAGGAGAGAACTGAAGAATAATATGGACATAAAACTCAAACAATATCTGGTTGGTGGATGTTGGTGGTTTGGAACATTTTTTATTTTCCCATATATTGGGAATGTCATCATCCCAACTGACTCTCATATTTTTCAGAGGAGTAGGTATACCACCAACCAGATATGGTTGTCACTCGCTTTGTGGAATCACTTCCGGAATTGGTCATGTCTGCTGGTTTATTGGGACTTGTGTATCCCACAGCGCAAACCACCACCCAAGTGTGGTGCACCCATCCCACGCCCATCCCACGCTGTCCCCGGCCGACCCGTCCCATTGGTTTGGATTCCCATGGTCCATCGAAGTTTTGCCGGTTGGCTTGAGGAAAACCACGAAAAAAAACCCATCTGGGTAAATGTGACTGCATGGTAATTGCATCACCGTAGATCACATAGTAACTCCCACATAGATAAAAAGTTGGAAAGCGGGAAATTCTGAGATGACGATCATCTATTTCTCCTGGAAAACTCTCAGATCATCTGTGTTCTATCCTTATAAGTTCAAATGATACCTGGTACCTCGGTCAAAACCTTGCGTGAGTAGGTCATTGTTTCATATTTTTCATTTTCATGATATATATATATATATATATGTATATATATATATGCATATACTCTATATTATATTATATTATATTATATTATATTATATTATATATATTATAATATACTATATTATATTATATTATATTATTTTATTTTATATTCTATTATATTATATTATATTTTATTATTATATATATATTATTATATTATATTATATTATATTATATTATAATATTTTATATTATATTATATTATATATTATATTATATATATTATGTATATATTATATATTATATATTATATATATATTGTTATATTATATTATATTATATTTTATTATATTATATTATATTATTTTATTTTATTATATTATATTATATTATATATATAGATATGTATATATATATATTGACTATATGCAATCTGGCGTAGCCAGCCTTTTCCCAGCTCAAAATCTAAAGCGACCGCACCAGGAAGATACCTGGCACCCCTTGCCCACTCGCGTCAGCTTCGCGGCACGCTCCAGCAGCTTGGCGGCACGCCAATCTCCAGAAGAATATCCCGAAAGTTGATACATCACTTGGAAAACGCAGTTCCCAAATTTGACAGGACACTTCTAAGTGGTTGTCCGTAATTATATTGATATTTATTGATATCCAACAGAATCCAACATGTCACAGTCTCCACTGAATATTGGATCTCCTTCCACTTTGATGACACCTGGACTTAACCTACTGATGGTGCAGCTACAAAAGCATTTTTGAAACCATCAAAAAGATAGAACAACAGCAACGCTCGAACTCAAATAGTGGTACAACGATGTAAATTGAACCCTGTCTATCTCTTTGCTGGTTACAAACGTGGTGGCAGTCAATGATGGGCCCCTAGGCATCAAACAGTTCCCATGATTTAGTGCGCTGGATCGGCATATTTTGATGAAAACACACAGGATTGCAGCCGATGATCATCACTCATGACTGTTGGTGAAAAGGGAGTGGTGGCTACTGTACCTCCTTAGATCTCAAGTTTGCATTCCAATACCAGCGTTTCTGCTGGTTCGGTCCCCATGTTTGATGAATTCTCATTCTTGGTGGTTTAACAATGGACTTTCATTTGAGCTCATCCAGGGGCTGCAGGGCCGAAAATCATCTGTTGTTAATAGCATGCGGCATGCGTTATCTTAGTATTAATTTAGACGGATGATCCTAGTTTCTATACAATTGAGTGTATAGAGTACTAAGAACTCCTTTGAATGGATTTACCCCAAGCCATGGCCTTTCTAAGGATAGCCCAGACATATTCTTTTGTATGTAATGAGATACGTAACCGACAATACGATATGTGTCCAAAAATGAGGCATACCGACCGCATGTACCCCGAAAGGGCCATTTTGAGGAAGAGCATCATAGTACATAAACATACATAAACCATCATAATCCCCCTGGATTTTGGGGTGCCTTGTTTTCGGACCAAGCTATCACAACGGTTAGCTCCAAGGAGCTATACGCCTTCGAATGATCTTCAATCCAGCCGAGCGGTACCTTACGGTACCGTGGTAAGCGTGGTACAGGGCAGTTGGGGGATCAAAAAATGCTCCCGTTGTATTCCATCGGCAATGCATGGGTCTGCAACATGACGTACGTCCGCATAAACTTCAATCATATGATATTATGATATGTTCAAATGTGGGTTTCCATAAACTGGGGAACCCCAAAATACTTGGTTTATAATGTAAAATCTCTGTCTAAAATGGATGATTTGGGGGGCACTGCTTGTAGTTACATGTGTTTTATTACAAACTTTTGAACATATGGCCAGATAATTTTACCTGCAAATGCAGCGGCTCGCCGACAGCACAACATGAAGTAAGCAGCAGAAGATACCTCTCCAAAACCGAAATAGCTATGGTCAAAAACGGCCCATATATATATACACATAGATATACATACGTACGTACATATATTGTTTAAAAATGTATATATATATATATATATATAGGTAATTATATATATATATGTATAGATGGAAGGATGGATAGATAGATAGATAGATGGGTAGATATAGATTAGATTAGTTTATATAGATTAGATTAGATTAGATTAGATAGATAGATAGATCAATCAGCTTAGATTAGACTAGATCAGATTGAATTACATTGGATTGGATTGGATTAGATAGATGTAGATGTAGATGTAGATGGATAGATGGATAGATGGATAGATGGATAGATGGATAGATGGATAGATGGATAGATGGATAGATGGATAGATGGATAGATGGATAGATGGATAGATGGATAGATAGATAGATAGATTTAGATAGATAATAGATAATAGATAATAGATAATAGATAATGGATAATAGATAATAGATAGCTAGAGATAGATAGATAGAGATAGATAGATAGAAATAGATAGATAGAGATAGATAGATAGAGATAGATAGATAGATAGATAGATGGATAGATAGATAGATAAATATAGATAGATAGATAGATAGATAGATAGAGATAGAGATAGAGATAGATATAGAGATAGAAATATAGATATAGATATAGATAGAGATAGATAGAGATAGATAGAAATATGTAGAGATAGATAGAGATAGATAGAGATAGATGGATTGACAGACATATAGATGGATAGATGGATGGATAGACAGATAGATAGAGAGATAAATTGTCCTTATTTCAAAAGTCGGATTTATGCTGGGTTTGTTTAAGGTGAATTTCTAGGGAGTATGTTTTCATTTTTTGGAGCCTCTCAAGGGAATCCAAGTTATTGCTGCAATGCCCGGCCAGGAATACCAAGCAGATATCCAGTGGCACTTCGACCGACCCATGTGGAAAGCACCAGGTCCTAGCGGCAGTGTTTCATAGCCGGGTAGAGTTGGTAGAGCCTGGTGTGGCACATGGGGCGGTTGAGTCAGACAATATGGGAAATTACAATGAGAATCAATGAAATATAATGGGAACATGTTGGAAATATGGGATAACATGGGTTCCTATGGGATGGCAATTATTGGATAATGGGATATGCTGAGATAATATCAGGGCTTGGTAAACGTCTTGTTTTGGGGAGTTTGAATATCACTTGAATATGTACCTGGTTGGGTGATGTTCAACGACATTTACCAACCTCAGAAATGGACATCATGAGATATAACGGGATACAAAATGCTGGTTGGTGCTCTGGAACATTTTTTCCCCATATATATATGGGGAATAATAATTCCAACTGACGAACTCATATTTTTCAGAGGGGTAGGTCAACCACCAACCAGAAATGTCATTTGCCAGGATATTTCATGAGATGATGAAAATTTATGCCACAAATGGGACTTAACCGACCTAACCAACTCGCCATAACCATCATGGTGATTTCTAGGATTCTAGGATCCTCAAAACGATGTTTTTTTTTTTTTCCGATGTTGGAATTTGATGTAATTTTCCATAATTTGCCCGGATACAGCGGGATGATACACATATGTATAATTATATGCATATATATATGCATAAGCAACAACATGATATAGTTGAGTTGGTGGATGAAGGATGCACCCCCAAAAAATCGGCCCCAACAAGGACCATCCAGGGCAACCTCTGGTAATCAATCATGGCCCGAAAACCACCTGTTACCTTGGCACTTTCCCATTGCTAGGTCGGATTGGCAGATGGTATACCCTCCAGTAAACCAACATACAAATTGGCATATTTATTTTGATGAATTACCCATTAAACATGGTGAAATGTCCATGTCGCAAACTGTGAATTATTCCGGTACCAAGATTTTGGGCCTTTGGAGGCTGGGATTTCTTTGGTTGTAAACAGAACATGGTAAGAATGAAAACTTGGAAAGCCTCATTTGCGGAGAGGTATAGGAAGAGGTAACTGTATTCTCACAGCCAAGCATTTTATGTCCAACTTGATGCAACAAAAATACAAATATAGTATCAACAAAATGGTCGGCTTCACTGTGGCATGTTCCAATCGCCAGAGCAACAGTAGTTTGGTTGGCCATCCCTCGGGTGTTTAAGTGGAATCAGCCACGATTGAAAAACACCACCATAATTAAGGTGAAAACGAAGCTGTTTGATTGTTAACCAGCCGATCCAATTTTTTTGTAAGGCATTCCTTTCTCACTACTCGTAGTTTACCCAGATTATTGATCCATTATTCTGATGATTATTATTAGATATTATTAGTATTGCTAATCATTGTTATTATTACTGTTATTTAGGATCATTTACTATATATATATATACGTATATACAGTACATATCTTATTATTGTTTTTATTATCATCATTGTATATATATATACCTGGAACCCAAATGACCCCTCAGCTCTTTTGGATGGTTAACCTTCAATATTATGGGTCAAAACCTTCATTTTACAATGGTCATAATTGGGTTCCAGGTATATATAGATATACAATCATTAGATATACATCATTATATATATACATACAATCATTGATCCTCAAAAAATTGGACGACAGTCTCCCCAAAAAATTCCTTCGCGGGTTCACCGCGCAGCTTGGCATAAAGCCTGGGTGGATCGAAGCTATGGGAAACCAATCATCGACGCTCAGCGGGGTAGCGGGCTGCTGATCAGCCTTGTGCTGTGGCATTTTGCGGCTGGAAATTATTGCATATATTAATATAATACATATTTATATAAAGATAGATAGATATATAGATAAACTGATGATATTATATAATAATGTAATAATACATATATATATATAAATAGATAAACTGATGAGAATATCATGAATATCTTGATTTTTTTTGGGGTGATCTCAAGTAACACTAATTAGCAATAAGAAGTTGTTGGGGTTGATGGGTGTCTCTGAAAATGGGGCATACAGTTTTCTCAGCCAGCATCCATTCACTCGCTATGGCGAAATCATGACGGACGGATGGAATGGGGTGCACCTCAGAGAAAGCCATGTACTTGAGTAATTGGATGTACCCTCTGGTAAACTAACAGTTTTTGCTATTGAAAATGCCATAGGGTAGGTTGATTTACCCATTAAAAATTGTGATTTTCCATAGTTTATGTAAACGTGTACCAGAGGGTACATGAGGATAATATAATATATTCATAGATGTGGGACTGTGCTGATATTCAAGGCCTGATTTCGGAGATTCTTGGAGAAGGCAGTTTTTGAAGAGTTTGTTGGTTCTTCCTGCTTCTGCCCAGCATGTGAAAGATTTGGAGCGAACATTGCTACATGCTATTCTTACTTGTCAATCATGTGGGTTTGTTTCAAAACAGTGGTTACCCTGTGGTAATCAAACATAGCATTGGAACATGCTCCACTTAAACATCTTGTCCCATTCAAATCCCAATTTATTAGGGATTTCCCATTGCCATCGATCACCAGAGGGTGCTCAAAATTACTTTCGTTGAACACGGTGTGACACCACCGGATGGTGGTTGGGATACCCGGCAGGATCCAGAATCTACACCATCCCTGGGAAAAAAGAACGGTTTTCTATTTGGAGAGTCCACTTGGAAATCAGAAATCGATATGGTCAATTGTCAATCCAATGGAATATCATTGATCATTTTGGCTGCTGTCTTGTCTTTGACTCTGTCACCAACGAGGATGCAAACATCAATGTAGTCTTGGTGCCTGATTTGATCTGTGCCGAAGTGCCCCTTGGATTTGTGGATGGTCAAAAGGTTAGGTTCCGGGGAAATGTCCCCAATGTCGGTACGGATTTTCAAGCAAAAATTGAATTGAAACCATGTGCAGATTGAAGTAAATCCCAGGCTGGCCAGGAATGATGGGGATATACTTCTGGGTCCTCTATGGTCCCACTTTGCCACTTGAGCCATGTCAAACAAGGCGCGAGGGATACCTGGAGATCCCTCTGTTCTTGAAATAGAACGCCTCCATGGTATCCCCCCAAAATCCAATGGATCAACGCTTGATCAATATGTTCACGATGAAACAAAATTGTCGTTTTGGCATATCCCCGGCCCATTTGAAGGCAAAGGCCTACAGGATATCAGGTTCACATCAACCATATCAAGCCTTAGTAAGTGGGGGCCATCATTTCAAACATAGGTGCGATGTATTATATACATAATTACATATGATGATTGAATGTTACTTGTATGATTCGTACATGTAATTGGATATTTTAATAATGGTACTACTGTAATACATATTATATATACATAGGACGAGTATATATATATATATATATCCCATAGGATCCATGTATGGTATATATGCTAACATTTGGGGTATGTTGATGGTAAATGTTACCATATATAGCATACATGGATCCTAGGGGTATATACACAAAGAATTATCTATGATCGAAGCCAATTCTATATACCATGGCTATACACTCCCCTAATTTTTACCACATCCCATGTGGCATGTGTCGTTTTCCCATCATTCTCAATGCCATGCCGTGTTCGCCCAGGTTCACTTCTCTGTGTGATAAGAAGCAGGACGACCTGACCCTCTTTGACAGTGACACCATCCATGTCTCCCGGTTCAAGTCGAGCGTTGCAGGTTGTGTTATTCTGTGGCTAAAAAAGGGAGGTTCCAAATTATGTATATGGTACTACATAGTATAATATATTAAGGGTGTATATCTTACTGTGGCTCAAAATGTGTTCCTCAGTGGAAATTCATCTTTCCAAGAACGCTTAGTAGTTCTCATCCTACCAGGTACTGAATTCCATCCTGCGTGCACGTGCAATGTGAGTATGGGCTTTTTTTTTTTGTATTTTCCCTCGAAGACACGGTCGAAAAAATATTGGGAGAATTTGGTCAGATAAGCGCTGTTCTGCCCAATTTTCGCTATTTCCGGAACTAGCCATCCCATACAGTTCCCCGTGAATAAATGGCTCGACCCATCCATGTTTTGAACATCAAGCAATTATACGTTATGTACAAACATGGTTTCTGGTTCGAACAGGCGCAAATAGTGCCATACATATTTTGATGTTGAAATCACAATCTTTGATGGTTAAATCAGTTAAATCACCATTTTTGATGATTAAATCACCACATTTTTACGTATGTTCAATGGATTTCAATGGTGACATCAGCATTCTGGGATCAGGTCATGACAAAGCACCTGTTTTGGGAGAGCGCCTTCGTGAACGACCTCATCCTGGCGACCTGGTTGTGAATGGGAACACAACAGTGCTTTGGGGTAGCTTTTTATTTTAGGAAACCTCCATATTCTCCATATAGTGACAACTTATTCATTTGTTCTATCCCTGTTGGGGGTTCCTGTGCTATCCGTTTTTTGGTGGATGAACTTGGGGGTATGTCCCCCCAATTTATGGGCATTTTTAGTAGGGACAATGCTGACGAAGCATAAGAAAGACTGGGGCGCCACTCTTTCGGGCAAACCCATCTGGGAATGTGAATGATAGGTTGGGTGAACTGGGCATTGCTCAATTGGATCCATCTGGCCCCATGAATAATATATATATAATATATGATAATTTTAATATATATATATATATATGCATGTAATGTACGTATGTATGTGTATATATATATACATATTATCCCAGTATGTTCCAATTTACGGTTCTCCACGTGTTTTTGCGACCGAAAATGGTCCGACGACTCATCCCTTGGCGTCCCCAGGTGATGCTGACTCTCTGGGGTCTGGCGATCCTCATTGGTGAAGAGGCGCCAGTAATGGCGATTGAAATCGGGATGTGAAGTTCAATGGATTGATACGAGTTATGTTGGTTGATAAACCCATGAACCAGTCTCTTATATCAATGGATTGGTTTAAGGGAAAATCTACAGGAAACCATGGTTTTTACCATTTAAAAAATGGGGCTTTCCTGTAAATTTTCCCTTAAACCAATCCATTGAGAAGTTGCTGGGAATTCTATCCTTCCCAAATGATTATGAACAATATCCAGCAAATTAAACTAGCTAACTGTGATATTTTTTTGCACTTTCTTAAGTTGCTGTAATTACTATCATTCTTACAATTGCTATCAACTCATTATCATTGTTATGCATTTGTGTCCTAAACACTCTTGTTCTTATATCTTATGATCATCATTTGACATTTGTTTGGTATTATGATTATCGTGAATCATGGATTTTCAACAGAACATGCAGATATGCCCACCGGAATTCAAACATAGAATTCAAACATTCGAAAGGACCATCAGCAACAATGATTTGCCAGACTACTTGCTGGGGGGTACATGTTTGCAATTGTTTTCACAAAGGTAGTGGAAAAAAATGCGGAAAGAAAACTGACATGATAAAAAGAAGAGGACACTCATCAGAATATCATGCTCTTCTGTTTAAAGAACCAGTAAATGATATATGATATAATATGATAGACTAATCATGATGCAGATATTATTTTACAATCGGTACTGGACAAAGGCAACAAATCTGGACATGCCCCGATTGCCCGAATGATTCACCAAGATGGGGCGGGACATGGGTAGAACTTGGGGGGGTAGGGCATTGTTTAACATGTTTTTTAAACCATAAATGGGCATACACATTCACTAGTCACACATCGTTGAGGCTTGGATGGTATCAAACCAGGGAAACTGAAACCCCAAAGCTGTTGTTTTCCAACTGCAAGTGTCTTTGCAAGCTCAACTAAACTCAATTATGAACTCCTTGAGTTTCTATCCCCATTTGAGCAGCGATCAAAACCCGCCCAAGACTAAATTAGCCAAAGTCGTCAACTACAATACCTTCGCGGAAGCTGAAACTCAGTCGCGGAAGTGCCGCGGAAGGTCCCGCGGAAGCAAGTATTCTCAGTCCATTCGCGGAAGCTCCGCGGAAACGCTTGTGCATATACAAAATCACGATAGGATGCGCACAGACGCACATGTCACCGCGGAAACCAAAACCTAAGCCGCGAAAACATGGCGGAAACTTTGGCGGAAGAGAATGGGAGTAGACAGGAATCGTCAGAGGCTTTTGAACACTGCTCATTTGAGGCATGGTCAAAAGTGGTGGTTGCCCATATCTGGAGGTTTCCCAAATTAACTGGGCTACCCCCAGAAACATCATCTTTTTCATGTTTTTTTTTTTGTGAAACGCCATCCAGCGGGGTACCAGGGTAAACCTCCCCTGACCTGAAGAGGTCCTGGTGCGACTGGATTATGTTCCTGAGAGCACCTTGGCGGCACATCCCAAGACATGATCACCATTTTTAGCCACCATTTTTTCCCATGGCTTGATCATCATGGTTGATCAATAAATAAAAATCGGTTTATTGATGAATTCTTCACAACAGTAAACGATGTAAAGGTCCATTCTTTATACACAAAAAACTGGATAAAAGCTGATATCTATCTGATTATCTACATGTGTATGAGAGATGTGCATATTCTATCCATATTCTGTGAATTCTGTGATGTCGAGCAACGAGCGAGGTAGCGATGGCAATGGCAGCAACAGCACTCATCTTGCTGATGACCGCCCGGTGGCACAGAGTCGTGGGGCCTTAAATCTTGACCCAGAATGACCCAGATCCTATCAGATCCTCTTCGAGGTGAAAAGGATGTAAAGGATGGCAAAACAACGTATTTTTCTTTTAAACCATGTCCCATAGGATCCATGGTGCTGGTATATATGCTAACATTTGGGGTATGTTGATGGGATCCATGTTACCATATATAGCAGCACCATGGATCCTATGGGTGTTGTTTTACCATCCTTTTCACAATCCTTTTCAAGAAAACCTGGCTTTACCGCGCTGGAACTGTGGAACGCCGCTGGAACGGTTGTTATAAAATGTTTTCCTCATGTCGTTCCATAAATGGAGGAATATTTGCGATCCTGCTTCAAAAATGGATGTATCTAAGGTATCAAATGGATTCAATTGGAACATATATTATATGTAATTATATATATATATATATATATATTATTTTATATATATTATATTGCTTCGAAACTGTTTCAACTCGATGTTTTTCAGATCAAATTTTTGCCGTCGCGCCGTTTATGAGGTCTTTTGATACGTTCAGGGCACATTGGTCAGGGAGCCTCAGATTTCCCCAGATGGCCGATAGCATGGATAACCCCAGTCGGATCACTGGAGAGGAACGACCCCTGGGTCGACCATTTCGAATTTTTCAGCCGGTGAAATGAAGGACTTGAAGGCTGATTGAAGGCTGCAAAAAATGATGTTTTTCGCATCCATTCCCAACATTTTTTAATGGCCCCATGGAAATCCCGGTGTAGCATTGGATCGAGGATCCCAGCCCAAATGGGGCTGGTAAAAAACCCTTACACCCTCCATTTTGTCTGGTCAACTTCCTATTTTTGTTGCTGAACTCCTCATTTCATGGTTGATATTTGATAGATCCATCTGGGCAAATTATAAAGTCACTGTTCTCAGCCTGGAATCATGGTTTATTTTAGGGGAATCATCCCAAAATGGACCAACATTTCAGGTTAGTGAATTATTATAATTTGCCCACTTGTTGATAATTTGATTTATTTTATAGATCCATTGATCGGTTGATCGCTTAGATCAAGCCCACATTGAGTTTCACAACCCTGTGGAACTTGTGGAAGCAAAAAAGGATGGGAAAGAGGGGGGGAAGTCTGTGCCGGCGTAGCTGCAGTTGGATCAAAATCAGCCTAGAGCGATCTATTGTGCCCATTTATTTGATAACAATAATATACAATAGTGATGACAACGATGATAACACTATGATAATAATTATTGTTATCAAATAATAGATGATAACGATTATTTGTAATGATTTTATTACAATAATGATGATAACATTTGATAATTTAAGGATTGTGGCTGTGTTCCACTTAAACGATTTTGTACTTGGCTGCGCATCTCCCTCTGCAAGTGTCTTGCAAGCCGTATGTATATTTCAACTCCTCTTCCACACAAAACTGGTGATGTGTTTATTACTCACTGTCTGGGATGCAGCCGCAAGTATGTGGGTAAGAACCAAACTTGGAGGATCACCCCACGACTCGTACACATATTTACAAATTGGATAAGCCACTGGTTACGAATCTGATCACCAGGGTTAGTGTAGGGTTTCGCACACCGGCGATGCCACAAGGGTTGTCGGTGTTGCCCAGAATGTCGCTCCCTTGCTCTGTTGTTGCTGATGTTTATGTTGATGCTGATGTTGTTGTTGTTGCTGTTGTTGTTGCTGCTGTTGTTGTTGTTGCTCTTGTTGTTGCTCTTGTTGTTGCTCTTGTTGTTGCTCTTGTTGTTGCTCTTGTTGTTGCTCTTTTTGTTGCTCTTGTTGTTGCTCTTGTTGCTGCTCTTGTTGCTGCTCTTGTTGTTGCTCTTGTTGTTGCTCTTGTTGTTGGCCTTGTTGCTGCTCTTGTTGTTGCTCTTGTTGTTGCTCTTGTTGTTGCTCTTGTTGTTGCTCTTGTTGCTGCTCTTGTTGTTGCTCTTGTTGTTGGCCTTGTTGCTGCTCTTGTTGTTGCTTTTGTTGTTGCTCTTGTTGTTGCTCTTGTTGTTGCTCTTGTTGTTGCTCTTGTTGGTGGTAGGGTGATTGGTGGTATTGCTTCTGCGCATCTGGCAGCCGTCTGACTACAGAGTTTTTTCTTTCACTCGTTTAGGAGCCAAAACTCGTCAAATAGGTGTTGTTTTCGCGTTCTTTTCGCGACGCTCAGAGCAAAAGACCTCCGTAAATACCGATGTTTTTGGCGTCTCAGAAGCCACATTTACAGTGTTTTGCGGACAGCAGGAGCACCATGCCACAACGAGAGCGATCTGACAGGCCCAAAGTGACGAGAAGGTTGCGCGAGCAACCTCAAAATGAGCACCACGCCGCAACGAGAGTGATCTGACACGCACAAAGTGACGAGAGGTTTGCGCGAGCACATGTTAGATTTTCACAAAACATTGCGCACACCACGAAATATGAACATTGAAGTCAAACACAACGTTTTACCTAGGTCTCGCCACTTTTTGTCGAGGTCTACGAAGTATTGCGCCTGCCACACGATGAGCCCGAGGCGTTCGAAGTGCCTGCTAGACGGAATCATCATCATGTCCCAAATCAAATTCGACATCGGTTTCACAAAACTGCGACGAAAAATTACCTCCAAAAGCACCTCATTTTTACCCACGCTTGCCAACGTTTTAGCAACGTGCAGAAGTGCAACACCTGTCACGTGGATGAAAAAGTGGCCGATGTCCCCCGCCTCTCACACAAAACGACGTTCAGACCTCAAAATGTCCCGAAAGTGCCACGCCTGTACAGAGAATGGACATAGCTCAAAGCCTGCGCAGTCGAAATGCACAATGCATGGACATCTCACAAGGGAACTTTTGTGCTGTAAGGGTCATCCAAAAATGCGCACACGTATGATACCATGTCGATCAACCAGCGGGCCTTAACCCTGACCGTAAGAACCCCAAGAGTGGCCACACTGTTTGGGGACTTGTTAGGGTGGGGATCGACGAAAAGTTCTGGCTGTTTTTTTCTTCCATGCCTTGCTTGCTGTCTTGCAGCTTGCTTTCTTCTTCCTTTCTTTCACATATTCTTCGTTCTTCTCCATGTTCTCCCGCTTCCTTTTGAGATTTGCGTTCTTCTTTCGTTTGCTTCTTTCTCTTGCCACTTGCCACTTATCGTTTTTTCCGCTTGCTTTCTTCTTCCATATCTTCCTTGCTATCCTTTTAGCTCGTGCAGCTTGCGTTCTTCTTTCGTCTCCTTCTTTGTCTTTCTGCTGGCTTTCTTCTTCCACATCTTGCTATCTTGCTTGCTCTTGCAGCTGGCTTTCTTCTTTCGTCTGCTTTTCCTCTTGCCTCTTGCTTATTCTTGCTCCTTCTTGCTCTCCATGCCTTCAAATATTTTCGTTCTTCCCCTTTACTGAAACTCTTCGTCTGGCATTGCTTCTCTGGCGCGCTCCCCCTGGTTCCCTGGGGCCGGCAGATTCACCGCCAATCCGTGGGATTCTCCCCGCAGGACTCTTGGGTTGCTTTTTCGTGGGTGGCATGTAAGTCTCTAGTCGCGCCTGGGCGATGAGAATTCGAGGATTCAACAAGGAACATTGGGATTCAACCGTGAAAACTGGGGAAACATGGTGAGTTCCAAAACCCCTATGACTCGGTTTTCTGAGAGGAAATGTTGCTTCAGAATCAGCCAGTGACCAGCGAAATGCTCTTCACACTCATCACTTCACTTTTTCAATTTTCTGTAGTTCCTCTTATGTTCTCGATTGCGCACAGCAAAGTTTTGCCTTGGACCAAGGACCTGTGGTTGGAGTATTGCGAACTGCGGGGGCTGGTCAAAATCGGCGAGTGGAACTCCTGGTTCCTTGGACATGCCGCTGTTTCTCCTTCCCGGAAAAACGGGGCTCAAGAGGTAAACAATTAACATGGAGTAAACCTAATAGCAGCCCCCTATCTTTCTCAAGGTTTGTAAAAATCACCTGCATGATGAAATCCGGATTGTCGCGACTTGCTGAGGTTTCAAATCCACAACCTCGTGCGTGCCGTTTTGGCTGGGATCCCCTCGTTGCTGCCGCTTGGGCTTAGGTCAACCTTGATGGGAGGTTTTGTTCGTGCGCGTTATTAAAGCTGGTTGGAAACAAATTATATATCCATAAATATATATATATTTATCCCATATGCTCCATGTATGGTATATGTACCATTATTTACCTACATTTGGGTGATTTTTTGGGCAAATGTTGGTAAATATTCCATACATGGAGCATATGGGTATTTGGTTGGTGGTTGATGAAACAGTGTATGACTGTATGACTGCATGACTATGAAACTATCAGGGATGATGATCACAATGTCATACAATTACATTTTGGGATCGGTTAAAACACAAACGGAACTTGGATTCATTGGATGGCAAAAACGTCTGCGCTCAACATATATACCAAGCCTGTCGTTTGACTCTACGAATGGAGACGGGGGAACACACGAATGCCTACCAATTGTGGTCCAAATCTAAAGAAAAAATGAAAATGGTCTGGGTATGTCTGGGTTTATTATATATATACACATATATATAACCAAAAAACATGAATGATTTCGATTTCAACATTAGGCAGAACAGTATATAGGGGTTCCAACTTTAAGCAGCACAGCCAATAGTAGGGACTCGGTCAGAATTTCAGACGAGTTAGGGAACATAGCGGTTGGATGCGGTTGGTGATTTTCAGTATTAGGACGCCTTATCATTACCATCAAAAGTTTGGAATTTGTTTCGGAAAGGGTGGGGATACTCTGAGATAGTCCAACTTCTGAAATGATGCTGCCCACTTCGACTGAGAGCCGCGCTGTTGTTTATAATCAGGTCCTTTTGTTATCGTTGTAACTTTCGCTTCAAGAGTGCGAGAGAGGACAGGTTCTTCCAAATCATCTCATCTCTCTTCACAAGGAACACCTGAAAGCTTTTTGATTTCCATCCGTAAAGATGGGAACATGATCACAAATCATAACTGACGAAGTCATGTGTTCTTTCCCGCTTGAACCATTAACAAGGAGAACCAGGAGTGACAGCAGCACGCCAAGGATTTTCTGGCCTGATTGCACGCCAATTCTCCTATGTCGCTCGACATGTGAGTGGAGAAGAACAGACCCCTTCCCCAAATATTGTTGAGTGATTGATCTGTTGATTTTGGGAACCAATATGCCATATTCTAATTATTTGATATCACGAGAACGGGATTGCTTGGTAATATGGGAGGTCATTCAGGGCGATAGGAATAATTGGTAGTGTGGGAGCATCTGAAAGATGTCAGCAACTGCCCAAGATGAGTTGAGTACCCTCCAAGAAAATCTAACCTGTCAAGGGAGTGAAGCGACAACTTCAATTTTTAGCCATGTTGTTTCGTTTTTTTCCATCAAGAATTCCTGATTCAGGTCGGCACGCCAGACTTTAACATCAGGTGATCTTCCCAATTTTTCCAACTGTCAAAGCTGAGAGGCTTCATGTCCGTTTTCTGTGATTGGTCGCATCAAAGGGTGTGAGTAGCCAACGAGGTGCCGCATAGCATAGCCAGCGAAGAAACTGATTGTTGGTTGGTATCCCCGGATCAAAAAAGCCCTTTTTTAAGATCAAAGGAGTCCCCCAAAGTCGGACATTCCCCAGACTGATGAATGAAAAGGCGTTTTCAAAATTGGGGGGTAAAGATGATAAAAGGGGGCACGGAAAGTGGTATCAACGTATGTCAAAGTATGCATCTTTTTGGGACGTAGGATGACTACCCTTTGGGCAGTTAAAGCTTGGCAATTGAACATGCCCCTCAAAAACAATGGATTCATAGATTATTTTGCTTCTGGAAAAAAAAGGTTCGTCCAAAAGTGGAATATACCACAAATCCACTAGATTCCACTAGTTTATCATCATCTTCCCCATGAACACTGGCTTATGAAATGTGCGAACTGCCCCATCTCAAATCCACATTGCCACGTTCGGTAGAGGGTGCCCTGAGTGAGGTGGCGTCTTCTTGTACTGGGCTCGCTTGCTGAATGCGTATACCCTGACTCAGTGCGCGAACGAATAACGGTTTTGGATGTTGTGGGGATGTCAACGGTGATGATGGTGATGGCGATGGTGATGCTGATGATCCTGGTGATGATCATGATGGTTGTGATGATGATGATTATTATTTTTGTTATTATTATTATTATGAAGATAGTGATGGTGATGGCGATGGTGATGCTGAAGATCATGATCATGATCATGATGATCATGATGATGATTATATTATTATTATATTATATTATTATTACTATTATTATTATTACTATGAAGATAGTGATGGTGATGGCGATGGTGATGCTGAAGATCATGACCATGATCATGATGATCATGATCATGATGATCATGATCATGATGATGAATTTTATTATTGTGAAGATAGTGATGGTGATGGCGATGGTGATGTTGATGATGATGATGATTATGATGATGATGATGATGATGATAGTGATGGTGATGGTGATGGCGATGGCGATGGCGATGCTGATGCTGATGATGCTGCTGCTACTGATGATGATGATGATTATGATGATGGTGATGGTGATGGCGATGGCGATGGCGATGCTGATGCTGATGCTGATGATGCTGCTGCTGCTCATGATGATGATGATGATGGTGATGGTGATGGTGATGGTGATGATGACGATGATGATGATGATGATGATGATGGTGATGATGGTGTTGGTGTTGATGTTGTAGTTGATCATGATGGTGTTGGTGATGGTGTTTATGGTGATAGTGATGGTGTTGATGGTGATGGTGATGGTGATGGCGATGGCGATGCTGATGCTGATGCTGCTGCTGCTGCTGATGATGATGATAGTGATGGTGATGGCGATCGTGATGCTGATGATGATGATGATGATGATGATGATGATGCTGATGGTGATGGTGATGGTGATGGTGATGATGATGATGATGATGATGATGGTGGTGGTGGTGTTGGTGTTGATGTTGTAGTTGATCATGATGGTGTTGGTGCTGGTGTTTATGGTGTTAGTGATGGTGGTGATGGTGATGGTGAGGGGGATGATGTTGATGATTGTGGTGGTGAAGACCCGCCTGAACTTTAGCGGACTGTGATTGCGGTTGTAATGTGTCAAGGATTGTCAAAGCATATTTTTTCAACTCATGATCATAGCCGATTGGAAAGTCTGCGTGAGGCCCCACCATACGAGGTAAGATGTGGCTGTCGATGCATTCACATGTTCTTGGTTCAGTTTGGAGACGTTTTTGCAAATGGTGTTTTTGCGAGTCTTCACTGAGGGTCTTCAGGCTTCATTTGATCCTTTCCTTGGGGATACCTCAAGAACGTTTGTCCTATTCACGCTGCGTTTGTTATTTGTATTTGCACATTGAATATTCTTTGATGGCTAGTTGTTTTGGTGATGGATATAGCCGTTTTGTGTTGCTGCTACCTTATGGATTTTGTTCCCTTTTTTAAGACCGCAAAACAATTCAATTTTTTCTTTACTGCAATGGTTGGTAGTGCGCTCCCATGTCAAAAAAAACCTCCATCATCCTGATGAAACCAGTAGGTCACACCCCTGTTTGACAGTGTTCCAGCTATCCTGCTGACAATCAGGTGAACATGTTTCCCTCTCCAGTAGCATAAAACTCATATGGAAAACATTGGAAAACCCAGCAAATTCGTAGATCATTTTCCCAGGGAAACCATTGAACCGCGAGGAAAATGGGTCGATGGCCAGGGCTACAGAATGCCTCAGCCCAGACTGACCCGTCAAAGTCTTGTTCCCATGAGGATTCCTATGGATTTTCCAGAAAGCAACGGCTGGTATCCGCTGGTAACCCATCCCCGTGTTGACCCATAAAGTGAGGGCTGATGGATCGCTACTGTCATGTTTTTTTTGTGTTTGATCATCAAATCATCTCTGAATCGATCGAATCCCAAGGTTGATGCAGAGATATGCAGAGAATCATATCCCAACTGGTTGGTGGTTTGGAACATTTTTTATGTTCCCCTTCCTAGTTGGGATGATGATCCAATCTGACGAACTCATATTTTTTAGGTGGGTAGGTCAACCACCAGCCAGTAATGATTATTAACCATCATTAACCATACATTACAATGTATTAACCATTATTATAACCATATAATAACCATCATTTTTTATATATCATAGTAAAAAAAAAACACACATTTTCTTTGATACACCCAGGTACATTGGTGAAGAGTTGCTTCCCATCATCGACCTGGCGAGTCACTCGGGGTAGAAATGGAAATTGAAAAATGTGGCTTTCCAAAAAGTCGTGGGGGTACCCTCTGGTAAACGTTTACATAGCTATTGAAAATGGCCATTTATAGTGGATTTTCCCATTAAGAATGGTGATTTTCCACAGCTATGTTAAATTACCAGAGGGTACACCCAAATCATCCATTTATAGATGATGGGAAGCAATTTTTCCATTATAAACCATCCATTTGGGGGTATTTTTTTATGGAATGCCCCAAATGGAAACAACAAAAATGCAGTCTGAAGATGTTGGGACTCAGTTTGCCGAAAAAACCACTTCCCTGAAGTTTGTATTCTGTGGAGAGTGGCGAAAGGTGATTTTCCCTATTGAAGAGCTACTGGTATGGGAAACCCTGATTTTCTGGGCAAAGCCACTCGTGATGTGAAGCCGAAATAATGGGGGATAGACCATCCAAAGATAATTGTGTTATATTGTGTTTGTTTGCAAAGAGTTGCACCACCCCGGTTGTATGGGAATTTCTCATGAGTGACGGCTGAATTTCACAGGAACCAAGCAACTTAGATGGTTTTCAGAAGGGTTTTTTCGTCCTCGAAGGGCTCCCCCAAACGTTGTTTTGCCCTGATGGATTCCCAAAGAGCCTCTCGGGGAATTCAAGCCTCCTAGTCTCTGGTGCTCAAACCTGGATGGGAAAAAATATACTCCTACCAAATTGAATTCGAAAGTGGAAATTCATGTACAAGTATGTACAAGTGGCATATCAGAGAATTTTTATGATTTTTGCTAATGCCAGGTTAGATCACTGGGGAGACTTTGGCTGTGAAAATTGAAGCCGACCTCAAACATGCTTGGTATCGGGAAAGCGATCAAGCTGCCGGCCCAAACAGTCAGCAGTTTCCACTAACCATCATATCGTCTCTGAATAGAATCTATGAACATGATTGAACATGGCATATTTTCCAATGTTTGCAATATCTATATTATCATGGTTAAGCCGATCCGACAACAAAACTTCAAGAAAAAAAAGGTTTTCCATTACATTCCCAGATATACCCAGTGTATACTATAGATATGTTTTTTTCCAATTTGCAGTATATTGTATAGCCATTGCTAAACCATGTCTTTTTCTTCCACGCGTTCGGCCGCTCTTCGCCAAGCCTTTCCTCACAGGCGGTCTGGGCCCTTCGCTCTTCGTGACCTTCATCGCTTTCGGTGCCTTCACTCATGCCTTCTACTTGGTGAGAAAAGCATCACAGGTGCTGAAGCTTTGGTCGATTTATGATGATCTATGTCAGCGATAAAGCTCCACAGTTCGGAGAATTCCCAGCTAGCCATGTTTCGTGACCATCCCGATTATTGCTATAAGACTTGACGATTCCTTTCATGCGTATTGTTATCCTCCCAATGTCGATTATCCTATTCAGATCATTACTATCTATCAAATCCCTGGGTCATATCCCTATTAATGATACCCGTAATCAAACATAGCAGTTGGGAATTCACCTGAAATCACCTGAAATCAATGAGGTTATTGATGATACCCTTTGGTAATCAAAGCTAGCAGTTGGGAAATCACTTGGGAAATCACCTGAAAAATCCACCGACATCTGGAGGTTTACCCTCGCGATCGCCAGGCTTTATGGCCCCAAGTCTCCACCGATTCCTTCGCGGTTTTGATCACGGCGGCCTTGCCCGAACGAGCGTCTGACGTGGGCTCCATGGAGCGCCGCCAGCCATGTGACTGGCTTTTTTCCAGAACTATGTGGGTAAACCATGGTAAACCTTATTTTATTTATGTGGAACAACCCCAGCAGTATAGCTATGGCACTATGGAATGCGATAGATGTGTTTTTTTGACCGGAAACAATTGCGCTTTCCTGGTGGATTGATAACATACAGGTACGAGATTTGGTTTATTCATGAAAGATGCGGGGAAATTAGAGTTGTGATACGAGTTTTTTTTCGGGAAAGCTTTTGGTCCCAAGGCAGATCATTTGGGACCTAAATGATCATAAGATTTTGGACCAAGATGTTTTCAGCAGCACGAATAGCACAGCATTTAGCGCCTCTGGCCTCTGAAGATGATCCGGCTTCGAGAAATAGAATTGATACGTGAAGTTCCATTGGTACCATCAATTGTAATTATAGTTGGTTTTATATGGTTTTACATGGTTTTTATCACCCATTATTCATTATTTTGATTTATTTTGTACCCATGTTAGGTGATAAAACATGATAAAACAATATAAAACCTGAATATTGGTAGCTTCACCCAATCGTCAGTAGCTGATGGAAGCACCGAAGCAATGTTTTCTCAGTTTTCAGTTCAGAACTTGCTATCTCATCTATCTCCAACATATGTCATCCAGTTGACAAACAATCCAAACTTTCGAAGCAAATGGAGAGCGAGATTTCCTCCACACGAACCGCAGGAGTTTTATTTGGTGCTCATTGCGGTTCTCTTCTTTTCAGTGCTCATCATGAACGTCTTTATCGGCGTCATTTGCGTAGCTCTGCTGGAGGATGATCAATAAAATTTGGTGTGGCCTACCCAATTTAAAGGGAACCATGAGAATTGATCCATATGAAGTCATAATCATCCCAATAGGATTAACATCATAAACTAACATCATGAGTCATCCCAATGTTTAATCTATGAGCTTTGTGAATGATGATAATTTATCCATAGGCAAGTGGTCTTAGTGCAAACTTATAGACTGCCTGAACAGATTGAATGTTTGAATGCCAAAGATGAGATAGAATTGGTGTGCCCCAGTCCCCCAGTGTGCTTGGAAGACCATAGAGTAGGTTGGCATGGTCGTGGCATTAAGAACCACGGAATTTGTCCTCCTTAATGTATTTAATGTGGTAAAGCTTTAATAAACTGGTTGGTGGCTTGGAACATGAATTTTATTTTTCCATATATATATATATTGGGAACACTAATCCCATTTGACTTTCATATTTTTCAGAGGGGTAGGTCAACCACCAACCAGCCTACCATTTAGGGATTTTTCTTTATCACCTGCATATGGTGCTGGCAATCCTGACCAAAGTGAGCGGAGCACGCACACCACGGCAATCCACAAAAATGGGATTTCCATAGTCATGGGCCATGGGGGATATCCCCAAGCGAGCTTAGGATGGTTTATTTCATGGGAAAATCCCAATCTAAAATGGATGATGAACAGGGCTACCCCTATTTCAGGAAACCTCCATATGTAAATCGAACGTGGTGATAAATGTTCAATAAAATGTATTAAAATGTAATGAATGCAATGGGCTTCAACTGATTTCCAAACGTAGCCTGCAACTGTGTCAATGGTGGTGAAGCCCCCAGAAGTTGTTGTCTATGGATGAGGAAGGTATGATATACACAACATATTCATATATTCATACATATAGATATATATATGATTATCTATATACATATATGATTATATATATATGATTACATATATGATTATATATATAGTTGATTATATATATATGATTACATATATATATATGATTATATATATATGATTATATATATATATATATGATTATATATAAAATTATATATATATATATATATGATATGATTATACATAATGCGAATAGAGTGTAGGCTACGGGTCAGTGTACATTATCACTATTAGGCACTCTAAGATCCACAGCCGAAGGGGTACATGAAACCGACCTCTCTGGCTCAAGACCCACTGCAGTGTCAGAGAA
>Ga0126342_10002358_pt1 | contig 29290 bp, 20 predicted proteins | sample Cyp1metagenome_FD_92528 | JGI IMG/M metagenome (GOLD analysis project Ga0126342, IMG submission 92528) | Coral microbial communities from Lord Howe Island, Old Settlement Bay, Australia - Cyphastrea 1 metagenome | ecosystem: Host-associated > Invertebrates > Cnidaria > Coral ...
TAAAATCATCTTAGACTGCGCAAAAACGTTTTTGGTGTATCATCTTAGGGGCGCAGCATTTTGACACCACTCCTCTCCCACTACACTACCTTTCGTCCGCCTCCGCCTGCTCTCAAGTTCCAACATTTCTTGGCCATTCTTGGCTACTCACCCGGCTTAGTGAGATGCGTCAATGCTTGGGCTCTGTTGAGGTGGAAACTGGGAGGGTTTCACACGGCCAGGAGATATCCTGAACCGCATACGGAAGAACAACTACGACAATCTCAGTTCCGACCTCGGAGATGGCGTTGAAACAAACAGCATGACTCCTGCAGACAAAGTGTTTCCCATTGTTTCCCTTTGAATAGGATGTGGGTTTGCACCAAAAACGGCCTTTTTGATTGGGGAAACCATGGGAAAATGATGATCAGCTAGCAAATTTATGCAAATTTAGGGGTACCCTGTTTTCAGACAAACCCCTGTGACTGTGTACCTGTGCTGTCATGTCACACTTTGAAGCTTTATGCACGGCCAAGGCAGGCGGGCTTACGTGCCCTTTGTGGACAAAGTGCTTCTCATGGGCAAGGCTGTTTCAACAAAGTTTGCATCCTGCGTTTTGATGGTGGCTTTGGGTTGGGTTGACAAAGAGCAAGATGGTAACTTATTCGAAGCCTGTAGAACAATCTTTAACATCCTTTTACCATCTTTAAATCTTTACCCTTGTGTAAGGTGTTGTCGTATTTCCATTCATTTCCCCCAATTCTGGCGTGACGTTTTTGGAATGTGAGGGACTGCGTCCACACCACCATCCCTACACCTGGAAGGCTTGGCTCAAGTGCCAGGAACTCAAAGAGGCTCGTGGACTTTGGGGCAAAGCGTTGGATTGTTTGGAGTTTGGAGTACATGGAGTACTGGTTTTGTTCCGATTGAATGAAGATGAAAGAAGTACTGTGTGCTTTTTACAGAGTATGTGAATCTATGTATGTCTCACACCATGTACTCGTATTTACTTCATGTTTTTGAATTTGAACACCTTGCATTTTAAGATGACATTTGCGATCATTTGCCCAAACCAAGACTTTCCATTCAACATGACGAATCATAACATTCGCACAAATCCCAACATGTGTCTCTGGTTAAGCAATGCCAGGTCGCCAAGGAGAATGTGAAGAGTGGTCGGTTCTTTACCAGAAAGAAGCACGAGTCGCACGAGTGAGGATCAGCTAGTCCTCATTGGCCAGTCGTCGGGTGTGCTGATGTGTTGCCCAAATACGTTGTACAATGTTGTCAATATTGTGAAAAGTGTGTTGCACAAACTATGATAGAGTACACACAATGAAGGACTATTGGAGCCGGGTTGACTAGCCATACCCAAGTTGCACAGACCTTTCCTTAGGATCCTTTGAGATCCTTTGAGTGGGTCAAGGAATGATTTCACACGTGGAACGTCCAGCTGTTGCTGCACTCGGCACGAACCCGTAGGCCACGCCGCAGCTTCATCCCTGCTGGCCCGTTTCACGGAGAGAAACCGCACCCGAATGTGTTGCCCGCAGATTCTTCCGCAATTCCAGAGGGATCCAGAGGGAACGAAGACTAGACACTAATGTCATCTGACATCATGTAATATCCAAATTTACATTACATATTAAATTTACCCAATTAGTTTGCCAATTTGCGCGCAAAATCCTATATTGAATACACTACTTAAGCTCGCCGACAGAGGCTGGGACAATGATCTGTCAAGAGTCGTGAACGGAAGCCCTGGGCATCATGTTCTGTTGCGACCAATGGTTCCAAACTAGCTTGCGAAGCTGATGTTTTTGGTGATTCGGACACAGGGCGTAACGCGAGCTCCATGCTTTGAAAGTCATGACAGCCCAGACATTCTATGAAGCTCAATTTCTGGTTCTGTTGCGGCTGCAAAGCAAGGAGACTAGCCCGTGGCCAGTTGCCGCCGATTTTTAGAAAAATGCTTTCAGGTTTCAAGATGTATTCACTTTCTCTGCCTCTTGGACTTGAAACTTCAGCAAAAGGATGCGCTTGGAATGCTGCATTTGGCTAGTGGGTAGTGAATTTGATCCAAGACTTCCTTGTCATGTTTGAAGCTTTCCAGCAGGGGACCTTTGAGACCATGAAAGGGTTTTAGGATTATTCAGATGCTCAAGTGAGTTAGATTTGGCATGATTTGGATTGGGCAGTGAGCAATGTGTACAGGGGTCTGTCTGGGTCTGTCTTGTGCTCTTAAATCCGTTGAAGCTACATCAACCCGTACCCTGCTCATTCGTGTGGCTCTCTGGTCAGCTTTGCCCCCTGAGTCCAGATCTCGGGCCATGTCGCCCAAGCGTGCACAGCCTGCCGAGGCAGGGTTCAGGGCACAGAATTCATGATTCTTGGAGTCCAGATGTTGTAGAATTTTCTTCATTTTTGTCACTGCGATACTCTGGATGTATTTGTATGTACCCTGTGTAAGAATACTATATATATATTATATACATGATTATTTATATGAGTATACAGTATATATATATATATATACACATACATGATTATTTATATGATTATATATATATATATATATATGTCAATGTGTATGTATATATACACATATATGAATATATATATATATATACGTATAGATATATAATCATTAATCATATAATAATACTACTAATAATAATACTAATAATAAGAACAATAATAATAAAAATGATAATAATAATAATGACAATAATAATAATAATAACAACAATAATATATATATATATATACAACATGTCCATACAGTTACAACCAATATACAGATATATACATATGATATTTACATACTGACTTTATGAGACATTCCCAGCTTATGTAAAACGAACCAGTCCAGTCCTCAAGAAGTTTCTTCCATTACTACCTACCTAGATATACGGTGATCTACCTGGTACTGTACACCTGGAAACTCCGTGTAGACGGCTTGCGTAGCCCGAGAATCAACGTTGAAACGCTGGATGGTCCCAGCTGTGCCTACTACCTGCCCAGGTGGACAATCTGACAGCGGTACAGCTTCGGAAGAAAGCAAAAGACGCTTTGCTTCGACTGTTGTGAGCCACCGCGGTTGGCAAACTGTGGTTTTGATGGTTGCACTTGCTGCAGTTATTGCGGCCATCGTTTGTGAACGTTGCTTGTTGATTTGAAATCGGTGTTTCACCTTTTTTCGATCCAAACACAGCACGACAAAATGGGATAGGAAGGTATTCTTTGATTTTCAATTCATTGTTTTTGGAAAGTTTTCGTTTTCGATCTTTCTTTTTGCAAGAGTTCTGCTCCAGTTTTGGTCACTCCTGCTTGCGCTGAGGAGCAGGGGCTGGTAACCACTGGCAGCAAGCAGGAGAGAGTCATTGAATGTCATTGAGTCAGATGACTTGTCGCAGGGCAAATTACCATCTTCCGGCAGTTCAAAAACACATGTCCATCAGTTCTGGTGGAAGTTAGGACATGTTACTCGTAGGACTAAATCGACTAAATGGCCATAGCCAGGTCCTGGTGCCTCCAACATCGCCAGGACCTCATCGCAAGGCTCAAGGCCGCAAAGAAGCGCCCTGCACCCAAGGCTGCTGCGGAGCCTGCTGCAAAACGAGGTGCCGTGTTGGTCTTCGAAGAAAAAAGGCCTCAAAACTTAGATCATCTTAGATCAATTTGAAATGACAAGATGCAGGCTTTGTGAGGTTCAACCCAATCAGTGCGAATTCAAGCCCATACAATGCATAGATCAGGAATGGGTAGTGACACGTGTGTGTGTGTGCGGAACTGTGTAATTGTGTGCATGGCAGCATCATTGGAGATCAGGCCTAGGCCTCTGTTGAGCTAGGCATTGTCAGACTCTTTACCAACCATTCAACTTGCCAATGTATATTTTTTTCGACTGTCAGAATCATTCAGAATCCACTGCACCGCTTTCCGTGCTGTAAAGAACTTCATGATGCATCCCAGTAGCTCTTGACCCAGCAGATAGCAATCGTGAGGTCGCAAAAGCCATGAGGAGGTACCCGGCTGAGTAGATACTGGCGCTTCAATGCTGGTGCTTCAGAGTGAACCATGAATAATGGGCTATCATCCATCAAACTTCAGGCAACACATGGCGGACTAGGGATGCACTGGGACTGAATGGGGTATCGCCTCACTTTGGACCAACAAATCAAGGTGAAACCAGCCGAAGCAGCCGCAGCGCAGGATTTGAAGGTCGAAACTTCTGCAGGGCAGAACTCTTTTTGGCCACGCCCAAAGTTTGGACCACTGGATTGATATATTATTCTGGCAAATAATCTGTACGTCTATTTGATGTATGTTGATGTAATGATATGCCATGAATATCCATGTAAATGGTTTCAAGAAACAGTTGAGTGATGTTGAGTGCATATATATATATTTATTTCTATAATTTCTATAGATGTCAGAAGTTTCCATCGTCAGGCGGCCTTGGGGCTTTCGGCGGCCGCAGCACGGCGTTTGGCTGCGCTGCTACAGACTTTGTCCAAGACGGAGCTACGCAGGCAGACGCCGAAGGGGGGCGGGGTCCGTCAATGTCAAGAAACTCTAACCAGATCGACTCAAACTCTGATAACATCTGATAACTGATAACTCTCCAAGGGATCTATATAATCATATAACTTGGCACTGGCTGAATCATCTTGGAACATTTTAGCTGCCCATTTCTATTTGGGAGCACAATGATTCGCCACGATCACCTCCATGGCACCCAAGGTTTTTTAAAAATGATTTTGGCTATCAAAGTTATAGGAACGTACATGATCAGAAATTTTCGAATGACTTCTTGGTTTAACAGTTTAACCAGTTTAACCATAAGATTAAACTGCCTGTATCACATGTCCTGTCACCACGGCCAGTTTCGAATGGTTTCTACGTCCTATAGAAGAGATCGAGCTTACATCATTTGTAATATCATGCCAGGGCCATACCCTCTGGTAATTTAACGTAGCTATTGAAAATGGCCATTTATAGTGAGTTTTCCCATTAAACATGGTGATTTTCAATAGCTATGTTAGTTTACCAGAGGGTATCTGTTTGCCACTTCTATCCGCCAGATTCTGCCAGGCGTTTGAAGATCCTACAGAGCCCTCCGGCGCTGGCGCGATGCCGCCGACCTGGTCAACTTGCCGCAGGAGCTCCAGCCATTGGAGCCCCTGGACCAACTCCGGGTGCACTCTTTGGACTCCCAGCAGACTCGGGTCGCGCTGCATTGAGCTGCTTGAACTTGGCAGATCACAATAGCTTGAGGGCCGTGTGCCATGCAACAAGGAGCTTGGTGGATTTTGAGATCTGCCGTTTGGCTGCTGGATTCACCTACAAAGCTGAACTCTTCGATGCTAGGCGCGTGACGTGCACTCGCTCTGGGCGAGTCATGAGCAATGGCGATTCCGGGCGAAGCCGTCGCTTCTTGGGCTTTCTCACGCGGCATGCGAAGCTTTTGCAACAGTTGGATGTACGACATGCACCGACTCTGAGAGTTTGCAGAGGGGACTTTTTGTGCTGAAGTTATTTGAGGGAGTTTTTAACACAGAGGTTCCATGAGGTTCCACCATATTCCACCCCCAACATTTACGTATATTTACTTATATTTACTTGTTGACATCACCAGTGTGAACATTCTGCCAAGGATTGATGCTTTGGAGTCCAAGATCTTGAGGTTGGCCATTCCATGCATGCAGCATTTGACCGAGATCGTCCTCCCCACTGAAGGCTGGAGCTCTCATGCCGACCGGCAGCGCCTGTTGTCAGCAATTCCTCGAAGCGTCATCGTAAAGTGGTCAAAGACCAAGAGGTCACCAAACAAGGAGACCTCCAATGAGTCCCAGCCATCAAAGCTCAATGCGGATCAACCAGTTGCTCCATGAGATGAACAGAGGACACTGCCCAGCTGAGCCCAGCTGCCCAGCTGCCCAGCCAAGTCTGAAGTCGACAAGTCGTTGCTGTTGACGCAGGGGAGGATCAAATTCATCGAGAAGCTGCTGGCACTCCCGAAGCGACCTCCATGGGACCTGGACCGAGATGGACATCTGTAATTAGTGCGAGTGCGAAACAAGGCGATGCATCTCCAGGAAGGATGTCGTTTCCCCCGTGAGCAAGGAATCTGAACGGATACTACATGATACTTCTGAAGTATGTACAAAAAACATCAAAACACAGAACTAACTGCTGGAGACTTGGAGCCATGCATTCGTCAAACACATCCAGAAACCCTGGTAGTCATTTTCTGATGCGAACGTTTTGGCAATTCTGACACAGGGCATAGTGTGAGCTCCGCGCTTTGGCAGCCCAAGCATTTTAGTTTGCCAGGTAAGCCATCAACACACCTTGGATACCTTGGGACCTTGTGGAGCTGGGGCTGCCAAGGAGATTGGCCCGTGCCAGTTGCCGTTTCTACAAATGCCCGGTTGACGTATTCAAAGTCCCAGCCTTTTGGACTTCGAGCTGCAGCAAAAGGGTGAGTGCGATGCTGCCCAGACTTCATTCTGCTTTGAGGAGCTGAAGCTTTCAATGTGCATATTCTTTGAAGTTGCCAGCGGAAATCTCTTGCAAGGAATTTCCGCTTAATTGAACTGATGTGATTGCCATGATGAATCAACAACGTTAAACGAATATGCGACAAGAGAGTAGACTGAGTAGACTCTAGTAGACTATTATAGACTATTGGACTCGTACTCGCTGCATTGGCTCTCTGCAGGTGAGTGGAAGGCTGGAAACATCCACGATCATCCACGGTATGGAACAAGTCATACTCGACAGCTGTACGACGTGCTGACATGCTATTATATTTCAATATACTTCAATCTGATAGATATTGTCAACTAGAATCTTGTTTGAACTTGTAAACCAGCGTGGCCACAAACTCCAGAATGATATCGAATGAACGATGGGATCATGCTGATGGATCATGCATTTCTTTCCGACATTTCCTTGGCTTGTCGATCTTGTCGGATCTCCATTGCAACCATGCCGCCGAAACGTGCAGCGGCTGCTGGCGCCAGTGATGAGGTTGGTTTCGTCAACCCAGCATTGAAGGGTCAATGGGTTTCACATGGTTTCACCATTTGTCACCGAGTCTTTCGGTAAAATCGAACGCTTCGAGACCTGATCATCTTGGAACTTAATTCCGAAAGGTATGTTTTGATGATGTGAAGTGTTCCCAGCACCAGCAGCAACAGTCACACCTGAGCCCAGTTCGACTCGATGACGGTGCCACAGCTCAAGGAAAAGGCGAAAGAAGCTCTGTCTCAATGGTTATCAGTGGAGACAGTTGGAGACAGTTGGAGATATGTAGAGATTTCCGCGCCTTGATTGTGGTGCTTGTACTGCAGCTGTTGGGCGTTTCCTTGTTGCTGCAGTTACAATTGTCGAGACAGCTTGTTTGCAATTAACATTCATTGTCCTTTCATTTTGAACGCAACTAGATGAAACTCACCAATAGTTTGGGAAATGTCCTTCAAGCCGCATTCAACCCCTGTGCAAACGGATTTGCGCAAGATATACTCTAGAGAAACACACATGTACTTGTAGCGAATCAAGCTCAAGAGGGCGACAGTTTCGCACATTTGAGAAGGAGGGATGAATTAGTTTTGATCAATCTTGTTTCCATTGGGCACTACAGTATATTGAAATATATTGAATAATATTACAGTTCTTGACTCCTTTTGGAAATTTAGCTGTGACATGCACTGTTTTTTGGGCACGCTTGCTGAGGAGCAGGGGTTGACCACCACTGGCAGCAAGCAGGAGATGAGCTTCAGGGCTAAGTATGGGACAGAGGCCAAATTGGCTGATCAATTTTATGCCAAAAAAGTTAAAAGACTCAAATAAATAGCATTGCACATAGCCAGCTCTGTTGAGTTTGGTCTGTGTCAGAAACTCATGAACTCATAATAATTGAAGTGAGAAGCTGATTTGTAGACAGGTCCATATTTACATAAGCACGTAAAGAGGCATAAAGAGAGCACACACACACAAGAGTGTGCATGTACATGCATATCATGCGCGCCCTCTTCAGCGTGCCACTTCGGGACACCGTGCTCCATGATCCGCCGATTGCATCCTGCAGGACCTCATTACACGGCTCAAGGCCTGTGCAAAGAAGCGCCCTGCGCCCAAAGCTGCAGCAGAGCCTGCTGCAAAGCGAGGCGCGCGGCTAGAAGACGCTGAAGGTCTCCCCGAAACACATGACATCGAAACATAAAAATGCAACAAAGGCTCCAACTTGCTGTCCTGGGATGTCTTGGTCACTATGACGAGTTGAGTTATACAACATCACACTCAAAGCATCTCAAAGCGGCAAACGGGTTCTAGAGGATTTGCTGGCAAGCGCGCACAGGCAAAGTTGAGACGAGTCCCAAGGTGTGACAGCGTGTGGCAATCAAAAGTCCATTTGTATACGAATAGATTGAGATTGAAAGTCTTGAAAGCTTGAAATTGGAGGTGATTCCTGGCAACTCCTTTGCAGCGCTTTCTTCTGCCCTCAGGCAAAAGCAAAGGGCAGAGCGAAGCCTCAAGAGGCACCTCACCAGTTGACACTACGTAGTGGAGAGCTTTTTACGCGTTCATGTTCCGAGATGAGATTCTATCTGTTTGGCATTCAACTTGAAGCTGTTGGCTAAATGTTCTGCATTGCAATTTAATCAATTTACAATCAACTAATATTTGATTCATGTCTTGCCACCTATGTCAATCTTTGCAGCGGTGACCATCTGTTAGGAGTGCCAACACATTGTCTAAATCTTCCTGGCTGAACATTGACCCAGTGGCATGAAAGAGTCCTTCCATCCCTCCCGCATTTCTCCACAGGAGGAGGAAGAAGAAGAAGAAGAACAAGAAGAGAAGCCAAGAGCCAAAGCTAAGGCGAAAACTATTGATTTGCTGCTGGGAGGTTACTGCATGCTTCAGCTTTGCGGGGTCCTTTTGGCTGGCTTGCAAAAGACGAGGAAACCTTGCTTGTTGTGCATACCCCTTTATTGCCCTTGTACACTTGGCAGCGTCCGTAGCTTTCAGTGGAGGCAGCACTTTTGAATCTGAGTCTACATGTACACTTGATGTCATGGATCTTGACTGGCATCAGCAACTCAATTTCAGCTGCCGTGACATGCTTTGGACAAGCCCGAGAGAGAGAGAGAGAGATGTCAATAGATACTGTATCACATGTCCATCAGCGAACTTTGCCAGGCAAAAGCAAAGGGCCGAGCAAAGCCTCAAGAGGCTCCTCTGGCAGTCTGTCGCTTGTGATTGATGTTGCCTCATTGTTTTCTTGTTCGATGCTCGTGGTGGAGCTATGCAATCATCAATCCTCTCACCAGTATTTGCCAGGAAGAGGAAGAAGAAAAGCCACGAGCCAAAGCGAAGGCGAAAGCAGCTGGCCGTGCCAAGGAAGAGGAGCTCTGAGAAGTTTGGATAGGTTTGGATGGTTTGTTTTGCATCAAACAATATAAAAAGGCAACGATGCTGATGGCACTGCATTGCTCCATTTGTCTCCAGACATGGGCTGGCAGGAGCCAAAAGCCAAAGCCAAAGGGAAGGCCCAGGCTGGGGCAGGTTCAGCTTTGAGATAAGAGACAATGGGTCAAGATTGTATTATCAATTGACCCACAAATTTTGTCATTTTGAGTTTTACTGCAATTAAACAAAGCATTCTTTGGGTCCAATAGGTTTGAACCAATCCACAATTGAGGCAAAGTGTACTGAGGAAGAGCGGGAAGCCATGGATCTAAACATGTGCCTCAGATTATATCGTGGAAAACCCAACATCATTATAATAGTAGATCGTATAAAGATAGATTGTATTTTTGCCAGGCCAAACCGCAAGTTCAGTCTGATGCTGTTGAAGGACCATCTTTGAAGGCTGGGAAACTGGAACGCTTCAGAAGTTCTGAAGTATCTAGGGGTCAACAACTTGTCAACCCATCCCTGCAAATTAGATTGTTCAGTGCAAAAGATGACCCAACTTGTAGTTCCAATAGTAAAGTCAGGTGCTTGCAGTGTGAAGTGTGCTCGCATCGTGTTGTCCTGACTTTAAAGAATCTGCACGGGGCACCCAAATCACACTTCAGCTGCGTCTCAGGACATCACGCCAGCTGAAGGGGAAATATTTTGGGAAGATGGTAACTTTAGTGTCTTGGCACTTGAACAGCCAATGGGCCAATGTACTGCCGTTTTTTTGCTGCCTGTCTTGCTTGACCCCTCCGACCGTCGATCTGCAGATTTTGGGAAAGTAACAGGGTCACCAACAGTAGCCCTTGCCATGGTGATTCTTAGAATTCGGAGTTATTGTGACATGATGTTAAGCACACTCCCAATCTACGATGATAATGATGATATAATGATGATGACGGTGACAATGACAACGACGACGACCATGACGCCGACAACGATGAGGCCGACGAGGACTATGACGATGAACATGAATTTTGATCTCTTTGCAAGATACAAGACATCGTCTTGGACATAGGGCAATCTGGGTCTTGAACACGAGCCAAATGTCTCGCCCGAAACGAATAAACACAAAAGGCAGGTCGCCCCTGTCGCGTCAAGGTGTGGAATTAGCAAAAAGTGCTCGCGCAACGTGCAAGAAGTGTTCAGCTGCAGCCTTAGAGCAGCGAATGGGTAACTGAGCAACCCTCCCCTTGTCGATCCGTCGCAAGTTGAACTCATCAAGGAGAAGATAATGACAGGAGCTTTAAGGCCACGGTTCCAAGATGCGTTGGAGACGGAGAAACAAAATTGAACATCTGGAATGTGAAGAGCAGAGTCTGAAGCTATGTCAAGCGGATCAAAGAGCGTCAGCACTGCTATTTTTGCTGCTGTGACTTTTTCCCTATAATCCTTCAGCTAACCAAAGGGAAAGAACCAAGGCAACACACCATATCACACCATAACAGACCATAATGCACCACCAGCCACACAGCCCATCCTTTCGCAGGATTGGTAAGATCGTGGCATCTGACACCTTCGACGGGAAGATCACAAATTGGTTTCATGCAGGGTGTCTACTGCATCTTGGCATCCAACCAGGATGAACATCCACAAAGAAGTTCTGAATTTGAGGAGAAAACTTGACAGATCTTGACATGAATCAAGGTCTGGCAATTGCTTGCCAAGACATGTTGGTCTCCTGGCTGGCTTTTCAAGCTTGCGACCAGAAGAGCAGAAGGCATGACCAATGATGAATTGATGAAGATTGGGTATCCCTTTGGTGGCGGCATCTATCAATTCAGAGTCAACTCAAAGGTTGCATTGCACCTTGACACATTTTTCCCCAACAGCGTAAGCTAATGGGGTCTTCAGCCCAGAATAGCTCCGGTGTGCACTGGTGCAGGCACCGGGTCAGGTTCAACAGGGTTCCGGAGAAGGTTCCGGAGAAGGTTCCGGAGAAGGTTCCGGAGAAGGTCTGGGAAGCTTTGGTGCAGAGCCAGGTCAGGTTCAACAGGGTTCCGGAGAAGGTTCTGGAGAAGGTCCGGGAGGGTGTTCCGAAGAAGGTCCTGGAGAAGATTCCGGGAGGCTTTGGTGCAGAGCCAGGTCAGGTTCAACAGATCCGAAGAAGGTGTGGGAGGCTTTGGTGCAGAGCCAGGTCAGGTTCAACAGGGTTCCGGAAACAGTTCCGGAGAAGGTGTGGGAGGCTTTGGTGCAGAGCCAGGTCAGGCTCAACAGGGTTTCGGAGAAGGTTCCGGAGAAGGTCTGCGAGGGTGTTCCGAAAGGTGCTGGAGAAGATTCCGGGAGGCTTTGGTAGCAGAGCCAGGTCAGGTTCAACAGGGTTCCGAAGAATGTTCCGGAGAATGTCTTGGAGGCTTTGGTGCAGAGCCAGGTCAAGTTCAAAAGGGTTCGGGAGAAGGTTCCGGATAAGGTTCCAGGAAGCCTTGGTGCAAAGCCAAGTCAGGCTCAACGGGTTCCGGAGAAGGTTCCGGAGAAAGAGCCAGGTCAGGTTCAACAGGGTCTCGAAGAAGGTTCCGGAGAAGGTCTGGGAGGCTTTGGTGCAGAGCCAGGTCAGGTTCAACAGGGTTCTGGAGACAAATCCGGAGAAGGTTCCCGGATGCTTTGGCGCAGAGCCAGATCAGGTTCAACAGATCCGGAGAAGGTCTGGGAGGCTTTGGCGCAGAGCCAGCAGGTCAGGCTCAACAGGGTTCCGGAGAAGGTTCCGGAGAAGCCTTGGTGCAGGGCCAAGTCAAGTTCAACGGTTTCGGAGAAGTTTGCAGAAGCCAAGCGAGGTCAGGTTCATTTAACTGACGGAAACCTAGCTGAGGTGTTTGCAGCGCTTGGCTTCGCAGTGCAGTACGCTTCAGAAAGATTTGTAAAAATAAAATGCTGTGGCTGTTGGGGATACCACCGAAGCTTATTTTCTCTGATTTAAGATTGCTGCAATTGGAGAAGACCCGTACCTTTGCCAAACATCTACGTCTAGAGTACTGCAAATTGTAATAACTTGTAGATGTAGCTGTGGGATGGGCTTGTGGTGCAGTGCCGTGTGAGGACGGATAATGAGATTGGATTGTGTCTGCAGCATTGGAAGGATATTTTGAAGTTCATCCCCAAGAGTGAAGAAGGAAACTCCGGTGGTGCCAGCGACTCAAAGCTGTCACTTGGACCTGATGGGATTTGAATATCTTTTTCACACCATGGTATGGAATCCCATCTTTCGGATTTCTTAAGGTCAATGGAGAGTGAAGGCTTTGATATACAATCTTCGTGTGATGCGGTGGTGATTGCTTTGTTTGAGGTTGTTGTTTGCAGTTGATGGGAGGCCATGGGTAGGGAACAAAAATAGGCCAATAGGCAGTGGGAGAGATCTGAGGGCGACGCAGAGCAAGAAACTGCACGAGATCCAGGATATGCTGCAAGAATTGGCGCCAAAAGATCTGAATGAAATGGCTGCAGCCCGTCATCCAACAGTTCAGCATAGTTCGGCACACTGCCACTGGAACCTTTTCCATTGCGCAGAAACCCAGAAGGATGGTGACCCATCGTGCCATGGTTGACAAGATGCTTGCTTCCCTGCAGCTTTGCCAAGGTACTGAATGAGTATCCGACGCAAAAACTTCGAGTGAATTCCACTTTGCTGCAGCTCTGCGCAGATGGAGTTCTATTCGGCGCTACAGCTCCTTGTGAGGTTTGCAAGGAGCGGTCCATTCTCTACAGTGTCTACAGCGCTTTGGGCACTGGTAATGGCAGCAACTGGCAATGACAGGGCATAAGAATCGGCTATCAAACCACCGTTTCATCACGTTTTATCATGTTCCATGTCCTCATGTCCTCATGTCCTTTTCAAGCCAGTGCCTGCAGGATCACGGCAGACCTGGGAGGATCCTCCTAGATGGCGAGGTCTACAAGTGTAGCTTGGTGGGCCAGTTGTCAAAATCAAGGCATTGCCACAGTTTCAAACACTTTGGCTGCGTTGTGATGCAAACAGTTTGGAATCCAATCTGGTTTAAAGAAGTGTGATGTTCAATGCAGGTACCAAGCTGTCCTTTCTCAGCTAACATTCAAGGTGGACCACTGTCCAACATCCTCTGTGCCCCATGCCACCGTTTGAGGCACTGGATGGCTCACGGACCACTTGAAGTGCTCCTTTCAGACCCTTGGCTCAAGGGATCAGGGACCAATGCAAGTAATATCAAGTAATGAGGTGATGGCTTGAAAACAATCTCTCGTCGCATCTGAGATCACTACGATCACTGACATGGTTCAATGCGCTAAACCATAGAAACCTGCTGTTGTGACCCTCAAATCTAGGGAGTTCCGATGAATTTTCCACACCTTGAACATATTTGAACATCCTTAAACCAGTTCTGGATTCTGGGACTGATGCCACCTCGTTTTTTTAGCGCCAAGGACTCAAGAGCCAGAGAGGCAGCTGTGGCAACTCACCCCTGCGGCCAAGCAGCTGGGCAATGGAAAGCTGGGCAAGATGAAGTTGAAGGCCCAGGGTCCCTGCATTGGTTGATGAAAGCTATGACAGCTATGATATGATGGAGGTGAACAATGATGAAACTATGACAACAATTAAGAAACTATGACCACTGGCTATGATGGGCCAGGGGTTTAGAGAAACTCATGATGGTTCTGAAGAGCTTGGTCTGAAGTTGTGACAGTTGTGTTCTTTTGAAAGCTCTTCAGAGGCCAAGAGGCCGTCGACGCAGGGTCAATTTCATGGTGACTTTCTACGGAGATGGTCACGGGTCTGGTTCTCCCCCTTTTCCACTCGAGACAAAGTGCAGCTGCACAGGTGGGCACTCGTATTTTCAACAGGAAGATCACAGAAGATGGGCCTGAACCTTCACAGCTGCTCTGGCAGCAAGGAAGCACCAACTTAGTTTAAGTTGTTGAACCCATAGAGGTCATATCATGACAGTCAAGGATGGTTTTCAGTTGTGAAGATTGTGAAGCGTGTCCCTTTATTTCGATCTATTTCGAACACTGTTGCATATATATAATATCATATAATACTAGATCAAAACTGATAAAACATATGATAGTGCACTATAGTGCACTATCTAAACAACGATGGAATTTCGATGAATTTAGATGGCAATATGGCAATGTTGCACACAACAATCATCTGTCAATCTGTCATGATCTGAATATCGGAATCCCGAGATCTCCTTTGTTTCCCGTGGCATGATCCCCAGGTCATCGCAGACGGTGCAAGCAAAACCACCTCTGTTGAACCTCACGGTGTATGTGTCGAAGGCCATCCCCCAGCCAGATTGTGCTCTTCATGGGAAGAACCATGGAAAACCTTGGAAAACCACATCTGAAAAAAATATTCTGGTTTATTCTTGTTTATTCTTGAGGTTTCAGGGTGGAGGCCAGGTCAAACAGAACAATTGCATAAACCCTCGAGCCTTTCATTCTCGCCGAATTGTTGACGCAAGCGAGACTTGCACGAAAGCTATTTACGGATATTTACGGGATATCTTTTGCCTTGTTCCCTTTGAGTGCACCTGAAGCCAGGGCTTTGAAAAAAATCATCGCGAGGAGCTCGCAGCGGGGTACTCAGAAGCAAGTGGCTGAAACAAGTGGCTGACTGAACCACCTGGGTTGCACGCAGGATTTCAGCTTTAATTCCTCCAATTAGGTTACTTTGCACGTGGGAGATAAACTGCTGCCTGTTTCCTACAGACTTCACAGGTTGTCATCAACACAACGCTGAGGATCTGGTAAAAGGCCACATGGGCCAGATCACAGACACCATTACGAAGGCGCCTTGCGAGTTGTGTCATTGCAGAAGTAACGCACCGTGGCTCCAATACTTCCATGCCTTTGTGTTTCTTCAAGAGGTTTCCGTAGCTGTGGTAGTTTAGGATTTCTAGATATATCTGAATACGTATTATTAAAAATGATTTGACCCTGTTTGTGGGATTTGTGGTGCTGGGGCACAGGTGCAACAACAGGCACAGGTACACAAGGCAAGGACAAACCATTTTATATTGAGAGCAGGAACGACACACCGAATTTGGTTGCTTCTTGGGCTTGAGGGTTCCGGGATTAATTAGTGACTAATGATAATGTTGATATTTGTTAATTATTGATTTATTATCGTTGATTGATGGACATGTGTTCTTCAAGTCTTCTTTCCCAGGCGACGTGCTTCGTGGTTTCCAGTTCAGAATTGCTCAAAAAAGATCCAAAAGAAGTGGAGGTTTGGAACTCAGGGAGGGACAATGCCAGGGACATCAGGGACATCCTGTGGGCCATGGCATCGGATTGCGAAATATGCTGGGGAAATCTTCGGAATCTTCGGATATCTTTGGCGGATACTGTAGGAATTCATTCAATATCATTCTGCGGAAATGTATCAGCTTGCAATCACATTGATGCACCAGAGACCGGCCCCGCTCGGCTTCCGGTAGCCAAGGCAGCCAAGACAGAGGGTGTGCCCGGCGTGGATGAATTCTTTCTCTACAAACTTGAGGCAGCTGCGTGATGAGATGACTTTGGTTCAACATGTTGTGATGCGATGATATGCGATGTGATATATTCATTTGTATAGCTTGATTGTGGGATATAACATGATATAACATTGTAATGCATTGTATATCCATGTAAATAAACTTGTATATCCTATTTATCGGAATTGCACCCCCAACATTAAGCCAGCCCCGAAAGGTTGGCACCGTCACAGATATGGCTCCGTGACTCCTGGCATGTTGCACACGACGTCTTGTGTTGTGACGTGCGGATGGTGGTGGACCCCTTTTGCCCTTCCAACCCTCGGAGTGACATGATGGTTGTGATGGTTGGAAGGGTTCAAAGCCAACAACATTTCACCATTTCACACTCTTTTCAATATATATATATAATTATTAGATATATTATATTATATATATATATCTTATATATATATCTTATATATATATAATATAATATATATATATAATATAATATAATATAGTATAATATAATATAATATAATATAATATAATGTATATATATATATATATATTCTTGAAGGCTTCGTTGAGAATGTTCTGTATGACTTTGCCCATTTGGTCTTAAGATAGGCTATGGCACTATGGTTTCCTAGAATTTGAGCACTGCCAAGCTTTGCCTCCAGGAATTTACTTTGGGGTGACGCTCGCAAACAGCCACCTGACAGATATGAGGCAAAAATGAGGATTACTGGTCGCACAAATCGAGCCCAGCCGATCCCAAAACGGATTTAGCGATTTGAACATGATTAAAATATGTTTAAACTACACATTACTGTTTGAGTCGGAAAACCATTGCCGCAGATTTTCGGATTTTAGTCTGCAGTGCCAAGGTCTGCACTCAACCCCAGGTCATGACGACTCTCCAACCATTCCAAGGTTTAAAAAGATTGAGGAAGTTGCCACGCAGAGGTTTGTTCGGCTCTCAAAAACATATCTGGACCCGAGAAACACTGTCTTACAGGCTCGTAAGTGAAAGTGCCAAGGGACTAGAAAAGACTCTTCGAACATGGGACGCCACGAATTCCAAATGTATCCAAATGGAAAGCAGAGTCCTGCTCGAGAAGTACCCAAGTTCTCTTAGTGGGAATCCCAGCGGCCCAGCTGCCTTCTGATCCTTCTGGCTCCGCCCAGGTTGAAAAAGAGGGCGTAAACATGGACACCGACATTGGTGAGCTGATCGAACGTGCGCATGTACTGGTGGACAGGCGCCAAACAACAGATTCATAAATCCATATAAATCCTATAAATCAGCAGTGTCATGCCATGTCTAGAGGGCTGTTTCTGTATTTCCTGTTGAAGTTTCCTGAAGAAAGACTCCAACGTTGTGAGGTCCAAGCAGCGAGTGTACAGCGAGATGTTGAGCCAGACTGACATGGTGTCAGGAACCAACTCCTTCTACACGTGGCTTGGCAGAAGCCACACAGCTACGCCCCAATGGGACCCATAGGCCCATAGGATTAATACGGATTACAATAATGATGGTTTCCCTTTGAAACGCGATTTGATGCTGATTTTTAATATCAAGAAGCAAAGGCCAACATAGTTGTACAATGTTGTATATATTTCGGACTTAGGAGGCGGAAGAATACACAAGTGCATCAGTCTCCCTCCCCTTCCCCTCTTTCTGAAGTGACATTAGCTTGATGCTTGAACAGGGTGCTTTGTTGATTGACTTGATTTGGAGTCTCCATCCCGAATTCAACAGTTGGCATCCAGTGCAAAGGTTGTGCGTGTTGGAGTCCGATAAGGCCAATGCCTCAGAATACCTCGCCACGCCGCACATTTCACCAATCCTGCCAACATCATCATGGAAATGCGTATGAACAGACTGAGCAAAGACCATAGCTGTGCATGGATGAACTAACGGCTGTTCATGGCTTTTCAATCCGGAAGGACCTTGCAATCAGTGACGTCTAAATGGCAAAAAGTTCCAACCCACAAATGGACTGACCGCCAGCTTCCTTGACATTCCTTTCCAACCCAAATCACCTGAATATGACCATTCCAAGGACTCTGGTGGTAGTTGCTACTGGGTGTGGCGAAAGTGGGGTCGCATAGGTGCACTCCGAACCCAGGGACCAGCTGCTAGGTCAAAATCTGTCAAGGATGGAAAGAAGATGGTCGCACGTGCTAGGCAAAACAGGAGAAGTCAACATAGTCAACGACTTTCAGAGTTTAAAGGCTTTCTGGACAAACCAAACAAACACGATTGACGTGTTTGGCGCTTGGCGCGTGATGAGTTGCTTCGGCATCAGCGTATTATGCGTATTTTGATGTGAAAATCAGGGGACCAGGGTTTTGACCCCAACCACACAAGCAATATGACAGCCAATGTAAGTAGCAGAGGGTGTTTTGAGCTAAGCTCCTTCTTGTCAGAAATGCTTGGTACAGATTTTGGCAGCGATATGCCCTTGAGAAAAGGGAATGGGCGACCGGATCCCAGATTCAAGTTTTGAAGTTTTGCAGGTGTGAGCCAGGGTGGAACGAAACTTGAAGAGTTTGGAGCCCAGAAAAACCAAAAAGGTTGGTTGGAGTTGGGGTTGGGAAAATACAGCACTGTGAATGATTGTGGATGCGAGGTTTTTTGGTGTGAGCCTGATGTCAGTATGTTGCGTCCAACATCTGACAGCCAACGGCAATGACAAGGAACATATATGAATTGTTTTCTGTTGCTCTAATTCCAGAACTTGGGGCATTGAGCATTTTAGTAATTTGGAATCTCCACAAGGCACAATCTTGGCCAGAATCTCCAAGGTGTTTAATTTGAACTTACTAGAATCGAATCCGATAGTTCAAAGTTTAAATACTGTAGTTTCTCTGTGCGTCCAGATCTTTTGAGCAGATTCCTCTGTGGACCTGCTTTCTACTGTGACAGTTGCTGTTCTTTGCTATGCCCACTGAGGCACCACTCATCGAAAGTCAATGCGATCCAGAGTTTCAGCAAGCTCTATCTCGATCCCAAGCCGAAGAAATTGACTTATAGAGCCCAGGTTTGCCATGAAGTCCTAGAAAGTTGTCACATGTTGTCAATGCTCCCTCGATTCAGAGTGCTATTGACCAGCCAATGAGTTTTGTGGAATCCAAGAGTCCTTTGAATGTTCGGACTGGCCAGTCGCAAGGGACTCAGTTGCCAAGGACAAGACTGGCAACACCTATGGGCACAAACCTTCGGAGTTCGTGCAACGCTCTTAGTCAGTTCTGCTCTTTGGTGGCCATGTTGAGATGGAAACCTGGCAAGGCAGAAACCTGGCAAATTCAGCCGAGTGGATATCCAGCACAAGGTTGGATCACTTCTCTCCATCAGCTTCCCATACTTTTCAGGTCGTTGTGCTTTGTGCGTTTGTTCATGGATGTTTGTGTGCCACACACCGTGATGGAATTCCTGCAGAGTCCTTCCTCGTGTCCCCTTTTTGGGCAGCTTTCTATCAAAGCCAGGCTTTGCAAAGGAAAAAAGCCAAGACGGAGCATGAGGAGGATGCTTGATCTTCACATATTTTCACTTATCCTTTTCATTTGGGTCATTTTAAATGGGGTATACCATGATATGGCTACCCATGGCATACCCCTAAATGGCCATTTTAAACCATCTTAATGGGGATGATTCGAATCATCCTTTGGAAAAAAACGGCACCTGCACCAGGAGGTGGACCCATCACAGGAAGAGGCTCAAGGTGGGCAGCCTTTGGGCCAGCTTTCGAAGGCGGGATGGATGGATTGTTGATTTTCTGCTTGGAAGTATATTACTAGTATTACTTATCATACATACATTGGATATCATATTCTGTATATTATGTATATACTTAAGTTATATAGATCTGATATATATATATACATATGATATATATATATATATATACATATATATATATATACACATCTATATGCCTTATGTCACCAGCGTGATCTAGCTGTAGCGGGTCTCCAAACGAACAGCCCTGCAATGTCCTGGATCCCTTTTTTCGAAAGGCCGCGGTGGAGAAGGGCAACACGGTGCTCGACAGCATCGAGAATCTCCTCATGGAGATTGGTGAAGGCGGTTCACGTGCTGGGAACTCCCCTAGAAATGGAGATTTGAATGGGAACATCAATGAACATCGATAATTATTGCTGGATTTTCCATTGACATTGTTTGATATTGTTTGATTACTAGAGGATACCCATCAATGATGGCAGGTTCTGCTAAGAAAAACACTCTGGCGATCTCTGGCGCTTTTCCAGTGGGGGGAATCAACAGCCTAATGACTCTCGCATCCTGATCATCCTGGAAGTCTGCACGAATGTTCAGAGTCAGGTTCAAGACCCACTTAAAATTTGAACATACTTGAAGCAAAACGGTATCAACATACGAAGCTGACCATTTGCTCCGTGGAGCCCTCCGTTTGATGGTGTGTTTTCTGATGTCAGGTGGAACGCCGAATGCAATGCAGAAGGCCAGAATCAACGCACACTCAGCCGAGCCTCTCGGCATGAGTCAACTGATGGGACTTTGATCCTCGAAATATGTGGGGCACCATGTTTTTTTGAAACCCAAAGATGACAGATAACGACCCCCAATTCCAATAAGTTTCATGATGTTTCATGATGTCTTACGGCCATTTGGTGGTTTCAGGATGATAAAGAATGGGGTTTTGAGGGAACCCAATTCCAGGCTGGACGGCCCGAAGATGGTCCTTCATTCAATGCAGTGCGGAATGAAATTCTTTAAAACAAAAGATTGTGCAAAGCTGTTGTGCAAACTCAGGTTCTATGCCCTTATTCCACACAACTTCGGATTGAAGGCACCGCCGCCGATCAACAACCAGGAGCTGCTTCAGCGTCTCGTCCCTTTGCACTACATTGTTGAAATTTGCCGCACCCTTTCACACAAGTTTTCAGAAAGATCAATTTGGCAGGTCCCTCAACGAGACCTTATATGGAGGTTTCCTAAAAATAGAATTAAAATTAACATGAATTAACCCCCAAATCCTCTATTTTCATGGGATTTTCATGGAATTTCCCATGATAAATCATCCATTTTGGGGTACCCCCATAGACGATTTCACTAGTCGAAGGATCTCTTGGGCTCCGAGAGGGCTTTGCTGCAGTTCTACTTACGCAACTGGGCTCTGGGGAAACTCACGGATACATATGGGTCATATGGATAGATGCTATGTATGTGGTTCATTGATGTTCATATAATTATATATGTCATCTCATTGCATTGGTGACTGAACTTCAAAACTCGGATGACGCACATGTTGTTTCCAGACTGGCAGACTGGACTCTTCTTGGTGGCTGTTGAGCTCCCAGCCTAAGGTATGGGCTTCGAAGACATTGGTGGAGAGGACGAGGACAGCGAAGTGGAGTAGCAGTGCAGGAGGTCATGTATTGCGCTGACTTAATGGCATCTCCAGGAGAAACTCACACCCATCAGCGGCGTCATGGAATTGCCATTGCCTTCGACTTTGTTGGATGGATGCAAGAGTATTTGTTCAAAGAAGGCCGGATCCTCAGCGCAGACGCCACGAACCATCACTACAAAAGAGCATGGCTGTTCATTTGTTGGCTTGATCAGAGTGCAACATGAGATTTGGTCATAGTCGAGGTATGATGGTTCGGATGTCGATTTTGCCAAACTCTTGGGTGAAAGATGGTAGCTCTGTTCCAAGCATGCTATCACCTACTACTGAAGCAGGATGTGGAAAATTGCACGAAGAAAGGGAAAGCTTTGGAGGTCCATCCAGTCATGTCTTGTGCAAATGGCAACCTGCAACGCCTAGTTTAAAATTTAGTTGTGAGAGGGCTTCATAGTTTGTGCAGTTCTTGAGTCTAGGAAAATCTTGGAAACATCTGTGAAACTCCATGACACCATGCTGCGCAGACAGCAGATGACAGCAGAAATCTCATCGTTTTATCGCTCGAACTTCTTGGATCCCGCTGAGTGCTGAGTCTCCGAGTGCGCTGATCCAAGCCTTTCTGCAATGGCACCGCCGGCGCCGCTCCCCGGGCTCTTGACGCAGCTGCAGGGGCCGGTGGTCCTTCTCTTCAATTGGGATATTGACGAGGTGCAGGCGGTGGAAATTGCTGCCATCCTTCGCAGAAATGCCTCCTTGACTGCATTGAATTTGGGTGGAAACCGCTTAGGAGATCTTGGTGTCATGGCAATTTTCCTGGCATTGATTGATGCGCAGCAGTTGACTTCTCTGCACATGCACCGCAATCAGATTGGTGATGGCGGGGCTGCAATTCTGGGAGAGGCCATAAAGACAAACACTTCTTTGCAAGAGCTTTATCTCGGAGACAACCAAGTTGCTGATATTGGCGCAGAGGCCATGGCAGCGGCTTTGTCCAAGTCTCGTCTTGTGAAGTTGAAATTAATGAACAATTTGATTGGTGACAAGGGAGCTGAAAAGCTTGCAGATGCCCTCGTGCAGACCCAGAGTCTATGCGAATTGGACTTGAGCAGCAATCAGATCACCGGCCAGGGTGCTGCCCGTCTACAGGATGCAGAAGCTGGACATCCAAGTCTGCGCTTAACACTCCAGGGCCCCAACAAGAAGCCGGGTAAGAAGCTGTCACAGAAGCCAGATGTAACACTCCGGCGAGGCGAATTTTTGATGGAAATCAATACCTCCCAGGAGAAATTTGGCATCCATCTCCAAATCGACAAATCAAACAAGATCTTGAAGGTTAGCTCCATTGACGGCCACGGAGTTGTTGCCAGATGGAACACCATGGCCACTGAGCCTGTGAAAACTGGTGACCACATTGTGCAGGTCAATGGAGAGACTGCGATCGATAAAATCTTGGAAGAGTGCCGCAAGCAGCAGATGCAGCAAGTTGTGTTGAAGCATGCAGAGAGCGTGATCAAACAGAACCAGCGCGTCAAGGTTTGCAATGAGCTACAAGAAGCATATAGATCATGTAGCACGGGCACAACTGTGCAATGGTTTGGCAGCATGATGCGGTGGAAGGTAAGGCTGGACAATGGCACCGCCATGATGTGTTTGAGCTCAGACCTGGAAGCGATCGAAGAGATCGAAGCGATTGCGCCGACAGAAGTGAACACCGGGGACCTGGTGCATTACTCCGGGGACCAGGGCGTGGTGTGCGGCCTGGGCGCTTCCTCCGAGTCCGATGGTGGCCTTCCTTCATGCATACAGCGCGTACAGGTGGCCTTCCTCAAAGCAGGCCTTCTGGAGGTTTCAACTCAAGATTTGGCTCCAGTGGTGCTGAACAATGAGTACCTGGTATTTCTGAGGAAAGGGTCCTGTTCACAGTTGGGCTTAGATGTGTCTCCCAACGAAGAGCGCCTGGAGGTAACTTGTATTGGCGCAGGCTTGGTGCAGGAGTGGAACCGCTACTGCTCCCAGCTTAGTGTGGTCAAGGTTGGTGACCAGATCGTGCAAGTTAACCAGAAGGTGGGAGAAGCCAAACAGCTTCTGGATGAATGCAAGAGGAAGGTTGAGCTTTTGCTCCGCATACGCCGCAAAAACTTGGCTTAAGATTTTTTGTGACCCGAACGTCTTCTCAGATACCTGTGTCTCCAGTGCAGCGCCGATTGCATGGACTGTGTAGTTCTAGGGTGGGAGGCGCTTGGTTTTACGCAATATGCGACCGGGCCTCAAGGTAGCAACGTGTTTGAACAGAGAAACGGTGCCAGTGTTTTGACCTGGCCTCTTGCTCTTTGCCTGTGAATCATTCGGTCTTGCGAAAGGCTGAAACAAGAAAGCTAGTTGTGACTCATGAGAGGGGGCTTCATAGTTTGTGCAGTTCTTGAGTCTTGGAAAATCTTGGAAACATTTGTGAAACTCTATGACACCATGCTGCGCAGACTCCAGCAGAAATCTCAGCATTGTTTTATTTCTCGCTCGAACTTCCTGACAGAAAAAGAAAGCGGGCAAGCCAATTAAAGCCATGAACCAAGAGCTCTACGGCTCCATTCTGTTGGGATCTCAGTTGCAAGAGCTGCCTTTGAGTGCTGAGGTCTCATCAGTTTGCTGTGGTTTGGTGTCTATGTTCAGATCTGGGAGATCGTTCGCTTCTTTTTTTGCGCTTGGCTAAATTCATGTCGCCAGGTTCAAGAGTAGGTTCTGCCTCTAAACGAAGCAAATCCCATGTCCAATCACGCCGTGGTTTGCTACATACTCTTAAAGAGACTTAAAGGTGTTGGGTTTTGCCCTGCTTTTGCAGTAACTGGGTATTCCTTAGAAAACCAATAAGTCCCATCTCTGATGGTCTTAGCATTGCAGCTTTGTACAGTGACCTCTTGCTGAGGCTGTATACCTCCAATGCCATCTACAAGCAACTCAACAAGGTGCAAAATCTGGCTCCAAGTTGGACAGGAGTTGAGCGCAGTACAGCGCAGTGGCGAGGTATCGAAAGATATGGACAGATATCGAAAGTAGAGAAGTGTCCTGTGCATGATCAAATCACAGCTACTTTTTATTGAAATGGTTGATAAATAATGTCCTTTCCAATCTTTGAAATGCTTTGCCACTCCTGTTCAGGCATTGCGAGATGAAGACCGCGATCAGGCGTGCAAGACATACCGCTTGCCGCTTCCCTGACAATAAATTGCAATATGGGTATGGATCAATACCTATAGATACCATTTTTAGTGGGATGAACATCCATTTACCAGCTATTTTGGGGTTCACTAGGTACCAGGGTTTTGACCCATCCCCATATATTTCTTTTCGTGAAGTCTATATTCGAAGAATTGCACAGCACTTTCGATGCTTTTCATGTACAGCGTAGAGCAAGTGCTTTCAGGCTGCTGCGTACTACTCATACCTTCGCATGCTCTTTGAGGCGTGTGCCAGGCGTGGTGGTGCTGAGTGACAGTCAACTGTTTGGATCTTGAGTTGTTCGATCTGTTGATAGTATCGCGACCTGCGCACATATGGTGGAATGTTGCATGTGTTGTGAAGAGCAAGACCGTGCAAGCATAAACATTTTGTCTTTCAATGTAGATGTCACCTGTAGGCTCCCAACTCGGGAAGTCACCTTATGGCGCGGTGTCGGAGTGGATTTATTTGAGCAGTACAAGGCGAGCGGCTAAGTCTAAGTTGCTTGGGCCGAGGAATCAGTAGATCCATGGGCCATGGTCCATAAGTATCATAACTCACTGCAAATGGTGGTTGGGACCAGGACTCCCTCTGAGCGACCATGCCGCTCTGCAGGTTGGCAGTACCATCACTTGGTGGGGAGTTTCAAGTTGCACCTCTGACAAAAACGTCGGAAACCAAGATGCATTTGTCGAAATGGGTGAAAGGTGGTAAAGCTAGATGCCTTGCTGCTTGCAGTATTTTGCGAGTGATGGTGAGTATTGGCACGTTGGCTTCAGTTTCAGTGGTAACAGTATGGGGTGCTTATTGGAGGAGTGCCTAGCTTCAAGAACAGGTGGCGCACAACTTTGCCAATGGATGTGCTGGAGCGTCCTGTCCTCGGCATCGAGAGGCCCCGGCTGATTCTGGAAACTGCTGGAAATCTCCAATGATTGATGCCAGAATTTGAAGCAGACACGTGGGTGTGTCAATGTGGGTGGGATTGAGTCTACGTGTTTTTGTTTGCTTCTTCGAAAGACAATTGCTTGAACAATGCACTTTGCTTTGACAAATGTATTGCAGTTCTGGCGTAAGAAAGTGCAGGTACCTGCCTGTTACTGTACCTGTTCTTGAAATCCAGACAGAGTCCTTGATATGTTTGAACTTCTGCATCCACTTCTGTTTGCTTTCTCAGGTCAACTGTTTTAACCGTCGAGACGCAAACAGCTTGTGAGATTTCTGAGGCCAGTGAGTGATACACAGGGGAAACAGATTACACAGAAAGGTAGTGGTGTCAACATGTGTCAACAACACTTGCGCAGTCGAAAGAACACCTACTTGTAGCACCAATATTTTCAGGTAATTTGCTGGCACTTCAGTGGGTCCAGGGCCTTCGGGCATCAAGACCCCATCAAGCAGAGAGGAGAAGTATTGACCTGTTCTTTTTGGTAAAGTAATGTAAAGTAATAAAGATTGAAACCAGCAGAAGTATCATTTGACTCCTGGTATTTTTTAATTCGCCCATATTCGCTCACCACATTTTGTTCCGATGAGATCCACCGTCCAGTCCAGTAGTCCATGTCCCACATCCCCTGGACCCTGCCAGTTAAGCTTCTATGCCAACGAGAGTGAGAGTATCCTCCTTCCTGGTACACAGCTGAAGGCAAGGGCAAAATGTTGGCAAAATGTTGGAATCTTTCATTGGAAATGTATTTGATGGCAGTACTTCGCTCTGCAAAGCCCTTTTTTGTTTACAATTCTTGAGATTGGACTGAGTTGGAGGGACAAGTTTGCAGAACGCTTTCGGATGCTTTCGGCCTTTCTGTTACCTGAGCAAGTGATGTGCATGCGGTGCGGCTTAGCGCTTGTGGAAAGAAAGCACGAGCTAGGGGAATGTCCTCTGCAAGTGAAAATGCGAACAGTGCCAGGTTTTATCTTCTGAGAAGAAAGGAAAGACTGCAAGGGGCTCAGCTGATCACATGTGCAAGGCTAGAAGTTGGGTCACTTTCCGTCTGGCGCAAAGGCACACATCCGCCTGCAGGAAGTTGGCCGTCAGGTGGGATAAGGCGCTGCGACAAGCCGCAAGACACAGAGACATGGGATGGATCAAGAATGATCAAAATGGACACAAGACCCATGACCAGTTTGCCATGTTTACAGTGGCAATCAACAGATTTTGCAGTTTCCCTGACATCTCTCACCAAACCTTGGAACAGGCAGACCAGTCTGCCAAGCCCCTTCGTTTTCTCGTTGACTCGTTGGTCTTCCAGTGCCACTACGTGCCAGAGCCTGAGAGGCCAACAACAGAATTGAACCATTTGTAAAAACGTGGCGTATTGTCTTAAATATCAGTTTGACATAGTTTGACTATTTTGACTTGAACATTCTGTATGTGTGTATATAATGTGAAAATAGACATTACATAACATGCAACATGATGCTGATTGATGCTGTATACTTGTACAATTCTGTTCCATTCATTGCAAGTAAACCTTGCCTCATGCAAGGTTTTTGTTGGTACTGCCTGTTGCTGTTGGTTTGCACAAAGCTCAGAAGTCTATCCTTTGCCACTAAACTGTAAGGTGCTGATAAAGAGACAAGTTCTTCAATTTATGTCTGCCAATGTGAGCATGCCATGATTGTGGGACAACGATCACGTTCAACAGATTTGCTGCGACGCTGGAGGACCGGTAGCCAGACATGGCTCAAATCGTTGTGGGAATCTACGGCGGAGCGGGCCTTTTCATGCTGCTGGGATGCGATTGTTTGGAAGACCAAAAGAAGCGCAGCGCGCTGGGTGTTATCTTGACCGCAAATGCAGCCAGTCCAAAATTCGTACTATAAATAGATGTTGTTTCGAGTCAACACATGGTGTGACGTCAGTAGTACCAGTGATGCTCACGTGATATTTTCATATTTCCATACTTTTGCATGCCGCATGCGTTTGGCAATTCAAGTTCAGGTGTTTTTTCAATCATTCAGCTATTGACAGCTATTGGTTGCCCATAGGCCCGATAGGCAGTTCTAACTCCGTGGAGCTGAGACTTCACCACGACAGGCTGTGAGCAAGTGCGCCCGAAAGAAACCTTCCACGATCAAAAGAGAAATCAATAGGTTTGGTTTAAAGCTAAATAGAATGTTTCTTTGACTTGGAAACACCTCGCCAAGACACGGTTCTGTCTGTAGACCCCAACGTGTGGAGAAACCATGAGAAACCTATTGGAAAAACTTCGTTTTGGACCTGAAGCCATGGTGCAAGCGGTGCAGCGATGGTATCATGATGCCAAAGTGTGCATGGATTTTTGCGGACGATCCGGTCAGGGAGCACGAAATCAAGGCACTGCCAACCTCAACAGATCTTTGATTCAGACATTTTGGCATTTGTATGCATTTGTCAACTGCGAAGGCACACAATGTTTGTAGTTTCATTTTTTGAATCGCTGTAAGCAACTTCATATTCGGGCCCAACTGGTCAGGGACATTGGGGAAATCCTCTGAGCGTCTACGCCAAAGACCGCAATGCCACTTGTCCAAAACAGTTTTTCAATGTTCTGCGTGCACAGAGTTGTGCTCAAGGTGCACCCTCCACATGGTTGTGCCAGCTCTATTTCCTCGTCTCACTGCAGAAGTCCAGAATGCAAATCATTTAAGACCCGACATCAGAAATCAATGGATCATCAATGGATCATCAATGGTCCTTGGTATCTTGGGTTACCATATGTTAGCATAGCCCTATCATAACCCCCCATCCCAATCTCCACCATATCCCCAGCGCATCCAAGGCGATGCCCAATGGTTTCCGCCACGAAGTGATGATCCGCCGCCTGGCTCTGCGCCTGGATGAAGGGACGCCCGGGACGCCCGGGACGCCCGGGACGCCCGGGTCGCCCGGGTCCTTGGCTGTGCGCGTGGCATTGAGACAGGACTGATGGGAGATCGGCCATGTGTGATGTTTGATTAGGTTGGAACCAGGATTTTCACAAAATCACTGAGAATTTCTGAGAAGATCTGAGAATGCACAATGTGCTGATGAATTTCTGTGAGTTGCATCAAGTTGTATCTGTATTATTCTGTATTATAGTTGTTGCGTTCCTCAAATCGATGCCTCACATGTTGGGCATTTGCAGTGAGGAGAATGGCAGAGTTCCAGGATGGGCTTGGCCAGAAGAGGGCCTTCCTGTTCCTGAGTCTGAAACATATTGAACCACCGCAGCTCAGTGATGCCAACAAACAGGGTGGTGGTAGCAGAGGTCAAAATCCAGCATCAGCTTTCGTGTTATTATCATCATTCACCGACCTGAAACACATTAATACTATTTAATAATGATGTAGTGAGATTGGTTGCGCAGTTGCACAGCAATTGCTGAATCCAACTCAGGTTCGCTTGGTGCTGAAGACATCTTTGTTCGAGTTGCAGGAGCTGTTCAGTGTCCAGGTCGGAATCCCGGTTGATGGACTTCCAGTCATGGCTTCTGAGTCTCGAAAAAGAAATACGTGCAGACCAAGCACTTAGAGTCAGCTGCACTTAGCTGCACTTCCTTGGGATGTTGTGTAGAACTACTTGCACTTATCGAAGGAAGTTTAGAAGTCAAACTTCCGACAATATGGAGAGATGAAAAGCAGAGCAGGGAAGAGGCAGAGAGAAGAGAAAGATTAGAAGAAAGAAGAGTAGAAGAGAAACAGTAAGAAGACAGAAGATGCAGATGCGCGAAAAGGTAGGAAAGTCGCGAAACACTGTGTTTTTCCGATGATTTGTGGCTCCGGAGGGTCGAAAAGTAGGCTCGCTAAAGCGGCGGGTGCGGAGCCAGCTGGCCA
>Ga0126342_10002359_pt1 | contig 29287 bp, 24 predicted proteins | sample Cyp1metagenome_FD_92528 | JGI IMG/M metagenome (GOLD analysis project Ga0126342, IMG submission 92528) | Coral microbial communities from Lord Howe Island, Old Settlement Bay, Australia - Cyphastrea 1 metagenome | ecosystem: Host-associated > Invertebrates > Cnidaria > Coral ...
CACCAGGAGCCACAAGGAGCCGCAAAAGCCACCAGGAGCCACCAGGAGCCACCAGGAGCCACCAGGAGCCACCAGGAGCCACCAGGAGCCACCAGGAGCCACAGAAGCCACCAGGAGAGGAGGGAAAAAAAAAAAATACCCCCCCCCCCCAAAAAAAAAAATCCCAAATTAAATTACCCTCCTTTATGTGAGGTATCCGGGATGACCGAGTCCGGGGACTTGTGCCATGGTTATACCATGGTTAGGAAGCACTTCTCAAGACACCCAAACTGATCAAAGAGGTTGTCCCATTACACCCACGGCAGCAGTTGGAACATGTTGAAGAGTATGATAATGTGCAGCTTTGTGAAGCTGTCCGCGGACCGACATTTGATCTTTGAACTCAGTGGCCACACAACCCGCTGCTGATACAAAGCAGGGTTGGATGGATTTGAATCCGGTTCATCGAAATATCTAAGGTCTTGCTTCGCATCTCATGTTCCCTTTAGCTTCACAAACTTGGCCGGCGCCTGAAGGGCTTCGATCTCTTTCAACTTCTTCTTGCAAAGCTTGTGCTGATTCCTCTGTGCCTTCCGAAGATTTCATCATGGCACACAGCTGACTGCTTGCCGCTACTCAGTACAGCTGAAGGTGTCTGAGGTGAAGGCCGGAGTGAGCCGCTTCAAAGGATTGCCTTTTGAGACAACACCAAGCATTCCGGCCGCCAAGCTAGAACTGTCACTAAGAGAATCCAGCTACTGAATTCAAGCAACTACAGAAACCACACAAATGGATTCGGATTGAGAAAGCTATGGTGTGCGCAGAAACTGTGTAATTGTGTAGAAATTTCATGAAATATCCATCTAAAAAGCACCACTGGGTCATACCAATCAACACTCGAAGGTGACGAAAACGGCCGTTCACTACCTTTGAATGTTGTGGGTCATTGTGGGTCCCATCTTTTTCCAACCAATCTTGGCAGGAAGCATCTGAGTTCCCGCACTTGGTGCAGGGGCTTGGGTGACTTCAGCAGGTTCTGCGGTCTCTGTTGCCGGCACCTGAAGAGTGCGAGCTCCCGATGACCGAATGAAGGCTTCACAGCTCAAGAAAATTCAACAACAAAACATGTCCCAAGTCACAAGATTCAAAATGAGCAGTGCCCTGCTCCCCCAGAGAACCCATAAGTTTCAAGATTGAAGATCGTGACCCAGGATATCCCGGTATCCCTTCATTTTTATCCATTTGTCATATTCATGCACCTCCGCTTCTGCAGCTTTCTCTGCTGCAGCTTTTTCTGCTGCAGCCTTTTCCGCAGCCGCCAGCTCCGCGGCCGCAGTAGCAGCAGCTGCCTTTTTGGCAGCGAGTTCCTTCCATCCCAGCAGCAAGAGTCATCTATGTACCATGCTACGTTCCCATCTTTGGAAATGGCAACGCGGACTTGCAGCATTGCACCATGCAAAAACGCTACAGCGATGGTGCCCCACCTCATCCACCTAGCCCCTCCCATTCCCCTCCCTACCCAGGCCATCCATGCCCTTCCTCGTCTTGCTTCTGTTGGCGTTCGGTGAGCTCCTTCTTGCGGCGCTCTTCCTCCTCCTGTTCCTTCTTCTGTCGCTCCAACTCCTGCTTCACAGATCTTTACAGATCTTTACAGTACTGATGGTTCATGCTGCCAGGACAAGAAAGAGAAGTAGATGGCAAAAGATCTCAAAAACCCTTTTGCGCGACAGTTTTGCAGGATCCTGGGACAGGCCTGGGACAGGGTATCACATGGTCGGCTTTGGCTCAAAACACCGCAGCACTGACGCGGTTTTTGTTTGGCCGTGCTCAAGCTCCACGGCACTTTGCCATCTCAATGGCAGCACGGAAGGCTGGAGGCCCTTTGGACTGTGATCATCTCACTTACTTCCAACACTTTGTGATAGTTCATGAGTTTATGATAGTTTATGCACCATGGCCTGCAGGTGTGCAGGGAATCTTGGCAACTGGATGGTAGTTGCTTAAAAATGCTCAAAAATTCAGTGTTGTTCCAACATGTTCCAATTCCATTCACTTTTGGCAAACTAGGCCTCCAAGCCACATAGCGCGGCTCAAATGAACAACGTATGAACAGGATGGGACCTCGGAACCTGAGCCAGCCAGATCTCAGCATTGCAACAATCTGAGGAGCAACGCAGCAACATGCAGCAAGACTGCCAAAATGTGCACATGACTAAGTGCAACGCGGCAGCTTGAGCCCTTGCCCTCAATGATTACCGCCATCAAGCCTCCGTGATGTTGCGTATCCTCGCACCCAGTTAGATCAGAGAGCAAGGTTGCATCAATTCTTCCACCTGTCTAGAATTGCTTGCAGCCCGTCCTCTGCTTCAGCATACCAATGTCAGCCTCAACTTCTTTGATGTCCTGCAAGGCAAGGTGCAGGAATTAATGGAGGATGACCTGCCGCCATCCATCTAAGTCCAGCAAAGTCCAACATATCCAGCTGTCCTGCTCGTACTTTTGGACCTGGCTCTGGCCGTACTTGACGTCTTCCTACAACATGTGCCGGTGAACAAAGATCACAGGAGAAGAATGGCATCCAATTCATTCAAATTCCATTGAGCTATGCGGCTATGCATTTATCACTTTGCAGTCCTGGACCCATTTGAGGGCCTTCTCTTGATAAGTCTTCTTATTTTCCAGGGCTTCAATCCCATTCTTCTGCTGTCTGGCCAGACCAAAGGCCTCGTGGACTCACCCGCTGCCAATTGAATAACTGTGGCACATCGCAGCACGAAGCCTTGACCATTTTGTCTCGGAGCTTCAGCTCCTTCACTTGGGCGTCCTTTGCGACGAGGATTGACACAACAAACGATGTGTTGAGAATCTTGGGAGACAAACAGGGGCACTGGACCATTGAATGGCAATGTTGACCCAATTGAAATACACCACAGCAGCAATTCTGTTGGCCCCATGCCAAGTTCGTGCTCCAGAATCTTCAATCAGCACAATAGTACTGAATCTTCATGATGTTAAGATGCAAATGTCCGCGTCCTTGTACTCTTTCTCGGCAATCTGGGACTTCTCCAGAAATTTCTGCGCCTACACTAATTTTCAGCTGGCCCAAGTGCCATGAAAAGTCCAAGTGCAGCAAACATTCGCAGCGCCTCTTCTTTGAGGTCATGATGCTGTTTCCTAGGCCACCAAGTGAGGTCCAGGTATCCCCTACTGCAGCTGCAAGAAACCTTCACGCATGGTCAAACCACTCAGCTCCATGCAAAGCGTTGTCGTAGTCCACCCGAGCCTCCCAAGCACCTCCGTCAGAATCCCCATCCTTGATGAGGTCTGCCTGATCTGAACTTGGAACAGTCGGAACATGTGTCAAGGCCAAAGCAGCTGCAGGGTGTGACGAGCGCAACCTGGCCTCCCAATCCTCGCTGGTGGACTTGGGATACCTGAGCTGTTGATAGTGCTTGACAGCTGTGTTGCACTATGGTTAGTTCCCCAACGTTTTGGGCTGATCAAAACCAGACAAGACATCCCAGCAAAACTGCGATGCACTGCATCCAAGACACCCAGACTTAAAACTCAGAAAACTTCTTTCAACCTTGAGGTTGGCCAGCGCAGATAGACCGGATGTAACTTTGATGCCGGGCTATGGCAAAAATAGCACAGAATACGCCGCCATGATAAAAGTTTTTCCCCTCGGGCTTTCCAACATCCTTTCCCCATAGACTCCTACAAGTAGTTCCCGGGCAAGCCGGGGGCGGAAGTTTCAAACTTGAAACCCTTATGGCCTAGAGAGCGGAGCAAAGGCCGTGCTTATAGGTGACAGGCAAGCCTCTTGTGCTTCGTGGCAACAGGCTCTTTACTTGTCAATCTGATGCCATGTCTTTCGAATGTTGAATCTTGCCTCATTTCATCTGATCTCATCGCATCGCAGCTTATCTTGGAAATTGCTCATTGCATCCCACTGTCACCGCAGTCTGCGTCATCCCATCATCTCAACTCATCTCATGTCTTCTGAGTTTTTTCACCTCATCTCAGCTCTTCGCAGCTCATGTAATCTTATGTCAGCTTATTTGATGTACTTTCATTTCCTTCGAAAACAACTTGCCCCCTTGTGGTATTTCATGGTTGTTCATCTCATGTCACACCTTCTGATCTCTCATCGGTTTTTTCTTACACTTGCCATTCAATCTCTTTCCCAAATCCAGTAACACCGCAGCAGCTTTTTCCATGCAGACGACACGAAAGGTTCAGAGTAGTTGTTAGCGCGGTCTCTGATCCATGGGTGCATTGGGATACACACAGCAAGCCTTTACGCAGAGAAGCTCCTACACAGAAAGGCTTCTACACAGCGAAGCTTTTGCACACAGCAAGCTTTCACACAGAGAATCCTTTACACACAGAAGCTTTTACACACTGCAAACTTTTACACAAAGCCAGCTTTTACACAGAGCAAGCTCTTACACAAAGTTAAGGAAGTTTTTATTCACAGAAAGCTTCTACACAGAGCAAACTTTTACACAGAGAAACCAGGCCGAGTTGCGAAACACAATAGAATTAAGTCGAAGAACATTGGAAAACGAGGCCTGAACTGGCAATTCCACTGCGCGGCCGATCCGACCATGATCCCGTTTAAACGAGCGTGTTCCGCACCCGTCTGCTGGACAAGCTTCCCCATCCATCTTCCGAGACACGTTTTCTCCTGCAAAACACGACATTTCGTGCATCCGCTAGCTTTCAAAAACGCAGTTCGTGCGAGATTATCGAGATTTCCCTCCAAAAGTATCCAAAAGTGAAAGGTGAAGATGTGAAAACAAAGCTTTCGCGGGAGACTTCCCTCAACATCTGAAAGTGGAAGATGTCAAAACAAAGCTTTCGTGCAAGACTTCCCTCAACATCTGAGAGTGGAAGATGTGAAAACAAAGCTTTCGTGCGAGACTTCCCTCAAAATCTGAAAGTGGAAGATGTGAAAACGAAGCTTTCGTGTGAGACTTCCTTCAAAATCTGACAGTGGAAGATGTGAAAACGAAGCTTTACTGCGAGACTTCCCTCAAAATCTGAAAGTGGAAGATGTGAAAACGAAGCTATCATGCGAGACTTGCCCCAAAAAAGTGAAACTGGAAGATGTGAAAACGGAGCTTTCGTGCGAGACATGTGATAGTGGTGATATTGTGATAGTGGTGATATTGTGATAGTGGTGATATTGTGATAGTGGTGATGTTTGTGATAGTGGTGATATTGTGATAGTGCTGGTTTTGTGATAGTGGTGATGTTGTGATAGTGGTGATGTTGTGATAGCGGTGATGTTGTGATAGTGATGATATTGTGATTGTGATAGTGGTGTTTTTGTGATAGTGGTGATTTTGTGATAGTTGTGATATTGTGATAATGGTGATATAGTGGTGATACCGTGATAGGATATAGTGGTGATATAGCGGTGGTATAGCGGTGATATAGTGGTGATATAGTGATGGTGGTGATGTTGTGATCGTGATGATGTTGTGATAGTGGTGATATTGTGATAGTGATGATATTGTGATAGTGGTGATATCGTGATAGCGGTGATGTTGCGATAGTGGTGATATTATGATAGTGGTGATATTGTGATAGTGGTAATTTTGTGATAGTGGTGATATTGTGATTGTGATAGTGGTTATTTTGTGATAGTGGTGATGCTGTGATAGTGGTGATTTCGTGATATTGGTGATATTGTGATAGTGGTGATAGTGTTTTCTGAAAATCCGGTACACGGAAGTTAGACTTTCAAACTTCTTCTGACAAAAGAAGTTTCTACTTAAGAACTTTCTACTTGGCTTGATGGACCACGGACCACAATAATTTGAATTTTAAAACGGCTAGTAAATTCGATCTACCACGCAGGCCACGCGAAATGGCTATCCGAAGCAGAACGCTGATCCGCAAAGAGATATAAACTGCTTTGTTCTGAAACAACGAGCGGGAAAAAACTTTCGTCCTAGTGAAGTATACTGTAAGACATGCTTCTTGTGTTGGCCTACCCCGCCCCCTACAATTTGAGCCTGATCTTTAGGCTCATTGTCTCTCCATTTCCTTGGCATGCTTTGACCCAGTGACTGGAAAATACCAAATGGTCAGGACACCCAACAGTTCGACACTAACGAACCGGAAATCAAGTCCGCGGCACTGTTGTGCGCAATGATTTATATAAACATATACTGTCATCTGATGCATTTTGACTGTCATATTCTGATATGATCACGGACATATATTCAATTATATTCACACAATTTCACACACATACATATATAATATCATCATCATCATCATCATCATCATCATCATTATCATTCATCCTATTATTATTGTTATAATATATATATATATATTATACGCGAATCGTATATATATATATATAGTTTATTTGACCCAAAAAAAAATCCCAGAGTCTAGCATCCTGGTTTGCAAGAAACTAACATGGGACTGCACTGAAGCTTGCTGAAAAGTATCGTGCGATCTGATGACAAGGCAGCCATCAGGCGGCAAGTTAAGAGCACCTTACCCCATCCGCGTGCCCATGACTCAAGGGGGCCAAAGCATATCAAAGTATTCGTTGGAGTCGGTTTTGACCAGACCCAACCCAGCTTGCAAAGAATCAACCAAAGGTAGATCTAGAAATTGTCAACGTCCACTCTGGGGCTGGCACAACAACTGCCCAGTGGCAATGGCCCATGCTTCGTTTCTGGGTGCTACCGCAGCCCTGTGAGCCAAAATTATAATCCATGAGCGCGCTCAGCTCACCTTCAGACTATTGTGATGGCTTTTGCCCCAGGCTTGTCTACAAAAAATGGCCAACATGCTTATATAGTTAATTTTGCTTAACCACGCTTAACCAATAATCTTAATTACATGATGAACCTACACGCCATTAGATTCCAAGACCCTCTGCCGAGTCCTGCTCGGCCAGCTGAACTTCCAATGCTTCTCGCTCACGGCGACGTTGTTCCTCAGCGGCCTCCGCAGCAGCACAGCAATTCCGCGACAAAACCGGGCGACTAGTGCGAGTCAAATCGAATCATGATAAATCACAGCTGGGTGGCCACATTCTGCAACATTAAGTCGTGGAACTTTGATGTTTTGGTTGTCATTTCCTTCAGCTCAGTTCTGATTAGCTTCACTGATATCTATTTTGCGGGTGTCCTTTCTGAGGGCTGTTCTATAAATAGTTGCATTGGTTGGTGAAGCCTCACAACACTACTAGCCCTTCACCTCCACTTGCCGTGCCAGCCTCTTCTTGCTGACGCTCCTCTTCTTCTCGTGCTTTGCGACGAGCATCCTTCATAATTTGAACTTTGAATGTCGAATGTAAAGGTTGCAAAGCGAAAGCCGGAGCAACAGCAACAGCAACCACAACGACAACGACAACAACCACAACCACAACCACCACAACAACAACAACAACAACAACCACCACCACAAAAACCACAACAACCACAACAACCACAACAACCACAACAACCACAACAATTAGTTTTGGATGCTTTGGAATGAGATAGAACTTTGATTATATAAGTTTGATGAGTCATATTGAATCATGATGGAAACGGTTAGCCGAGGCTAATACTCAATGATACGAGTATAAGTAAGTGTACGACAGTGCTATCCTCTTGGGCTTGAACTTCAGCAGCACGCTCGTTTCCTCAAACAATGATCAGAGATACGGGGGGTTGAACATGTAATTATGGAAACAAAAGAAGACACAACAAAAAACACAAAAAACTTCACCACAAGTTGATTGAGCACCCAACCCTCGCGGATACTGACCAAAGCAGCTTTCACCTGCCGGCTTGAAGAATAAACCAGGTTCCTCGGTGATGCAAAAGATTGGCTGCTTGATCTGCCTCGGTATAGTGGTTCTCTTCGCTGGTTTCCAAGCGGACCACCTGAAGAAATGGCAGCAGAAGCTCTATCTGGGCCTGGTCTTAGCGACCAACTAGTAGGATATCTACGCATACTCTCCAAATCCTATCAAGGTGGGAATATATAGAAGCAAAACACCATGACTCACAATCATGTCGGGATAAAGATCCACACCCTCTCATTCGATCACATTCCCCAATAGGACTGTGTGCTCAAGACCTTTGGAACTGGTGCTCGAAACCAAACTGAATGAGACCCAGCTGCACCTTGCTCTCCAAGGATGCCAAGCGGTCATTCACCTCAAATTATACAGGGCGAGTGCCACCCGCTACCAGGACCCAATGTTTTCAACATCAAAGCTGCTAGGACCTTGGTTGTGATTTAAGAGTCAGTGTATGACAGTTTCATTTTTTCACCCGCATCATCGTAATCATCACCGTCACCGTCACCATCGCCGTCATCGTCATCGTCATCATCATCATCATCATCATCATCATCGTCATCGTCATCGTCATCGTCATTCGTCATCATCAGCATCATCATCATCATCATCATCAGCAGCAGCAGCATCAGCATCAGCATCAGCATCATCATCATCATCGTCATCATCATCATCACCACCATCACCATCACCATCATCATCCGCATTATCAAAACATGGTCCTACTTACACTCGCACATTCAATGACATTCACATGCGTGCGCGCGCGCACACACACACACACGCATGCGATGTCTTAAAACTGCTGCACACAACCATTCCCCCCCACCAACACACGTACACACACACACATATTTGTATATATATATATATCACACACGCACAGATATAGATATATATATATATCTGTGCGTGTGTGTAATACATAAGTGTTCTTGTATGTTACAATTACATACGCGCATATGCACAATTGCAATCAATTCCATACATAAAATATGCAAAATTCGGTATAACATGGTATAACACCATACAAATTGATATAAAGGGTGTGTCGCCACTGGCCCCAAGTAACTCCCAGTGCAGCACCTGCTTCTCCAAAAGAGTAAGACGTGCCGCCTGACTGGAGAGCTGAGCCTGGAGACCGCTAACCCGGGACAGGCTGAAGATGGCTGAAGGGAACGTGGATTTTTGGGCGCTTGAACATAGAGGGATCATGAAACCAGGATAATTAATGATAATTAGGCCGGTGTGTCCCGTGTTGTGTTTGTTTTTGGATGTTCTTGGATTTTCCCTGAAATGAATTCCGGGTGTTCCAATGTTTGCCTCAAACTCAGGCACCTCTTGTTCACGAAGCTGACGGGTGGCCTCTTCCAAGGCCTGTTTCAGGCATACTATCCAAACATGATCAAACATGCAAGAATAAGAAACAACAATACAACAACTGAACTGATATGGATTTTCGGAGTCCTCAATTCCTCAATCTAAATCATGCAAAGAAGATTAAAGAAGCACAAGAATGCACAACTGTTCGCCTTTGTCTGCTCCTGGACCGCCTGAATCTGATGCTGAATCTGCGGGAGAGTTTCACAGGTAGCCTGGCACCAGAGCCACTTCTCAAATCGTCTAAACTCTAAACCAACACTAATTAAATCATCCGGACTGCCCGAGAAAAATTGAGAAATTGCTATCAACTTTCAATCGGGTACTATAACGGTCTACAAAGATTATTCAATGTTATTCATATACAGCACCGTTGGGGAACCCCGCCACAGGCCAAGTGCCTCCACCACAGCTAGGCGCTGGAGGGCCGTGGACACTTGTTCATCCTGACATATGTCATGAATCATGCATGGGTAAATGCATTAAAATGCACAAATGATCAAAAGATATCAAAAGATATCAAAAAAACGTCACTTAAGTTGAGTGCTTTGCCCAATGACATCATTGAGGGAGCACCTGCTGTTTCTGAACGACTTCCACTTTGGCCTGCAAGACCAAACTTTGCAACACTGTTTTGGACCAGCAGAAGTGTGCAAGAGCGATATGGGTCTTACAGTCTATGGCAGGTGTGAGGCCGTATGTACCGTGTCACAGCACGATGCGAATATCATATACATCATAAATCATCATAATACCATGTCACTGCCACAACATCGACCTTGCCTGATCGTCAGCAAGATTTTTAAGAACTTCCTGCAGGCGATACAGAAGAACAACCACAAGAAATGTTCGGGGGGGAGCAACAGAATGAGATGCCAAAGACCCACGCGCAGGCCAACATCGGGGCAAGACCAATAAGCCTTCAATAAGCTGGATTGTTGCTGTCCTATTTGGTTTTGACTTCCAATCCACCATTCCATCTCTACATTTCCAATGTGTCGAGCCGTCGATCGCAGCACGGTCCCTGCCTGCAGTTTGGACAGCCCCAGCAGCTCAGACATGTCGCCAATCCTCCACGAGAAATGCATCATAGGATGGAGGCTGCGCAACAGCTTGGACACTACAGTCACTACAGTTTCAGAATTCCTTAAACAAGAAAGACAGCACACACACACACATACACGTACTTAATTAAATGAATGCATGACGTAAATAATAATAATAGTAATAATAAATATATATATATATACATACAGGTATACAGTATACAATCATATACACATACATATCGTGTAGAATAGACTTAATCTGCCGCAATCTGCCTCACATTTGTTTTTACATGTTTTTACTTGACTTTCATACTTTCTCAATTCTCAATGATTCTCAATGTCTTGGTAGCTTTTGAATTCTGCCATCGCTTGGTGCCAAGCTTGCTGATGGCGCCATTCCCGTTTTCAGCCATGAGGCCTCTCCCCTGGGAGCTGCGGCAGCTGCGGGTCTAGCTGAAAAATCCACAATGGCAGAGTTGGAACTGAAGACACCGCAATCTATAGAATCTATAGCAAAGTGATGATCGATTTGGAAGGCTTGGAAGGCTTGGAAATTGTTTCTGGGTACGGAGAGAGAAGACACAAAGAGAAGAGAGAGATAGAGCACGAAACGGACAGATCTATAGATAAGATAAGATAAGATGAGACGAAGGCGAAGATTAAAGATTTCAGACTAAAGATTAGATCAGATTAGATCAGACTGGATTAGATAAAATAAGATTATATAGATTATAAAAATAAGCTAAGATAAGATAAGACAAGATACGATAGAAAAGAACAGAAAAGACAAATGATAAAATATGATAAAATATAAGACTAGTTATATAGATAATATAGATAGATCCGGGAAGGTAATCAACAAAAGAAGAGGCAAAACGTTGGTAGTCGGATAGTATCAACTAGGAGGAACACACAAAACGGGTTTGGCACAAATATGAACAAAGGGAACGAGTTCCAGCACATCTATCTGCTTTCAACTGCAACCGGACACCAAAAAATGCTGGAACACCCATTGCGCTGGCCTCGCGAACAGTGTTGGGTGAGCCTACTGTATTCGTGTCTGTTTCTACCCGATTCCCAAACTGATTATTTGCTTGAGCCAGTGACAAGGATGTCAATGCGGGGTAAGTCACGGTTGCAAACATGGTGCTATGCATGCAGCACTGTCTCAGCTTCCTCAGCCTCAGCTTCTGCTATTGGCAATGCTCGCAGCGAGAAACAGATCGAAGCAGCGCTTGTCCTGACGGCTTCCCGGATCTGCAGGTCTCTTCGTTCTTTTTGACTCGGAGCACAGGCAGCCGTCCAAAGCATCGTCAGTCGAACCACCTGACATGTAAATCATTGAATCACATTGAATCGCTGCATCATTTGAAAGCTTCAGAACGGCAGGACTACAATCCATACACGTGCGAACTGCAGTCGCCAGCCAGAACATCAAGCGCGAACGCACTCACGTCCTTGTGCCATGGTTGCAATCACAATCATCACATGTATATAGATACAAATCTAAATAAAACTGTAAATTCAGATGCGGCTGCAAATGCAAAACAGACAAATGTGGATATTCTATATGCACACCTATATCCCATATCCCATACTATAAAGCTTGTACCACTGAGAACCAGCACCCCAAGCAAAAGCGGACAGCAGCAAACCGGATTCTTTTCTGCGGATGGCGTTACGCCTCTGGGCAGTGTCTACTGGAGGGGTGTCCTGAGACTCTCGAGTAGCCTGCGTGCTTTTCGCAATCTCAGTCAGTGACACCAACGCACCTTAGGATTTGATCCATGGCAGCATCGCAGGATTATGACGCTAGCAGGAAATAGTGAAAAAATGTGAAATGATTGAAATGATGCGAAAAAATGTGACCAACATGCTGGCAACTTTCCACAAGCTTCGACCAAGACACTGAGGATCATTCGTATTGCTTCTCAACTCACTTGTCCATCCTCCTAGAGTCTGATCGCAAATCAGACAAAAAGTCATTCCCATCTGGATTTCCATCGCCATAGCCTGAGCATCGAAATTCAATGAACATCAATGAACTAAATTCATTGTTTGAACATGTTTGAACTGCCCTTTTGCAAATCCGATTCAGGTTCTAAGTTTAGCTAAGTCAATGTGCTCTTGTCCTGCTCAATTACTCAGCTTTGGAGTCTGCTGTGCCGGTTAGTCGGAGTTTCTGTAGGTCAAGGGCAAGCCGCAAGCCTTAGCAATCTCAGGCCACGACTGTGCGAGCCAATAGGGCCAAACATGCCAAATGGCGAAGAGAATAGCGAGGAACTCGCAGGTGGCGCTTCTTGAAACATCCCCAAGCGATTGGAAGTATCTGGCATCGTCTGCGGGTAGAACTCCTCTGGCATCGAATTCCCTGGCATACCTGGAATCGAGCCTGGACGCTGAAGCAACCTGTGTCCACGAGGTTGTTTCGGAGAAATGCCAGGGGGGAAGCCAATGGCTCCCAAACCATTCAATCCTCCAAAGTCCAAACCAGGCGCTCCACCAAAAAAGCTGTCCGTTCCCAGCCCTTGCACAGCTGAAACAGCTGCTGCTTCTGCTGGCGCGAGACTTGTAGAGTCGTTGGGGAAGGGCTTGGCAATGCCGGGTGGTGGCAACACAGGTTGTGGGGACAAACCTGGAGCTGGTCCTGTTAACAACAGGCCAAGATCGATTCCGGGAGGAGGGCGCTGAATGTTCCTCATGCTTGGATCCATCTCAGAAGCTGGAGCAGGGCTGATGGCCTTTGGCTTCACCCCTGCCATGTTGCCGCATGGTGCTGGTGGTGGTGGGATTGAAGGCGGAGGTGGAAGTGCCATCGCCGTTGAATCCTCTTGCATCGCTGTCTGACTTGATGGGCCAGCAAAGTCCAGGTTGACACTTGGTTTGTGATCTGCCCACATGGAATTCAGAGGGACTGCCGGATGTGCTGGATGTGCCTGCGTTGGCACCGGTGGCTGTGCGGGTGGCAGGGTAGGTGGCTGCAAAGGTGGTGCTGGTGGTTGCGGTTGCGGCGGAAGCTTCTTTTCAGACTGGACTGGCTGTGGCGAGGGTTGCACAGGAGGATGTGTGGGCGGCTGTTTGGAGAAACCAGCGCTCTTCTCGACCGATGGAGCTGCTGATGGCTGTGCAGCTTTTGCTTTGCTCTCTTTCTTTTTACCTGTCTCCTCGGCAGAAAGTCTTTCTTTCTTTTCCTTTTTGGCTTCCTCTTCTCTACGCCGATCCTCCTCTCGTTCCCGTCGCTCCTCACGTTTTCGCTCTTCCTCCTCCTCCTGGCGTTTGAGTGCTGGCGCCTTGGCTTGCGGCGAGTGCTCCGTTTCTTTGGCTGCATCTTTTGCAACATCCTTCTCCTTCTTTTTGGTCTTTGCATCCTCTTTCAGTGACTGCGATGGCCGTCTTTCAACCACGGTCTGGCTGGATGCGGGTGGGGGCGATTTGGCTGCAGCATGTCCGGCACTGGCTGCAGCTTTGGCGCTGGGTGTGCTCTGCACACTTTGCTCCTTTTGATTTTTACCATCCTTTTGGGCTTTTGGCTGAGGCTGCGCCTTGGCCTGGGGTTGACTCTTAGACACTGGTTGAGCCTTTGGCTGCGACTTTGCTTGTGCCTTGGCCGCTTGGCCGCTTTGGCCACCTTGGCTGCCGCCACCTTGCGTCTCTGGCCTCATCTGTTGTTGCAAATGCTGTTGCAAATGCTGCTGCTGCAATTGTTGCAATTGCTGCAACTGTTGCAGCTGCTGTTGCAGTTGCTGCTGTTGCTCCTTGAGCTGCTCGGACTGAGAGACATCCGCACGCGAGGCAACCTGCGCCTGCGGCTGTTGGGAAGTAGTCTGCTGTGCTGGTGCGACCTGGGGCTGTTGAGCTGGCTGTGGCCTCAGCCACACAAGAAGTCACGTTGTGGAAAACTCAGCCAAACAATGCTGCCAAACCATGATCACCGGCAGTGATGCACAAACACACACTCATATATATATATATATACATACATACATATATAGAGATTATATAGATAATTATGAATACATAATAGCACATACATAATAACATATGTATATAATAAATAAATAAATAAAAATAAATAATAGATAAATAAATATATATATATATATGTTATGGATATGTATATGTGGACATCTTATAATATATATATATATATGTCTACACATACGTGTGTGTAATATTATATTGTGTGATTATATATGTAATTCTATGATGTTCTACGTAAGTATGCGTGGTCGGGAAAAGACTTCACAGCACAAACATCGACATGAAACAACATGAAGTCATCTGAGGCTGCCACTGTCCAGCATCTTCATGTCGAGATGGCTCCTTCTCCTGCAGCGTGGTCAACGAAAGTGGCATTACCACGGCAGAAATAACATGAAATAACTCCCTGGATATCCCTGGTCGCTGAAATTCTCTGGCATTGTCCTGCACTCCCGCCAAAGTATCGATACTCGTCCAGGATAACCTGAACCAAGAAACAGCTGCCAGAGCCGAACAAAACACGCACACAATATCAACATAATCACAGTTATCGGCATGGTGTTTGTATCACTGTATATCATGCCATACTCTATCGTATTGATTATGCTGAAGGTGATTTTGGGGAATATGTGATGACATTTTGGGTTCAAGGAGTTGAAAGGAACTGATATAGTTATATCTATATAATGATATAGTATAATCCATTATAATTCCTAAAGTGTTCTAAACTGTCTTAGAAAGCAATGAGCCTGAGTGGGATCATCGTTCAAGGTAGGGCTTGAAATTGTTTGAACCTCTCTCACCTATATATCTATCTATCTAATCTAATCTAATCTAATCTAATCTAATCTATCCATCTATGTTAAATATAAATATATATATACATATTGCAGGACTAACCCTCAGCATCTGGCTGCCAAAGTCTGGCTGCCAAAGACGAAGGCAAGAAAGGGAAGCAAGGCTGGTAGCTGTATGCATACAATGGATTGCATAAGGACATTGTATATTGTACACGGTCATCTGGTGCCCCTGCTCTTGAGACAGAACCATCAGAACCAAATGCGCCCTTGGAAGAGCTTGCAGCTTTAACTCTCACAATATTAAGTTGAGTGTGATCATATATTAATCTTTTCCTGGAAAAGGAGATAGAGGGAGTTGAGGAACTGTCCGCAGTAAAAAAGTACAAATGGAATCAAATCTATACACAAACCGTTCATCCCGCAAACAAGTTGAACAAGTCAGTCACATACATGCCGAATTCATCGTGGACAGCATGTGTGCTGGCCAATGTCCAGTGCTGACGAAAAGCATTGAGATGACTTCACCAATTCGAGCTGCAGTAGATGTTTCTGAAGCTGATCCATTCAACCTTGGGATGCGGGGACAACACTGTGAGGACAACCTGATCATTGACTTGAGGGTGACGGTAGTGGTAGTTTCTTCTCATATGTGGTGTAGAGCATTGCCTTTGCACTGAGTTCATGGCAATTTGCTCAAATGTCCTGCCGATGCAATAAGGTACCGCGACGACTTCCATATGCTAAACTGAATGTAGCTGATATCTCCAATATGTTTTTTGAATATCTCCCCATGTTTTTTTTTTTGATTTTTTAATGACCAGCACATACCAGCACATACCAGCACCATCAGCACCATATTCTGGAGACATTTCAAGGGGAGATGGTTTCTCTCCTGGAGCTACAGGTGCCTTCCATGCTCGGAAACTGTCCATTGCCACAACTGCCTTAGCACCGGAGGCGCATTCGGCCAAAACCCGCCAAGGATCAATCGATTTTGTGATGTCAACCATGGGCCAAATGTATCAAATGTAGGGTTCTGTATGGTTCTGTGATCATAATTTCCATAGGAATTTCAGATGGGGCGACTCAATCGCGGATGCAAAAAAGGCATGAAGTGCTTTGAAATTGATGTTCATTCAATCTGATATATATATATATATAAGATATATGCACCCTCATGGGCACCACTGCAATTGGCACATTACCACATGGCCACGAGCACCCCTCGAGTTGCTGAAAAAATGGGTAAATCAATGTAAACCATTCCAATCTGTCAGCTTTGCACATATGATTCTCCCCAAACAGTGGTAGAATCTAGTAGAAACCTGCATCCTGTATCACATGAGCACTGGCGGCAAAAGATGTTTACCATATGTAATTTATGGTTATTTATTTATATATATATATATAATGTTATTTACTGTTATTTAGACTTCTATGCATAATTACTTCATTGATCTTCATTGTGATTTACTTTATTGAGGCATTGATTGTGATTCTTTGCTGATTGCATCTGATTGCTGCATAAAGCGGCTTTGAGGCCTCTGAATTATGTATCGCTTTTCGACACAGCTGTGGCAAGTTGCGAGCATCATCACAAGCACGGTGAAGGCGGTGCCAACCACTGCCTTGCGCAACGAAGCTTCCGTTTGATCTCCCAAGATCTGAAGCGACCTGACACCGCGGCGACTGGGCGAATGGACTTCTGGTGGCATCCCTGGTTCCGAGATCATCCGAGGCACGTCGGTAAGTCACTAAGCATTGGCAAAAGCTCCGGCTGGAGATTGACTTCCAGAGGAACCTGCCACCAAATGTGTCCAATGTTTACCGAAAAGAAAAAACATCACCTGAAATCACCAAAGCGAAAGTCACCGCCGACCACCGCCCCATCGCCGTGATCAATCAATGTTATCCACGTCGGTCATTGTCATCGTCACCGCAGCATCGTCATGATCATTGTCATGATCATCGTCATGATCACCGTCGTCGTCGTCATCCTCATCCTCCTCCTCCTCCTCATCATCATCATCATCATCATCACCATCATCACCATCAGCACCACCATCACTGTCTTCATCACTGTCTTCATCGCTCCCTTCATCAATCTCTTCATCATTGTCGTCATTCACATTCTCCCTATTGCTTCATCAGCGTGGTCTCCCTTGCATCATCAGGTACTATCCAGCACAAGTTATGACTGTGCATCTCATGCCACGTTTCTTTTATATCTTTGAGCCACCATTCAAACCGGTCTACATCCAGCTGATTCCAGCTGCATCTCTTGCTATCCCGTACTATCCCTTCTATCTGATTCTATCTCCCCTTCACGCGCCTGCAAAACCAGCCGGCCCGAGGCGCTGAGAAAACGAAGATTTTGAGCCTTGGTGGTCCATTAATGTGCGTTACCCATTACCCTACATCAAAGATGAGCTCTCGAAAGGGGTTGGCGTGAGAAGTCGAACGGCTACATCAATTCGAACAAGATAAGATTTTAACACATCTGAATCTAAACTCTGTCCATCCCTGGGCCAATTTCCACACATGAGCAAGACCGAAGCGAAGAATTCCAGCAAGACCGAAGCGAAGAATTCCAAAGGCATGCCTTTAAGCAGGTGTGCAATGGGATGGGTTGCAGCGCGGCAAATTTTCGAATTCCAAAGCGCTGGCTGCCGGACAGTCAAACCACCTTGGGCCTGTACGCAGTGAAGACTTCCAGTAGTTGGCTTTGCACTCTACACATCATCAGCTGAAATGTGCTGATTGAGCTCCAAACTAATTGTCTGTCCCTTCTGCTGTGTGAAGGGGGAACGAAATACCAAAAAAAGATATCGCTCAGTGCTGATCAGCAAGGCGTCAACGTTCACACAGTCCCCTTTGGCATAGAAAGGACCCTTGTCCAGAATGAACATCACATGCAGCATTCCTCTGTAGCAAATGAAGTAGAGGTAAGATGCAACCAGGGGCCAGAACTGGAAACACTCCGTTGTTTGCTCATACATCTTGGTGGGATAGCCAATCAATGCCAATCCCAACAGGACATTGGTCACCACCACCATCATGACTCGGACCATCTGACTGATTCGCAGGTCTTGCATGTCACTGAGCTGTGCCAAGACTCCGCGCAATTCACAGACTTTGCGCATGAAGACATCCGAATCCAAATCCTGGACCCATCCACGTTCAAGTTCCTCATGCCATAGCTGACCCAGCCAGCAGACTAGGGTGTCGCGAAGTTTGGCGGTGGAAAATTGGAGTTGCTCGCACTCCTGCTCAGTGAGCAAGCCAACGACGCGAAGGTCTTGCAAAGCATCAGTTGCAGAGGTTCCAATGCTTGGGACAAGATTGAAGTAACCCATGTAGTGAATGGCATTGAGATACCGATACCACTTGAAAAGCATCTCTCGTTGCTGCTGGCCGATCTTTTGGTCGTTCACCTGAAGGCGTCTGAAGTTGGTGTTTCGTTGCTGTCTATGCAGTTGGAAGTAAACAATCAAACAATGAACCCATGTGAAACCAATGGCAAGCCAATCAATTTTGGGGTTCCGAATTATTGGACATATTGGACCCTAAGACCCTCGCCTTCCGGTAAGAACTAGCAAGCACCAAAGCAACGTCATGTAGCCTTCCTTGAACACGGAACATGGTCTGCAGCCACTGAAGCCAGCGATTTACATCCTGTCCGATCATGTACGTGATGAAAAAGGTAGGTAAGAACTTGAAATCATCCATCAAGACGGTAATTGTCTGCATGTTTGAGAGCCAGCTGGTGTACCAGTCTTCAACCTGAAGCGATGGATCAAGCTGCATGTTCTTCTGGACAGTTGCTCGAACTTCGGCAAGCAGGGCTCCCACCATGCCAGTTGCAAAGGCAAAAGTGAGAGCACTGGCAGCGATGTGACCGAGGCTCGAGGTAACGATATAGAGCAAGACTTGCAAACTCGTGTGGAAATACTGGCGGAAGCATGAAGAAGCTGCTGGCGGGAGGAACGCGTGGCCAACATCGCAGCAAAAGTCATCCTTGCATCTGAAGAAGCTCATGAAGCTCATGGAACCTTCCAGCAATGCCATCTTCACCTCAACAAATGATGCACTTCTACTCCTGGCAGCGACAAGCTTTGAAGTAAAGTCTGGTGTGGTGTAGTTGGCACGGTCGTTCATGCGCCTTTGGATGTCGCTAAGGTCAGTTGGTTCCATGGGATCTTTGGATGACTTTCTCCAACGACAGCATTTGACCGCTGAGCAACCTGATTTCGTGACATAATGCATGATCGCGACCATGCCAGTCAGGAGCATGAAGAGGTAGAAGACTGGGAAACATCCGGTAGTTGGAGGAAATTCCCGTATGAACCGAACTTGCTTGCTGAATCGAATCCAGCATCCCCACTTTCGACTCCCGGTCTCTTTCAACCAGCTGCAAGCTGCTTCGTAAGCGTTGTCATACTGCCTCCAGAGCTCAAAGAGTCGCTCGTAGCTCTCCTTGTCCAGGTTGAATTTCTGGGCGAAATAATAGGCGTCACCGGCCTCATGGAAGCTGGGAGAAACAATTTTCAAGAGTGGTTTCGCTTCAAGGCGGCAGCTCAAGCCACCATCTGGTGAGGAGTTCTCCGAGGCATTGCATCCATAACGCCTTGGAGCAAATTGGATGGGAATGAAGGCATTGCTAGGAACACCATCAACTCCTTCGGACGGAGTGTGGTGTTGAAATAGAATGTCCTTCTTGGATGCAAAGGCATTCCACACCGCAACTTGCTTCGATCTCTGTGTCAGGTAGACCATCGAGAGCGACAAGCCATTGTTAGCAATTTGCTGTTCCATAACTCCTTGACTGTAGTGACTGAAATCATGCAATACCTGACCCAAGCACCTCTTGGTCTGGTTCCTGCATAGCGGAGGTTGCCAAACAAAATCCGTGCAGTTCCATGCCTTGCCTTGGCATAGATGTCCTGGATCTGCAGATGCTTCACCTCTACGGAAGGCGCTGCTCGCAAATATCCACTGGAACTCTGAAGCCTGCAAATACTGGTAGAACTCCGCCTCCGGAAATTGCTCAATGGTATGACTCAATGTATGTATGCCATCGTATCCCAACGTGGCGTGACTCCCCACCACTTCGGCAGAGCCACTGTAAATCCACCTGCGTAGCTCCTGACCCTTGCCGCCTTCCCAAACCTCGAAGTTCACATCTGCTTCCTCCAAGGACAAGGCCCGCAGGTCGTCAAGTGGCGAGGTGTCTGGGGCATGGCGTGTCACATCATACATCAGAACATCTTCCAGAAGAATGGCAGCCACTTCAGAAACCAATTGGTGGGACACCCAATCACGCTTCACGACCTTGATAGTTCTCTCCTGCTTCGGCCTCAAGGGAATATCTAATTCACATTTTCCCGAGACACCCATTGGGTGCGCCAAGAGCAAGGCGTGAAACAAAAATGGAATCATCAGATTCAGATTATTCATCACAATGTTTAAAAACAAATGCGCCGTGCCGCATGCATCGATCTCGTGCCGATGATGAATTTATTGAATTGGACGTCAAAAAGACGACTTCAACTTGAGCCCGGCGAGGCAAGCAGCTCAGTCTAGCGCATTGCCCGGTGTTGACAAACAAAGTGCTGAGAATGATTTGACTGACGAAGTCCATGGTATATCATGGCATTGGTCTAGTCTTCAAAATGTTGAAAGAACATGACCAAATTCATCGAAAGTCCATAAGTGTCCTCCGTCTGCTAAGCTGCTACCAGTTGCTCTGCGTTCTGCCTGTCCAAGCCAAGAAGCCCATCTGGAAGCAACCACTTCTGGAGTAAAGGACACCATGAAAGCGACAGATTCGTGCGGCGCTACAGTGAGTGGCAGTTGGCAATCCCTCACCTGAGGCTCCAAAATTCCAGTCGGGTTTCGTGGTTTGGCTCAAGAAAACTGGTGGATTTTTTTTCGCATGAGACAAGCCCTGCCTCAAAGCCAAAGGCACTGCATCCAGGAATGCCACCGATGTTCACTTGCGCAACCTCACTGTAAGTCTGGGGTTAGGTATGGTTGGGCGTTGTTGGGCCATCATGGGCCATCCATTGCACTGTGAAATAAGAACGCGGCAGAGTCTCAAAACTACACCGGCAGCATACATCAGCCCATGTCCGCCCTATCACAAAACGCAACTCGTCGCCTCAACTGGGAGTTCACAGTCGTTGGTGGCCACAATGCTTCGCGTCACAGCCAAACGACGTTGTCTCCACCAGGGCTTTGACCTTGCCCATCTGAGAATCTGCCGTAACCCAACACGTATTGACAATTTAGATATGTGCAAACTTTAACTTTAACAGGTGCTGCTAGATACGCAAGCCTTTGCATAGCTACACTGGTGATGCTAGCACCATCTAGCACCATTTCCATGAGCCAAGAAAGCCTTGGAAAGGATGGCTCGCTTTCATGTGTTGAAGCTCCTTGATTGCCTGCACTGGCCATGCTTGCGCCTTGATTGCCTGCACTGGCCATGCTTGCGCTGAGGCCAAGGTACGCTTTGTCGTCACCCTCACCAAGACCGCCTGGCACAGAACATGGCAGGTGCGGAAGACCACACGGAACTGGTGAACATTGATGAACCAAGAACTACAGGAAAACCATGGAAAACTGTGTTTCAACCCTCTCCTCTTGTACGTATAATATCGTATAATTGCCTTACATATCTTACATTTCCCAACAGATCCACCAGTCGGTGCAAAACCGTTTGAGTCTGACGGCCATTTTTGAGGACAAGGTGCTCTCAGAAGTTTGGTTTGCTGTCGTCATCCAGGACAACCATCCGGGCTTGCTCTCAGCATACAAATCATCCTGGAATGGCTACGCAGCATGGCAGAGGTAAAACGAGCATGACAGATACCATGAAAGAACATCACCCGAGAATAAAAGGGAGGATCATCCCCAACAACCCAAAAATGATGATTGAATATGATTAAACAATATTAAACATATTTAAATTTTAACAAGTCCCGAAATTGAGACACTATCTACCGATCCCTGATCCACTGCCAGCAGTTTCCGGTTTGCTGATTGAACAGCAGTTGAGTCAAGGCTCTGATTCATTCAGTCTGAGATTGCTGATGCCCTGCAAGCCTGTCGATGGAGCACATCTTCCAACACTTTTTGCAAGCAAATCAAGCAGTGTCATTTGCAAACAAGCCTGACGCATCTTTACCCTCCTCGGCGAAGTCTGAGACTGTCAAATTGAATTCCTCAGTGTTGACATCGGGCCAATGGCCCCTGTGATCATGTTGTGCTGGGATGGGTCAGTTCCAAAAGAGAGCAAGACCCCGAGCACCAGCTCAAATGTTGCGCTAAGCTCGCATCAAGTTCGGCAAGCAACAGGATTCATCCAAATTGAGTTAGTACTCGCTTCAAGGTGTAATTTCATCATTTTTACATGGGCAAAAAGCCAGAGCTGAGCGGGTCCGAGGTGCTAAAATACCATCAGGAAAAACTAGCCGACTCGAACCGCCATGGCCATTCAGCTCCACCGGATGCAGTGTGGTGAGGTTATTTCGCACGTACAACGTGGTCCGGAACCTCATGACATGCAGCACACATCGCGGCGCAACATGATACCATAAGCTGCCAGGATTGCTGTGCAGCTCAATGCAGCCCAGACACTGTGCATGTTGAAAAGGCTCAAAAATGATGGGCCCAATTGAAGCTTCACCATATGGTTCTACGTGCCATATCTGACAGGGAATTGTTTTGCAGAATTCAGTGCCAAAAAATGATTTGCGCACTGCTTGAGAATGCTGCAAGGTGAATCAAGGTGAATCAAGGTGAATCAAGGTGAATCAAGGTGAATCAAGGTGAATCAAGGTGAATCAAGGTGAATCAAGGTGAATTAAGGTGAATCAAGGTGAATCAAGGTGAACAACAATATACAATCGAGCTCGTGCCTTTCCCTCTGCTTCTGGCCCTAAGTGGAAAGCTCTTCCACCCTCACAGTCTGCTGCTAGACTGGGAGATCCACTGCCATCCTTCAGGGCTCATCGCTTGAACGGCTTGAAAGGTCATTGCTGGGTGGTATTGAAAATCTAAAATGAAACATGCGTTGATTCTTGACTTTTAATATCGCTGCACAGAGTGATCAACTGCAAATCAAGCAGGCCTGAAGTGCAGTCGAGGTTGTCAGGTTTTGCTGAAGAAGGCTCGAGCGTGACTTTGCGGCCTCAGAAGAGACGGGTTTTGTGATTACGTTGGATACCTGCCCACTCCCACTCCATTTCATCCTCAAATTCCCTTTAAGAGATCTCAGAGTCCTCGAAATGCATGTATGAATGGGTGGATGTACCTAAGTATGCTGACCTTAGTTCTACATTCTACATTCTGCATTCCTATCATTCCTCTATATAATTGGTCCAATTCAACGGTCATCTGTGTGTTACTGGAGTCTCATCATCACATTTCTCACAGTTGATGCCACAAACAGGAGTTGATCAATAGCAGCATCTGGCACGAGAAAAACTTACCTACCTCTAGCGTTGATGCCAGAAGCTGCTGCCAGCCTAGACTTGCTCATCCCTCAATGCATGCTCTGTTGAGGCTCGCGCTTGATCCGCGCACACTGGAAACACCAATTGCAATGCCTCACGCACACACAAACTGACACGGAACAGAACAGCTTGCTCAGCATCAGCAGGTTCAACTCGAGCAACAATGGGCTGCTGGGAATGACTATTGTGTGCGTTCCTATCCCGACCCTTTGGGTGGTCAAGTCCTCTCGTTTCCCAACAACTTAGATGATGACAAGTGTAGAATCGGAGGGGTTCTGCGCTAGCAACCAGCCTTGGCTGTTGGCCGCATTGGCAAGGCTTCATGCCAAGTGATGTGTGCATTTTGGAATATTTTGGATATTTTGGATATTTTGGATAGTTTGGACTCTAGACTCATTTAGACTTTTCTATTCGGGGTGGTGGTGGGTAGATGTAGGATGATGTAGGTATGGAATCCCTTTTCAGACAGCTGCGATGTGTCGTCAGAACTATTCGAGGTCAAAGCCAAGCAACGGGCTTTTGAAGCTCCCACTTGCGTGAGGTCAAATGCCAGCATAGGCTCAAACAGAGCATGGGGTTGCATCAGGGAAGCTTGCACCTGGACCAAAGTCTTCCGTTCCAATTTTTTCGGACATCGTGCAGGGGTATCCGTTTTGCCCTTGGCTGTTTCCGTTTGATGGGTGAAGGTTCCGGATTGGCGGGGAGGAAATTGGCGGGGAGGAATGAGACGTGTTTACAGTAATTTGAAGGATGGTTGAAGTTGAGACTTTGGGATAATGTGACGAATATGATGCCAGGCCAAAAGCTACATCTGCTCGCCTGCTCCTATATCCATTCATATCCCATCAATGAGAGTCTCAACATGTTACCACACCAGCGCCACCACAATGTGATGCTGGAATGAAAACGCCACTTTATCTTTAAATTCGCATCTTCCAGATCCTAGCCCGCCAAGTCAAAAAAAGAACAGATACATCCAGACACGCACAGGTGACAATAGGATTACAGTACAGTAATAAATAAATCAAAGGCTTACAGCATGGTGCATGGTGTTTAGTACATCCAAATTCATTGCTTGGACAGTGGATCCTTCAATACCATCTTTAAAAAATGGAATCGCCAGCAGTGCATGCTCATGGGCCATCAGGGGTCTCGCCAATTTCAGTGTCTGTGTTTGCCAAGACAAGACGCTTGAAGGGTGGCGCCCAAGACGATATGCGTGTCAAAAATCAACATGGCTTCAATTTCTGATGTTCCTCTGCCTGACATGCCGTGCTGCTGCTCAATCTGCCCATGAATCCGCAGCTATGCACTGCACTCGGTTGCAACATGTTGGCCAACATGTTGCAATCCAAACTTGCGGACGGGATACCGTTTGAATTCGTAACTGATTTCTGGCGAGCCATCCACCGCTCCAAAAAGTCAAGCCTACAGGAAAGGGATACGGGATACTAATGACCTAGAATGACCCTCAAATCGGGCTGTGAAGCATCCATGCTCTCTTGAACGCCAAAAGCTGAAATCGCCAGCCATGGAGATTGTTCAAGTACTGAATTTCTAAGTTCGATGTAGTCTGGTACTTGGATGTACTTGGTTTGCTTGGTTTGCTGCATCCAAGGGGCGTCAATGGAGTATTCCAATGAACTGTTTCACCTGACTCTGAAGCAGCGAAAAGCTCACGAGCTGAATCCTGGAACACAAATCGGCGGGAAGTGTGAGGCAAAGCCAATGTGCTGGGTCGCATTCTGATCAATTCTGATCGAACATTTGCATTCTATATGACTGTCTGTTTCTCTTCTTTGCGTCGTCTTTGTGTTGCTCAATTGGCACTTCCCAAGTGTTGCGCCCAGTCCTCTGCTGTACCTTGCGATGGGGATAGAAATGGCAAATGGTCTGAGGGCCACTCAAGAAAATTATAGAAAACCAGAGCCACAAAGATTGCCATGCAAGGCACCAGCACCAGGCACAGAGGTTGCCTCCAGCAATGATGGAAGTAATTTGGGAACATCCACAAAGTCAACTGGTTTCTGCTGTTTGGGGAGCAATATTCCTGTTGATCCTCATCGGGAGCAAATGCAATGCTAAAGAGCAGGAATCAGTGTTACAAACTGTTATAATCATAAATGGATATAAATGGATATAAATGGATATAAATGGATCTTCTCCAGACCGGCCAAAAGTGGCGAATCAAGGTTGGGCCTTCGCTGGATCGTAGTAGACCCTAACCTTTGCAGCAGAACTATGATGCAAACCAACTCTCTACACCGCCAAACTATGATGCAAACAGCACAAGCACTTGATTCCAAATGCAGCTGTGTGACAACTTCCGTCCGAGCCAACGGTTTGAGGGTCTTGGTCAGGAGCTCTGGAATGATGCGGCTATCGGTGGATCGAACTGGCGAACAGGGCCACAAAGGGCGTGGGTTCGATCAAATGCCATCAACCTACCAAAATCATCCAAGACCTAAAACATTCACAAACTGCGTGCTCAAGATGAGGCACTATATAATTTAATAGGCCCACAAAACATCCATGCCAGCATTCATGCATTCTCGGAATATGGATGCATTTTGAGCCATATACATGGCCAGAGAATGCCAGAGATTGCCATACCAAATGGACGAATTTGCGAAGCATGAAGCTCTCCTCAGATCTTCTCAGCTGATCTCAGTTGTCCTGCCATGTCCTGCCTGCATTGAGCTGCAAAGGCTGCTCAAAGGTTGACCGCGCAGCAACGACACGGCTCTGGACCTCAAGGAACTGGGAGGTAGCGACTCAAAACCCTGGATGCACACTCCTGGATCAATGCACGAAGAGATCGAAAAGGAGGAAAAGGAGATGGAAGGAGCAAACAGGGAACTCAGTTGCAGTAGTAAAGTTATAAAAATCTGCATCTTCGAAACTTGCAGCTTGACGTGGCCACTCTTCTCTAGCTCAATCTCAGGCACTTGTCCAGGGAAAGATGCATCAAATCGCAAGCTCGCTGGAGAAAAGCTTAGCCCGCCCAGAACGCTTTCGTACCTTCCGGGAACTTGCAAGAGTTTAGCGATGTTTCTGGAAGGCTTTATTTTGCGACTTTCATAGATCCATATAGATCCATACCAAATGAACCTGCAATGAACCTGCAATGAACCTGCATTATTTCTTCCTTGCTTCTTTGACACAGAGAGCAAAGCAACGTTGGATCAAAAATGCTTGTTGCATCTTGTTGCCGCATGTTGCCGCAGTTGCCCAATATTGTGGGCTACTGACATCTGTGTGCACTCCACTGAGTTCCAGCTGATTCTTCATCCCGTGCCTGATTCTGATGGTGATCTTTTCCCCTCGCTTTGTGAGCAGCTGTACACTGGCATTCCTGAGCTCGTTTCAGAGGGCATGGGCCATGGGGGTCTAACTTCCACAAACAAGTTCGCAAAGTAGAAATACAAGTGTAAGCGGGAAACAAGACAAACGCAGCTCAAGAACTTCAAGAGCACCAGCAAACATCAGAATCAGCTAGAAATGGGACCACAAAAAACGCAAGCGCGTTTTTACAAAAAAGCTCCTCCAAACATGTTATATCTCGATATATCATATCTCGATAGGCCACCCTCAACACAGACTGCAAAAAAATCAAAGCGCCCGAGCACTGAAAACATTCAGGCACCGATTCCCTGAGCATCCCATAGTCCCCAAGACTTTTTGCATCTTTTTGCGACTGAACACGACTCAATAGAAGAACATGGAAGAACCACGAATAGCCTTAAACTTATAATCCTTATATAATCCTTATACAACCCCATCAGTAAAGGAATGTGACAGGCTATATACGCTACGCATCGCTACGCCACATTCCAGGTTTGCCGTCTCATAGAGAGGTGCTGAAGGTACAAACTGAGGAACTGATTGCTGGTAATTTGGCAAGTATGGTGAAGGATGTGAAGGATTGCAAAGCAGGGACTGCCAATACAAAAAACGAAACAAACTCTAAGGGACACTGCACCACATCAAATGACATAGCACGAACACAGCGACAAGTAAGGTCCGTTCACAGGTGGTCCGCCAGCTACAGTCGGTTCCTGCGGGGCTGTTAAGCACTTCGATTCAAACAAATGTGACATTATACTGCTATACTATAACTATATATATGTACTGTATATGTGTATGTATCTAGTCTATACATGTCATACTATACCAAACTTCAGCTTTTGTTCACAATGTTCACACCATATTCAAGTCGAAAGTGAGACAGGAAGCAACGCTGCAACTGCTGGTCCTTCTCAAGAACCTCCAAAGTTAGAGCCAATCGATGTCCTGCTTGGAGTGTCAACACCTGAGCTAATCGTGAGATGCCTTTCGGAGTCTTGGAACATTTTGGAACATACTTAGTAGCAGTGGCTTCTTGCAGGCCAGCAGCCTTCTTCGTGTTTGATTGCTTTGGAATTGGCCGTGACCCCCGCGTCTGAATCCCCTGACAGGGCTGTTGTTTGAATCTACGGTGGATTCAGATTCATGCCATGGACATCGCCCAAAAGAACGGCACATGGAATACAAAGGCTATCTTCAATTCAAAGACTCAGCCTGAGGAGTGAAAATGCCGTCCATGTGAAGGCTGACGCTGGGGTGACTGAAGCTACAGCCCTCGATCGTCACGTTCACTGGATTCAGGTTCCTGCATTCCAATGCATTCCATGCACACACGGAAAATCCAGCCCGATTCATCATTGATGATTGCTGATGAGCAATTATTCGGCAAGTGCAAGTGGGCACTCAGAAGTTAAGATCAAAGACAAAACGCTAACTGCTGGTGGGTCACGTGATGTTCAATCCTTAGAACAGCCCATGACAGCTTTCTGACAGGTTTTGGCTCCCCAAAGCTGTGCATAGTGACTACAATCCAAGTTTCGCGAGCGCCGTGCTTCAGAGACACTCAAAATGCCCATGTTGAGATCCTCAAGGCACTTTCAATCAGTTTCCAGTGTCCTTCAAGAGTAGCAAAAGTCGCACACGTTTCAGGTTTTGTCAGGCTACATGAGCAAACAACCGCAAACAGCAAGGCCCAATATGGCCCAATCAAAAATCAATTTAATAGTTCCTTCAAGGAAAACAGTACAGTAGTGCACTTGGGTACAAGTCAGGTCGGGAGGCTCAAAACCCACCAATCCCCACACATCGCCATAGACTTGGTGAATCTTGGTGACTAGTTTGTCATGCCATGTCATGCCATACACAAAATAGGCTATGAGGCTATGATTTGCTTGGATAAATTGCAGCTCCGTGGCCAAACTATTAGCAGCTGCACTGCATTCTTGCAGTGGACCATGTTCAATCTGGCAGTCACGGCTGTGGATCATGGATGACAAGGATGACAAGAATCCCAGGCAAGACACAACATTCAATGGCCAATTGGGCAAGTTCTAGACAGGTTCTGAGGCTTCAAACAAAATCCTTCAATCCTGATCACGTATCATGACCGCTGTTTCACTTTCAGACTATGAGTCCCATTGTAATCACCTCAAACCCATCTCAAACCCTCAGGTTTGCACCTGGCAGTGCAGGTTTCCATGGTACACTTGGAGTGGTATCTTCATCGCCTGTGAGCACATGGCTACTTGCAGGTGGGCCGATGTCTAAGGTTCACTTCAGACTTGCTTTGAACAACTCAGTGATGTGAACCACCAAGAAATCGCACATGGCACATGTTTTACCACTAGCTCAAGGCGCCTAGGGTTAGTTGGGCCGATAGGGCCACCAGTGCTATACATGAGAAATGCA
>Ga0126342_10002360_pt1 | contig 29285 bp, 26 predicted proteins | sample Cyp1metagenome_FD_92528 | JGI IMG/M metagenome (GOLD analysis project Ga0126342, IMG submission 92528) | Coral microbial communities from Lord Howe Island, Old Settlement Bay, Australia - Cyphastrea 1 metagenome | ecosystem: Host-associated > Invertebrates > Cnidaria > Coral ...
ACACAGAGGCTTTTACACAGAGAAGCCCTTTACACAGAGCAACTTTTTCATAGAGGAGCTTTTACACAGAGAAGCTTGTACACCCAGAGGCTTTGACACAGAGAAGTCTTTACACAGAGGAGCTTTTACACAGAAGCTTTTACACAAAAAAACCTTATTACAGAGGAGCTTTTACACACAGAAGCTGGTACGCAAAGAAACTTTCACAATCAGAAACCTTTACACGCAGAGATTGTTTTACACAGAAGCTTTTACACACAGAAGTTTTACACAACAAAACCTTTACACAGAGAAGTTTTTACCCACGGAAGCTTTTGCATACAGAAGCTTTTACGCAAAGAAACTTTTACACACAGAAACTTTTACACACAGAAGCTTTTACACACATTTTTTTTCACAAAAAACCTTTACACAAAGGAACTTTTACACGAAACTTGTACGCACAGACGCGTTTACACACAGTAGCTTTTACGCATAGAAGTTTTTGTACAGAGAAGTCTTCACCCATCTTTCATCATGTCTCATTTTCATGACCATTCACCATCTGTCATTTTCATATCTTCCTTTTCATGCACTCCCTCCGACGTCTAGTTTTCATTTCGCACGGTGTTCTGTCCGTCCACGCTTCGTCCTCGCTCCCTCTGCGGCGAAGCAAACTAGACTAGAACCCAAGAATAAATAGCGACCAGAAAGATGGGATAGAGTTAATTACATTAGCAGAAATAGCGGCTAGAAGAATGTAGACGTAGCTGGCACAGCATGCTGTGGTGAATTGTGGCCCCTGATACCATCAGTGAGCACAATGTTTCAGTAAAGCTCTTACGTCGATTTCGTGCAGAGCACAGCTGCCCACGCCACAAGATTTTGTAAAAAAGGCGTGCTGTGTGCCGTTTTGCTTTTGGGTTCTCTGGCCCACCTTGTTTTGGGTGAGACTAGGCACACTGGAAGAAACAGGAGCCGCATGGAATCACTTTTTGGCCATGCACTCAGGTGGAGATTTCTGATGTTGATGCCGAGCTCTTCAACGAATTGAGCAGCTCTTCTGTGATGCGCGTCGATGCAAGTATTCGGCGGCCTCCAGCCGTTTTGGCACAGGCAGCCTTGCACGGACTTTATGGATGCTTTGCCCTTGCCTTCTGAATGGTCCCTTCATGCCACAATCAAGGGCCTCGGTGATCTCTACCGTATCTATATACGGTATCTAAACTAATAAACGCACAGACACACACGGACACACACACAGATATTATACATGCTATGTTTACATGCAATAGATATGCACGTACACGTTATATGTGCCTCATTTGTTGTGCCTCTGCTCAGCCATGACGCACCTGGAGGTGCCTCCAGAGAATGTGTGGGCACAGGCCCTGCAGAAGGTCGAAACTCACGGCAGGAATTTCCAAGAGCTGCGGTGCATAGGCGCAGACGTGCAGACAGCACGGAGAAAATGCAGAACATGCCTTCATATCTCAAGGGAGCGGGTTTCGTCTGTAAATATCTAAGTATATCCAAGTCCTGCAATATGTTTCGATTTCTCTTTCTGAAGTCCGTGCAGGAAAGCAGTTGGACTTTCATCTGGACTGGGCCAACACTGTTTCTGGCGATGCAGACGCCAAAGAGGAAGAAGAACCATCAGTCTGGCGCTACGTGCCAGATGATGGCTGCCATATAGACATTCGGTCAGTTCCTGCAATTGCTGGCAGCAGGCTGGGTCACTGCAAGACTATATAAAGCAATGACTGCTGTTCTCAAGGTTAGTGGATGGTTTGATGGCGTTCAAATTATAGCGCGGTATGAAGCAGGAATTGATTGGCCAAGATCTTTTCAGATCTTTTCAGTCGCAGAGTTTTGATGAACTGGTTTTCTTCGCTTGCACAGGACTCATGAGCGCCTTATAGCTGGAGAGGTTTTTCGGGTCTCTGAGACGTTTGAGGGCGCTGATGGCACCCTCTACCTGAAGCTCGCAGATGGCCGGGGCTGGGTGTTTGAGAGCAAAGCTGGAATTGGAACTCTGTGCGTACGGTGTCAGTCCGATAGTGTTGCTCGTTTGCAAGACGATGAGCCGTTGTACGGATATGGAGAGCGTAAACAGAGCCCAGACATGCGCAACAATCATAATTACGAATTATATGCGTCTAATTACGGTGATGACTAAGACAAGAGGAGGCCAGGTGGTCAGACCGGAGATTTTTGCGCTGTCCTCATTTTGGGAGCCGAGGAGTCGGAGGGGCATTCTGAGGAACTCAGTGCGGAGCCCAGACAACGGCCAAGCATCGTAAAAAAACAATCGGCTCTGAGGGTAGAGACAACAACAAACCCCAATGATCAGGCAACATCATGGGCCTGGGTGTTTTTTTAAAGCAACTCTTGCGAGTCATATGCCCGTTCAGCCTAAACTTCAGCGCGGCATGGAGTGTGATGCTTTTGTCATGTTGATGTTTGCCGGACTCATTGCCTTTGATACACCTTGCAGCCTTTTTTTAAATTCCTCAAACATGTCAGAAGCAGGGGCAGGTTCTGCGAAGCATGACGTGCCCTCGCCATGTGGGCGTGGAGATGACGAATGTCACCGGTTTAGCACCAACTTCCATGAACCTTTGCGCTTCATATACCTGCGCTTCCGAGGTATACATGATAGCCATTACATTGGAATAAACCGCCTGCGGTTTTTCTCAGGCGAGACTGACCATCCGTTCAAAGTGCTTATGGCAGATGGCTCCAAAGAAGCAGCAGCTGCTGCGGAAAGTGTTGTTGCAGCAGGTTGGTGGGCTGTGGTTGGAAAGGAGCACTCACTGCTCTTGCAGCTGGAGGACCCTGCATGTGTTTCGCATATCGGCCTGTGGTGCGCCAATGTGGGGGCAACACCATTGGAGATTGAGATTTCTGATGCTCGGCCACACTTTCCTGACCTTTGCTTTGCTGAGGAACCAAATGATGTTGACCTTCAGATTGAGCAAAAAGACCCTGTGGTTCACAAGGTGGATGCGGGGTGTGGCAAGAGCGAGGACGAATGTCACTTCTTTGACATCAAAGACTCGTGCAACACATATGCCATCAAAAACTTGCTGCTGAAGTTCAGGGGCATCCACAACAGCCATTATATTGGGGTCAACCGCTTGCGAATCTTTCACGAGGAGACTGAGATCAAGTATCAAATCGTGGCAGCAGATTCGAGCAATTCAGAGAATGTGACCAAGACAGGTGGTTGGTGGGCGACTACTGGGCAGGAGCATTTCTTGGCTTTGGAGTTTGAAAAAGCAACACCGATCACATCCATTGGCCTTTGGTGTGCCAATGCGGGTGCAACCCCGAAGGAGCTACATGTAGTCAGTGATATGGCCTGGGTTGAAGATTTGACAAGTCTCCTGGAAAGCTTGGCCAATGACACATCACGCTCTTTAGGGAAGAATGCCCTGGACATGATCGAAAGAAATTCAGGCCTTTTGGTCGGCCTTGCTCAGGGGAATGAGCGCCTCCGATGGGCACTCATGGTGCAAGTCTTGGCCGGCGAAGCTCCAAAATTTCCCATCAAACAGAGCGATGCTTTGGGCCGACTCCAAGCTCGTCTCTTCTGCGAGACTGAGTTGCAGGGTGGCAGCCTGAGTCAAAAGTCAAAAGGTATCACGGGTTTGGGCTGGCAGGCGTTTCCGACAGGGAAGATGCCTTCGCTGGAGGAGACATCTGTGGAGGTGGAGTCGCGGTTGCTTTGGCCTTCCAAAGACCATGGTCCAGAATGGTTGGGGACTGGCCTGTATGTGCCACCTGGCGGCAAAATTTGCGTTAGTTCTGGTGGCGACATAAAGGGTTGGTCAGTGAGGATCGGTGCACATACTGATGATATCAGTGGTAGAGATGTTTGGCAGCGATGGCCACGAGTTAGCTCCCTTGTGCCTCTGACCGGCTCATCACAGATATCTATGTACACCCCCTTCGGTGGCAACGTCTACCTGGTGCGTTGCAGCAAGGCGTCGAAGGATTTGAAGGCGACCTTCTCTGGGAACTTGGTGCAGCAGCCTGCCGTAAGCATTGAGAAAGGAGTCCATGTGGATCTCAAAAGCCCCGGTGGATGGGTAGACTGTGAAGGTCGAAAAGTGATACTGACCCTGCCAGTTCATGCAGTGCGCACTGCCATGGAAGCTGGAGCAGATATTGTGGGGGCACTAGACTTCTATGACAGGCTTTGGGCTTGTTACCATGAGTTGAGCCCTCACACTGATCCAAGACCGCAACGAATTGTCCCAGACATTGAAATCTCGGTGGGCTTCATGCATTCAGGATATCCGGTCATGACACACTTCGAGGGTGTGCTGGACACGAGTGAAGCCTACCCCATTCCCAAGGTCTTGGATGTAGCCCGTCTCAAGAAGGAGGGAAGCTGGGGTCTTTTCCATGAGCTGGGCCACAACATGCAGAGGAAATCTTGGACATTCAAAGGAACCGTCGAGGTCACTGTGAATCTTTTTACCCTTTGGGGCATTGAGAAGTTGTGCGACCCCATGGAGAAACCGCACCGCAGCTACAGCACGGAGATGCCTATGGACTTTGTCGCATCAGGATCTCCAAGAGCCAAGTGGGACAATGACCCCTTCCTGGCACTGCGGACGTATGCCCAGGTCATTTCCACCTTTGGTTGGAAGGCACTTCAAGCGACATTCAAGCGTTATGCTGAAGAAGGTGAGGTGCCTCGAGACTATGCCAAACAAGTGAGTTCATTCGTGCACACTTGGTCCATTGAACTTGGACGTGACATTCGGCCTCATTGGCGACACTGGGGCTTCTATGAAGAGTTGAAAGATGCAGATCCGGAGCTGGACAAGTTGGAGCCCTGGAGTTTTGCAGAGACCAATGGCTGACCAATGGCTGAAACCGGTACTACGCCCTTGACTAGCCGACTAGCCAGTAACTACGCAGGTCGTTGTGAAAGTGGCACTTTTCACTGGCCATGCCAGGTGTGCCAGACATTGCCAGACCACCACGCTGCTTGTCAAACAACTGTCTTTGATGGGACCTGAGAAGAAGGCTTAGTGCCACCTGCCTTTTTTCGAGCGGAAAACAGGTGCGATTCCCTTTGAAACGCATCAAATTGCAACATTGCAACGACGTGCTCAGATCAGCCCCTTTTGATGTGTTCTGATCTTTTTCTGTTATTCAATGCCGGCAAAAGCAGCAAGAACCGGTATGGAACAACTGAAGACTGATGTAAGGTCAGGAAAAGCCCCTCAGTGGAGCGGCTGAAACTATTTCAGCCTGGCGCGTTGAGATTGAGGAACGGGCAGAGACCCTTGGCAGCTTTGCTGCAGATTGCCGCTCGGCAAAAAAAAAACACTGAAAAAAATACTGGAGTAAATTTACCAGCTTCATCCAGCTTCCATAGCTGGTGCTTAGCTGTTGCATTGGACATCGGAGCAACTTGGGCACCCAAGGTGAGGAGGAAGTGAAGACGTTTGAGGACCAGATCTCGCTTGACACCCGGATGTGCCCTGTAAATCCCTGTAAGACTCAATCAATCCATATCAATGCTGGAATTCTATCCGTCCTTCTGTCCTTGCTGTCGGGACGTGATCGACTCGTCATTTGAGTCGATTTGGGAACCAAGGTCTAGTACTGCTGCCATGGCAGGAGAACTTGAGGCAGCTTGGCCGGCAAACTCGCGCACTCTAGATTTCTTCTTTCAAGGAGAAAAAAAAGAAGATACTGTAATGTAATGTAATGTAAACAATCTGGATTCCAAGTGCGCAGTTTTTTTTTTGGCATTATCCGATAACCCAAGGCTTCTTCAATAAGCAGTGACCCACCAAGGCTTTGCACCGAGAGAGGGCTCTCACTGCGCGCCGCGCCGATGGCCTGCGCATGCGAAGAGAAGAGCTGCTGGTGCAGCTTCGCTTGGTGGAGGCGCCTCGTGATGGGACTTACCATGATGATCCGTGATGCCAAAAATCAACACCAACGGCACCAAGATTGACCCCTCTGACCATGCGACCACGGAATCTGGACAAATCTATGAGTGACAGTCAGAGTTCTGTCAGTGAAAGGTCACAGTGCAGCTGTCTTCAAACGACCGTTGCCTCATTCTGGTTCCCCTTCACCCATGGGCAGGAAGAGATACAAGAGGTGGAATCTGCTGATGCAGAGCTTAATCGCAGCAGCTCGTCCCCTCGTGGAGCAAACTGGTTTGCATGACTAGGTGATCAGGGCCCTTGACATCATATAGAGATCTGCAAATCGATGCGGGTCCAAATGTTCTTTGAAGCATGAGTTTCAGTTTCGCAACAGCAGTGCCTCAGTCAGTGTGTGATGTAAGGAGAGTCTCAGCTCAAGAACAGCATGGCTCGGGTTTCCAAAGAACTGGCCGAGCAGCTTGAAACGTCTCAGGCTGGTTCTGTTGAGGTTTGGCAATGAGAAAAAACATGAAACGAAGAAGCAACGATCAAGCACGGATTTGAAGATGTAAACACGGCAATGGACCGGACTCTGACTTAGGAAGACTGGGATGACCTGGGTGTGCGATAGATGCGATAGCCTGCAAGGAGAATGGCCTGGTGGCCGCATGCAGACAACGGGTCCTTCTTTCCACCATCGAAGCCTCCAAGTCTGTGGCCGAAGCTCGGTGCAATTTTGAAGCTTTCATTGGGGAGGGGGGGAGGGGGCCGAGGGGTTGTCTAATGGACCCAACCCTACAGTTGTAACAGTTGTAGTCGTAGTGGTTTGCAAAGTGGCAAACTATTCTTCCTTTTTTATTTTATTGTGTTTTAAGAATACTATAACTTATTTGATATATATATATTATCATATCTATATCTATATCTATATGCATTTCAACATGCACACAAACACACGGATATATATATATATATAATATACATATATAAACGATCCCAAATTTCATCAGACATGGGTGGTAAACACACGTAAAAACGATCCCAAATTATAGGTGTATGATTGGGTTTGCCACATTGCATGTTTCATCTTTTGATGGATCAGGAACAGATCACTCAACGAGCTGCGGTTGCTGCCAATGCGGTCCAAGGCCGTAAAAGGCCGGATTTGGCACGGCTTTGCGGGCTGTGCTGAAACATTTCTGAAACAAATTGACGAACCAACTGCAAGAGATTAACCTTTTTAATCTGCAAGGCTGAGCGGCCAACAAAAGAAGGTGACTTCTGCCCTGCTGGAAAGTGCGAGGGCCTTGGCTTTGATGGTTTTCCGTGATGTTTTTCCATGGTTTTCGCATTTCCAACTGGCCCCATTGGCCCATCGGGAAGGACAGAGCAAGATACCACGAACTACAAGAGATGATCTCCAGCTGGCAAGAGCTGATTTGGGGTCCTGGCCCAGAACCCAGTGAGATCAGTGAGCGATAGTCCGATAGTGTTTGAGTGTGCTTGAGTGCTTGTGTGGTAGCAAGATTCTGACTTTCAAAAAAAACATTTATATATATAACAAACATTTCGCCTCAGTTCAGCTTTGTGGTTGAGGCAGTGGCATTCTGGTTGCCAACCCCTCGGCTTCGGTGGCCCTTCATGCAGCCCATTTGCAGGCAGTTAGCCTTGTTGAGGACCTGCATTTTAAGTATTGCCAGTTGCCAAATATCTTCGATTTCACTACGCCACACCAGCCTGCTTCCAGCCTGCTTTGGACGAAAATGTAGGACTCGCAACGTGAAGCTGAAGAGCCCCTTGGCCATGTGCGGTAATTGAATGAAACCGATGCAATCCCCATGAAAGGCTCCTGAGCAGAAGAGACTTGGCATCAGAAAAGTATTGTGTTGCTGGCTCTCACTGTGCTTTGCCAAAGTCTAAGGGCGGCATCGACAAATGGAGCTCTAGGTTTTGAAGGTGCAACCCGTCCGGGTTGGGGCATTGGGGTTTTCTGGAGATTTCTTGGCATTTTGATGGCATATTGGTTCACTGGACATCTCTCAAGTTCATGAGTTCTGACAGGTTTGTGGAGACTAGGTTCTTCAAGTTCCAAGTCCGCTATCAGCAGACAGATGAGCCGTGCATCTGCTGGTTACAAACTCATGTGCCCTTGATGCACCTGGTTGTGGAGCTCTTGAGCTCGGTGGAGCTGCATTGGTGTGTCCCCGTTCTCCGCTTGGCCTGCATGATGTTTGGAGAGGCAATTTGCAAGTTGCGGCAAGTTTCCTGTTGATGCTGTTGATGTATGCCAATTTGAGAATATTGTCAGTGTTCTGCTATGACACACACACACACCTATACATCAGTGACGGCATTTATTTGGTTAAATGGGGAGTAGTATTTGGGCGTTCCCCGATTTGTCGAAAACATCACAATTAGGCTGTAAAACGAGGTAGGAACACCCCAAGAGCGAGGTAGGCATCACATATCATCACATGTAAAGCATTTAGCTATTAAAAGCACGTGTGGCGTTGGAAAACGAGGTCAGACCCCAAAAAGCTACCGGACTGGAGAACAAGGAAGGAACACCTCGTCAATCGCGCTATGTACCAAATATCGTCTGCGGCTCATATATACATGATAATCATACATGTGTATGTAAATAAATAAATATGTTTTAAACATTTTTAAATATATAGATAAATAAATAAATACACACATAAATAAATGCATAAATAAATAAATAAGTAAATAAATAAATAAATAGATAAATAAATAGATAAACAGATAAATAAATACACACACACATATATATATATAATATGATAATATGAATAAACATGTGCATTATACAATCATACATGTATGTACATTGAAGCTGACAGGCACCCCCTTGTACTCGTACGTACTTAGGCGGGAGCAACTGTGCGAGAATCTGACACGACTTGGGGAGCTGCAATGCGCAACTACCCGAAAAAGTTTCATAGCCAGCACAGAGCACGGATGTCTGGAAGGGGATGTTGCCTTTGGCAGGATGGATGCCTTGGTGGAAGCAAAGACAGGACTGTACAGAGTTTTTATGGCCACCCGAAATTGACAATCCGAAGAACTTAGGCTGAAGTCTCGGGCAGACAGGGTGTCACTAGATTAAGCCCATTGAAAAGTGGAAAAGGAGAAATTAGGACATGAAGTCGTAACGAAACTTCTTCTGGCCGAGGTCCTGTATCAACTGGATCCACTACGAGTTCAAGATCTGGGAGTGGATTTTTGCAAGCTTTCGGCATAGGAGGCAGTGCCGGCCGGCTTTGTGCATTTGTCATCTTGGTTGCTTTCATCTCTTGTCCCAGATAAGTTGATTGAATTGCTAGGTGGCGACTCGCTGGAAGCTTAGGCATCTATACAAGTCGCAGCAGATCCCTCCTCTCATTGCTGATCTTTCCAAGGGCTATGAATTCGCGCAACGGTTCTGTTTTGTTCCGTTGCCTTGTCTCGCAACCTGAAGACGCTACATTCCACGACAAGGTCTGACAACGTTTGTCACTTGACAACTATAGTTTGTAAAAAGTCAAGCCACATACATGACCAACAGCTGTGATTCACCTGAGGTCCAAGGAGCCTCAAGAAAGCCAAGATTCATGGGCAGCCAAGGGCGCTGACGATGGCATTTGATCCAACTATGTTCAGCTCATCAAAACTCCATCTCAATATTTCCAGTAGAAGGTTGGTTTGTGGCATCCCTGATGTATTTCTATGCCCAAACCTTTCGCGGCGTGTGCTCCCAGAAAGCTGACAAACATCAGGTGGGACAACCACTAATCCAAAACATTCCAAAACAGTGACTTGATTTGGTGCACAGCTGCCGCACGGACACGTGCTTGTCTTGGCATGGATCGACTTGCCTTTCGATTGCTTGTCGATTCCCGTTCGCGTCATTTTTTCCAAGCGCAAGCAAAGTCTCACGTAATCCAGTTCTGGCCAAAGACAGCCAAGCAAACGCATGAAAGATAATGTGCAACTGTGAAAACCAAGTGTCCAGGCAGGATTGCAGGAACCAATGCGGGGGAGTTTCAACGGAAAATAATGGAACGCGCGTGCTTATAAATAGCAAACACATTATGACCGTCATAACACCATAACACATCATCAGTCATGGCCATTCCTATCCAATTTATCAGCATCGTATGAATCTCAGGTTTGGGTGCCACGGGCTGTGGTGGGCTCAGGAACTCTTTTTGGGCTCACAAGATGCACAGGAATTGGAACTTCAAACTTGATCAAGGTCTCGCGGATGTAAGAGATCGCCAGGAAAAGCAGCGCTCCAACAGTCATATGGCATAGATCTGCATAGAGAATCTTGAGATATCGTGAGTCTCAAATCTGACTCCTTGTTGGTTGTACCTGTATAGTGAAGGGCTGTCAGATACCTCTTTTGAAGTTTGGGCTCAAGCACGCTGCATTCGATTCGATTGATTGAGCTCAAACTCAAACACACAGATACTGGAAAAGCTAAACCCGAGGAGGTGTTGGATCCGCTGCAGGAACACTGATGATGTCCATGATCATCAACTGTTGATGACAGTTTCATTTATATAATTTGACTTTTCGTGCTGTGGCTTTGTCACCTTTGGACTAATGCTGCAGCCCCAGTTCTTCCGCTTTCATTGTGCTGAGTGACAATCACAGGCCCACGTGGGCAGCAGTATGATTCAGCATGATGCCAGAATGCATCATTGTGGAACGCGAACTGACAAGCCGAGGCCATGTCTACTCCTCCGAGCATTTTCCCAACGTTTGCCAGATACTGAGAAAAGCTGCTTGCACGTTTGCAGGTTCAATTCTCTTCACCTGATTGGATGAGCGCTCAGCTGGGTCTCTGCTTCAGCTTAGGGACAGATAGTCCGGCGGTGTGTTGGGCTTTTGCGAGCCATTGACCTCGTTGATAGCCCAGAGCAGTTGTCGGCCTTTGGGATCTTTGGGACGCCAAGCGTCGGAACATTTTTGTATTTTTTGTCAACAAGGTGCACAGCTTTCGTTGCTATACTTCTTTGGTGCTTCTGATTGACACCCTGAGGCAAGACGGATGGGGTGGGAGCGAGAGAAATAGAGCGAGAAAAGCACAAACTGGGCAAAGAAGGAAAAAGGAAAAGAACAAGCCACAGCATCAGAGGACCTAAAAGGAGATGAACAACAATGTGCGGGACTGTGGAGGCATGGTGTGCACTACTTGGCCCTGCCGCGCATGTTGGAGGCGAGAGGTGGTTCCAAAAGTCCATGAAACAGACAAAATAGGCACAAGTAAGTATAAGTATATATATCCATATCCATGGAGATACATGTCTCAGGCCGGTTCCATGAGTTGCATGCAAGAGACAATAAGAGACATATTTGTGTTCCATTTGATGGATGTTTTGAACGGCAAGAATGTGAGTCCTGTTGGAGCACTTTCGCATCATTGAAAATTCTGGCAGGCATTGTTGAGACCTATGCCCAGTGAAGGCCTCGCGGCTATGGCATAGCCACAGATGCAAGTTGCAAGCATTGCTTGATGATCTAGGATGATCTAGGTATGTTTGAACACAGCCGGGATCTGTAGCTGGATCCTTCTGCTTCAGTTGTGTGATAGCAGGAGAACGCACGACGAGTAAATTGAAAATTCCGGGTCAGAAACTATCGAGTCGAATCAGCTCCACGGAACAGCGTCTGGAAGGATCAGGGTCGCAGAATCAGCATCAAAGACAGTTGGGACTGTTGGGATGGTCGGGATGGTTGGGATGGTTGGGATGGTTGGGATGGTCAGGGTAGTCTGCAAGGCTGCCATCTATACTGTCCCGATCCAACCCATGTAGATTCTGATCCAGCCGCGCCGATCGGACCCATCCAGAATCATCCAGATTCCGATCTAAAAACAGACAAGAACTCTCCAGCTTTCCAATTTTTTACGAGGCTGACGTTTCTGTTTGCATGAGATGTGGGGTGTTGGGGTGTGGAGTGACTTGTATTTGTCCTGTATCGCTGAGAGGCTCCGATGCAGGCAGGGGGCAAACGCTTCAGCCTTTCCACAGGTCGCATGTTGCTGACGGCTTACGGGGTGGAAGCTTAACCCCTGCGAGGAGCCGAGACTGCAGCAGCAGCCACTGTGGCAGCCGCAACAGGCTTCTTGTTGACGGCGCTGAGCCAGGTTCCATTCATTGGCTTGTGAGGCTGATTATTTGTAAAGGTGTGCAGCCATGGAATGGTTTAGATGTTTAGATATGTTTAGATGATTTTAGAATATTTTAGATCACATTTGCCGGTGGCGACTGTTTGCTTTGCCTCTTTCTAGCTGTCGCATGTCGTTGCTCTTTCTTGATTTTTTGATCTTTTCTGTTTGGGTGCCTAGGCCTCGGCACTTGAAAATAGGAGTCGTCTGGTAATCGGACTCGATGCAACTGGATCAATGCTTCGAAGCGCTTTGGCCCGAAGCCTGTTGCGCGATGTGGCTGCTTCGACAATTAGATCTTTGCCTGAGGGTGCTATAGGCAAGCGCCCATTTCTGTCAAGCTCTTATTTCTGTATCCCACCTGCCAGCCCACAGCGCATGGAAAGAAACACCTCGCCCATCCTCACATCTATTGATATCTACTGACTGTGTCCACTTTGTTATGCTTAGTCCGTTTGTTCTTAGTTGTGTTGGCCGGTCACTGAGCATTTTCGTCGTGGCTGGGAGATAACACCGTCGCCGCCAAGCGGATTTTCCGGCGATGCCTACCGCTGGCATGGAAGAAAGCATCAAGGCTAAAATGGTCAAACTGTCAGTGTCTACGCAGCTCTGCACACAAATTGGAAGCTATTGACCAACTGGAGAAACTCATTAGTGGCACTTTGAGGGCTGATTTGTCCCTGGAACAGGTGGCCGTTAGAGCAAGGCCAGTGAATCAGCGGGAGAAGAAACTGGAATGCGATATTTGCGTGTCTTGGCTAGAGTCTTTAGAGAGCCCCTTTTCCACCAAAGTGTTTGCAGAATTTGCATGAATTCGCGCCATGCACTTTTGGATATTTTTGGCTCACGGTATTGCGGAGCAAGGTGTCGATGAGTGGCAAGACGGTAACCATGCTTTCTGAGAGGCCACTGAAAACCTCAATAGTTTCGCTCTGCTGTATGACATCGGCTGACCAACTCTCATTTGTGCTGTTTGTGCTGGTTCAATTTGTCAGGAACCCCAAGCACTTCACCTATGATTACACGCACCTTGTCAAAAGACCCTAGAGGGAATATGACAAGGGAGGACCAGCCAAACTTCACAGGTGCAAGAGCATGCATACCACATAGATTCATAGATCCACATAGTACATCATAGTACACCATAGTACAGCGGGGCGGTGCAGTCCTCCTGTCGAGTATCAACCAGCGAGGTACTGGTCTGTGAATGCGGGAGAAGGATCGCAGAATGAGATCTTTGAAGACATTGGGAACACCATGCTCTCGCAACTATGCTGCATGTTCCGCAGCATTGCATTTCCACTAACTACGGAATACTACGGACACGCACGTGTTGATGCCGCAAAGTGGCCGATGCCTTTCCTCCCATAGAAACTGCAAGGAATGCAATCGATGGTTTCAACTGCACACTCTTCGCATACGGCCAGACTGGAAGCAGTATACTCAGACTCAGGACCAGCAGAAAAGATCTGCTACATTCAGGAGTTGTTTGGAAATCCAGTCACCAAAATGCATCCCTGCAAGATGCTTTTTGAAGTCCGGTTCCTAGGTGGGAAAAGCTACACCATGATGGGCGGACAAGACGAGGATGATGCAGGAGCTGTGATTGAATTCTGATATTTAACAATATTTTGTGCGAGTGAGTTCACCATATTCTGAACCGCGCCGCGCCAAGCAGGTGTAATCCCACGTATGATCGAGGGCCTTTTTGAGGAGAAAGTGTCTTGACCCAGAAGAGAAAAATATCATAACCAGCCTAGCCACGGAGAGCACACAGTACTCGTAGGAGTTTGGGTTGGGTTTGGTCATATGGGTTGCCCAGGATCGGTTGGAGAAGGAACCTCTGCAAGAGCTGGAGGTGTGATCGAAACGACTTGGGAGCTTGAGCAACTGACTAAATTATTAAATTGCTTTCTTTTTCAATATCAGCTCCGGGGTTTTGACCCAGTCTCTGATTTGCAAGGTGCGAATTTCCTACCTGGAGATCTACAAGGTGTAGACCTAGCCATGCTTTGCTGTTTTCTTGCACATTTCAAACGACGTTTTGGCCTTTTGCATCTTGTGCTGCAACGTTGGATGACAATCCGATTTCCACGGCCTGGGAGGAACAAGTCACCGACCTTTTTGCTGCGCTGAATTCCCGTCATGCAAAGGTGGGAATGATGGCTTGCTATTTGACCAGTACAGAAGACCCTGACGGTAGAGATACATCAAGGGCAGATATCGTCAGTGAATGTCAGTGATGTGTTTCGGAGTTGGGCATATAATTTGAGCGCCCAGGGTGAAAGTCTCAAGATTATGGAGCCTTGACTGCAGAAGAATTCAATAGGGTTGATGATTTGCCCTTCTTGCACTTAGCTCAGTATGGCATGCAGTTGATGGATTTGTCATGTCTTGGACTGTACTGTGACTGTACCATATATGATTCTCCGTGTGATTTTGCTGCTCAAGCCCCGCTCGATCACTTTTGTGTTCGATCACTTCGGTGGCACTTGCAGAGGAGACCAAGCCTACTGCACAATGAAGACTTTCCTCGCGGCGTTGCTTCCTTGGGTCATTGCGGGTCGCTATGCATCCCATGTTGCAAGCCCAGTGACCCGTGTGGTGAACATGCTCAAAGAGCTGGACAACAAGCTGGAGAGTGAAGCCGAAACAGAGAAGGACCTGTTTCAAAAATATCAGTGCTGGGCGGAATCCACGGTCAATGAGAAGACAACAGCTGTGGAAAAGGCCAATCAACGCATGTCCTCCCTGCAGACCTACATCTCTGACGTTGAAGCTGGGAAGATTACCTTCACAGCTGACAAGGACAACTTGGAGAAGGAACTGGCTGGCATTCGCTCGGAGCTTGCCAACATCACGACTGAACGGACCGAAGAACACAAGAAGTACGAGATGAACAAAGAGGACATGGAGAAGGCCATCGCCGGACTCAAGGAGGTCATTACAAGTTTGGAGGCAACCAGTTTGAATCCAAAGAAGGCCATGCTGATCAGTCTGCGAGGTGGAGATGCTGTGGCACGTCGTGCTCATGCAAATAGCTTAAAGGAAGGCCTCGCTGTGAGTGACAAATATTTGTCCAAGTCAAAACGCCAATTCCTGCATCGCTTCTTGGGCTCGACCTTGTCCACTGATCGCAGCCAGACTCAGGGAGTGGTTGATCAGTTGCAGAAAGTGGAAACCAGCATTGAAGGAGACCTCAAGGATGATGTTGAGCAAGAGGAGGAGGCAGACAAGACCTTCAAGAAGGTGGCTAGCCTGAAAGATGAGGAGAAGAAGACCACCGCGGCTATGCTGGCAAAACTTGAGCAGGACATGCGTTCCGAGAGTTGCAGTCTTTCCATGTCGTTCCAGAATTGATGCGTCAGTTTAACTTTCCCTAAACCTACGTGAATCTCAAATCGGTTATATAAGAGTAAAGTAAAGGTTGTTTTTTTCTTGACACTTGTTGGACCAACAGGAGCACGCTGCCCGTGCGCAAGCCATCGAGAATTCCAAGGAGGAAGTGGCAGATCTCAAGAGTCAAGTTGAGGCTGATGAGAAGCTGATCCCTGAGGTGAAGAAAGCTTTGGAGGACAAGAAATCCCAGTTCGATGAGAGATCTACTTACCGCCTTGGGGAATTGAAAGCAATTGGTGAGGCGATTACCTTGCTGACCGATGATGCAAATCGCGATTTGTTTTCATCTTCCTTTAGCTTTCTGCAGCTCTCCCAAAGTCAAAGTGCCAGCAAAGCCTTGTCCTCGGCCTACAGCGCCTCTCAGGATGGACGGGTGACTGCGCTGATGGCACTGCTGCATCAACAGGACTCCTCTGGTGCCTTTGAGACAGTTGTGGCAAAGATTAATGATATGATTGCACTCTTGAAGAAGGAGGATGCTGATGATCTGAAGAAGAAGGACACGTGCGTAGCCAACAAAGCCAAAGATGAGGCTTCGCAGAAGAAGTTTGAAAGATCTGTAGAAGATCTGGAGACAACAGTTTCCTTCAACGAAGCAAAGCTGAAGGAGATCACTGGACAGATTGAAGGGAAGAAAACCGAGATTGCTGATGTTGAAGCTCAGCTCTCCAAGGCAGCTGATGTGCGTGCTGCAGAGAAGGCAGAATTTACCAAAGCCACGGCAGACGACAAGGCGGCAGTGGGTCTGCTCAAGGAGGCAGCGAACAAAATCAGCAGCTTTTACAAAAAGGCCAGCCTTGCTCAGATGAAGGCCAACACAGAGCTCAGTGGTGCACCCAAGACTTGGGAGGGCAGCTACGGCGGCGCAGGCACACAGAGCACTGGTGTTGTCCATATGATGGAGGTCCTGATGGGTGACTTGGAAAAAGAGACAGAGGTTGCAACGAAGGAAGAGGCTGAGGCGGAGGAGGTGTTTCAAGACTCCAAGAAGGACTTGGAAACTGCGAAAGCTGGTCTGGAGTCGGCCATTGACCAGCTCGCAAAGGGCAAAGGAGCGGTGGATTCAGACAAGGAGGATGCCACAGCTGAAATGAAATTGAAGAAACAGTCCTTGACAGCTTTGCTCGAGAAGATGAAGGACATTGAGCCGGAATGCAACTACTACATTGTGAACTTTGCAAAGCGAAGCAAGAATCGCATGACGGAGATCAATGGCCTCGCTCAAGCCAAAGCCATCCTGGAAGGCAGCTCCTGAGGATTTGCACACATAGAGTGAGGAATCCGGCTGAGAGGAGCAAAAAGAAGTGCCAGAATTGCGACGTCCGGCCATCGCCACATTTATCACATTCCATATACTTCAGGATGCCTACTTGTCACTTACTCGATCTACCTTGATCTACTTGTCACTTCTCGTTGACAATCCTTGGCATGTTTCCCCCAGTGTCAAGAGTCCACACACCGTTGCTTCTCAGGAACATCCGAAGCTCGGGGTCTACGTGAAAGGATTGTATTTGATGCCGTGCGAAACAAAGAAGGACGTCATGGGCAGCTTGGCCATCATTTGGTAACACTTTGGCAGAGCGGGAGTGGGACCATGTGCGACCATGTGGGACCACTGGAACAATGCCAGTCACAACCCTTATATTGGCTGAGACTCTGTCTGCGCTGTACTCCCTTGACTATTTCCTGTAGAGGGAGATTCAGTCCAAATAGCACAACAGAAAACATGTGCCTACCAGCATCCTTCGAGGGATGTGGCAATCTGACAGGGTTTGCATGCATTCACCATCTGCTCTCAGGCAATCTGGAATATGGCCTGAAGATGCGCACGATAGCTTCAACAAATATGAATCAAAACTCATCCAGATCGCATGTGACCTGGCAAATGAAAGAACGCTAGGAGCCTGAGGTGTATGGATTATTATGGATTGCTTCAAAGTTGTTGATGATGTTCACATATGTTCACATATGTTCACTGTGAAAACATATGAAAACCGCATTGCATAATTTGCATATTGGTTTCACATTGCCATCGCCTATCCATGCCGTGGCGCCTTGGCTGTCGCCGAACTTGGCCTTCGAGGCAGTCTTTACCATCATTGTCAATCGCCTGGAGGGTGAGCGTCCAACCGGCAAAAACAAGGATGAACGGAAATCCCTGCAGGTTCCTCACCTGCACATTTTGGAATTCAACATGATAGATGATGTTAATTTACATATATATGTTAATTTCATTTAATTTCCACATGTTGATTCACTTGTCCAGTTGCATCCAGTTGTGCCCTTGTGCCTGGTTTTCCCGGAGCTCTCAGGCTAAGATCAATCTCATTGATTTAGCTGGCAGCGAGAGAACGTCCAAGGCATCTGCCTTGAATGTGATGGAAGCCTTGATCATTCTTGGAGAATTTCTCACATTGGACCCTTCAAATCCCTCATGTTAGGCCTTTCCCATGTGAACGTAGTCTTACTCGCACCAAGATTCTAGCTTCGCTCATGTCTGAGTTCAATGGAAGGTTTCCACATGAGCTCTTGGACCTTTTCTGTTTATGGGCCTCCTCCAGCAAACAGCTGCTTCGGGAGGCACAGACAGAGCAAGAAAGGCTGAAGGAAGGCTGTGCCATCAATCAGCATTTTGTTTGCAAAAAGCACCGCTGAAAGGAATAGGTGCAATTCCAAAGCCTCAATGTTGGTGTTTTTTTTTGGCATGTTGCTCGGTACTCTGTGATGTGATGGGTCTTGTGCTGAATCTGAAGCCGCCAAGGAGTCTTTCGCAGCTTGGTTTGGTCATCAAGCACCTTGCCATAAATGTCATAAAGGGCTTGTGGTTCCAGAACACCAGGTGCAATTCACCAAGTGACAACATTCTTCTCTCCTTTTGCTGGGCTCTGCCCTGGTTGCCGCATGGTTTGTACACCCTGCCAAGTTCATGGTTGCTAAGGATGCTCACCGAGCAAGCCAGTTCTGGGGGTCTCAAAGCCCCCATATTCCGAGCCTCAAAGCTGACCTTCTTGCTGAAGGCACCAAGAGCGACTACATGGAACCGCCAATGGCAGGGTTACCTGAAGATACCTGAAGTGTATTGAAGTGTCTCATCATGTCTCATTCACGGTAGCCACTGTTGATCCCCGGAAGTTGCGGCCATTTTGGATGCACATGTTGAAGGTAGATGAAGGTAGCACAGGCGATCCAACAGGAAGGTCCAGTGAAAGTGCGAGACTGATTTATCTGGTACTGTCATCCCGCAGCCAGGACTCTCTGGCAGGAAACTCCAAGACTTGTCGCTCAGCAATCCATAATGTAGGGTCGGCTCTGACAGGCTTTCGGATTTGCTCGCTCTGTAGGCACAACTCCTCAAAAGCAGTTGCAAATTTGGTTTGTGCTGCAAGGTATGATGGCTACAATCTCCCCAGCTAGCGACCCTTAAATGCAGCTTGTGCTGTTGACGTTTCGAAGTAATTGGGCCTTGGGCTTCATCACTTTGCACTGTCATCTCGGGGCCCTTGAGAACTGAACATGTCCAAGGACAATTATGATGAGTCGATCTCAACCTTGCGTTTCGCATCCTCAGTGCCAGCCTTGCTGCCAGCATCTTCCAAGTTGATGGCAACGAGTTGGGAAAACGTTGCGGTGCCTTTTCAACCAGCAATGATTGCACAATGTTAGGTGAAGAGCATCAAGACAGTGGCTGTACAAAACAAGAATAAGAAAGATGCGCTTATTGAGAATCTGCAGGAGGAGTCTTGTCATGACTTCAGGATGTGGAAGTTTGCGGTGTGTCTCCTTGATTTGGCTCAATGCCGCTGTTGGTTGACTCCCTGCCATGCATCCCCTCTCGCTGACCAGTCTGATTGCTTGAGGAAATGCGACTCTTGAAAGCTCAAATGGCTGCTGGCGGACTCAATGTACCTTGACATACCTTGACATCAAAATGACCACATCAGCGAGGCTGCTGACATTTCGCCTGGAGGCAGCCTGGGGACGTGATTGCAACCTGAGGCTCCAGAGGCGGCAGAACAGTTGAAGGAAAGAGAACGTCTGATCAAGGACCGTGCCAGGAACGGTTGCCTGTGGTTACCTTGTGATTCGAACTGGTAGCACTGCTTTCAGGAACAGATGCAGCAAGATTTTCAGACAGAGCTGCAGGTGAGAAGCATGTCGTTGGTGTCGTTCATTTTCCCCCGCTGTTTCGTTTTGAGGCTTCCCTATTTTCCCTCCATCCCCTGGTGGCAGGCAGCCAAGGAAATGACGCGAGCCAGAGAGAAGGCCTTGGAAGAGAGTGGCCTGTCCCATGGTCACATTACGGAGGCCAGGACATGAGGAATGAGGACATGGCCAAGGCTGCACAGCAGATATGTTAGGATAGATTGGCATAGATAATCATTTATCACTATGGAACACTATGGATGAGTTATGACATGTTATGACACATTGTAACGACATGTAACATATTGTAACGACACTGTAGGTATCTTAGCATGAACTTGTTGGAAACTTGCATCAACCTTTGCAGTTTTAAGCACTCTTTCAAGGCCTTCGGCATCACCAGTGGTCAGCCATACATGGTGAACATGGCTTTTGACCCAATGATGGCTGGTTGCCTCATTTACCTCATTCAGGCTGGGCATGGCTGGGCTTTTTGATGCTTTTTGTATCTTTTTGTGTTCGTGTCCTGTATTCACGTGCAGCCCTTCAGCCAGGGTCACTCTGGCCTCATGGGATAGGACTTGGTAGACATTCCTTTTGTCGTTTGATGTGACCAGGAAAGCAAGCCAACGACGATGGGATCACACAAAGACAATACCATTGTACTCAAAGGTGCCTGGCTTTTCCCCGAGCTGATGGCTGTGTTATCCTGTGTGGCGTTGCGAATGGTTTCTTGTGATTTCTTGCTTGAAGAGAGGAGAACTACATGAGAGGTTTTCCCGGGCCTTCCGTTTTTCCCTGAGCTTCTAGAGACTGCACCTCAACTGGGTTTCGATCCAAGGGCTGGGCATCCCTGATCATCTGTGCAGATTGGACAAGATGGACCAGGCATTACAGTCGCGCGCACGTAGAATCCTGGGATGGCGGTGAGAGTTTTGTGTGCAGAACAGATTTTCCTTGCACTTGGAGCACTCCTCCTTTCTGAAACCTTCAGTACTGTCTCTGGCCTGTATATCTAATTCATTCTAATTCAGTGATGAAACGAATTCGCACTTTTGAGGCTACATCCAATGCCTAGCATTGAAAAATACAGTATTGAAAACATGTTTGCAATATTTGTTGCCGCTGGCCTTGAGGAGGCTGCTACAGATGCTCTGGCCCGTCAAAGAGCACCTTCGGAGGTCGCGTTGTGATGTGCTGTGCTCCTCCATGCTCCTCCTGGATCCGAGCTGTGCAGTTGCAAAATCAGTTGCAAAATCAGTTGCAAAATGTTGCTAACCCGTTGCGAAGCCTGATCCTTCGGGTAAAGTACGGCTTGGCAGGGTGCTGGGCCTGTGAGCCTCACACGGCTCTCAGATGGTGCACGAGTAGCTGTGAATGGTGCCTAGCCGTTGCAGTTGGAAGAATGAGCAAGTGAAGGATGAAGTCATAGAATGAATCCAAACCCCTGAGAAATGACAATTTGATATGACAATTCAAGGCCATGATGTACTTCCCTTGCATTCTGTTCATTGCTGAGGTAAGCTGCTGGAGCCGGGGCAGACACGACTGCTTCAGAACGGCGACTTGGATCGACTTGGCCATGGTTGTGCCGGCTGTGCCTTGTGTGCTGCGCAGGCGATCAGATCTTCCTTGGTCGCATCTACGTCCTGAAGCCTCATGGAAGCAGTTCAATGCAATTCATGTAGCGGGACACTGCTGAGATTGGACGGGCTTCTCAAGCATTCTCAAGCTAGATGGTTTTGGGGTTCTCATTTTTCTTCTCTTGTGCTTGCGGACAAATCAAGAAGACATTTGACTGCCAGTTGGAAGCCTAGGCTCGTGTGCCCTGGTGAGGGGGCAGCACCCATGCAAGACGACTTGGTGCTACAAAAGGAGGAAATGGACACCTCTGAGTGTCTTGTCTTGACAGTTTGAAATAGTTTGATTGTGAAACTATTCGTATCGAGCAGTAGCCAAAAAACTTTTGCTGCAGTGAAGGCTGAGATTTCACTCGCTGCTTGATGCTTTTTGCATTGTGGGCCGAGGCTCAACAATTCGGCTTCATGGAAAAGCCTCCAAGACTATGTTGGACAAGTGGTTCGCCAAATGATCCTTGGCCCAGTTTAGTGCGAGAGGAAGAGAGATTGCGCGCGCACAGCGCACAGCGCACAGCGCACAGCGCACAGCGCACAGCGCACAGCGCACAGCGCACAGCGCACAGCGTACACACACAAACACAAACATACACACAAACACAAACACACACACAAACACACACACACAAACACACACACACAGACACAGACACAGACACAGACACAGACACACACAGACACAGACAGACACAGACAGACACACACAGACACACACAGACACACACAGACACACACAGACACACACAGACACACACAGACACACACAGACACACACAGACACACACACACACACGGCCAAGTTATAATTCATAGATATGTGTATTTTTTCGAGTTCGTGCATAATTATACATATAGAGATATATCTGTGTAGACCTATATTATATAGAAGATATGCAGTATCCGACGGGGCGGGATTTTCCACAGTGGGAAATCGCTGGAAGTTGCGTACAAACATTGAATGAGACTTTGTGGTACGCTGTTGTTACGGGACAGGTCTAGCAAGTCAGCGGCATCCCAGCTATTGGATGAGATCAAGTTCCTTGTCTGCAGACCACCTTTGCACACCTTGGCACGTGGAAACATGCCCTGCTAGCCGATGAAGCGGTTGAAGCTAAGGCTGGCATGCCGACTGACAGACGAGGCCCATGATTCGTTCAGAACGCGCCTGTCTAGCCCAAGGTTTTCGGCCTTGTGGCCCATGACTTTGGCTCAGAGCATGAAGAGAAGCAGGATATATCAAAATACGATAGGTACCACAATGGTATCACAGTAGTAACTCAGTAGTATCATCAGAATTCATAATAATTAGTATTATAATGTATTATATATATATATAACAATAATATTACAAGTTAGTTAAAAGTGCCACAAGTACCATAGGACACCATAGGATACCATAGGTATTTACAAGATTTTATAAGTCACATCCCTTGTCACATCCCTGCCAGGCCAATGAGATCACAGCTGAGTGCAGAAAGGAGGGCCTGTCCTTTGAGGTGGACCTGACCAGCACCTATCCACCGTACCTGGGCGGAAGATACTACTATAGACTACTGATACCTGAACCTTCTAATAAGGATTTAATATGATTTAATATGATTTAATGAAGGTTGGCGGAAGTTTCTAAAGGTTTCCAACAAACTGTTTCTAAAGGTTTATATGCTTTCGATTTTCTTTCTCTTTGTGCCGTTCTGAGCATGATATGAAGGCTAGCAGGGTCCCTTTCTGGAAGCGGTTCCTTCCTACTGATCACAGAGCCCCCTGACGTCTTTAACGTTCCCATTTTGTGATGGCTTGAGAATTACACACAATGTAGCCAATGAACAAAACACAGCAAGGTGTGTGGCTATTCGTGTCCTTGAGTGCGAAAAGGGCCGGGATTGCAAAGATGAGGAGGAATGGAAGAATCGGAGTCTTGGCACTTGAATTTTTCAATATCTCTGAATCAACCCAGGTTTGAATGACAGTTTGAGGTTCTGCATGTCGTCATCCTTTCAACAAATCAAAGGTATATCTGGTCTGTGCGCCAGCTCAATGAGAGATTGGACCGCATGAAAGACTACTGGCGGGAATGCCAAAACTATGGCGCCTTGGCTGGTTGCTAAACTATATTACTTGTAATTGCGATAGTGCACCAATATAATCCAATATATATATATAATTATACATATTATGCATTGTGTAATGATATGATATACTATGATAACACAATGTATATAATGTAAGAAGTAATATACACATATATAATCATATATATATATAATATAATGCATTGCAATAATTGCAATATACTATTGCAATATATTGGAACATAATAATGACAATAATAGTAGTAACAATAACAGTAATATTGTAATATATATATATATATTTGTCACAGCATATGGACTATCAATTAATCATATTGCTTCTATAAACATATGAAGCAATGCTAAGCAATGTCAGTCTGAAGCAGACGCTGGGAGGCAAACCGGTGGAGCTGCCGCTGTTGGAAGATCCCTGGCATGAAGCCGAGCCCACGGAGATCTTTGAGCGGATGAGACATTTGGAGATGCTTTGCTGAAGACTTTGGCATGTCACTGAAACATAATCTTTTCATATCTTTTCAATTTTCAATCTTTTCATGGGAACCCTTATGCGGCACAGATTGAACTGCGGTGAGGATTGTTAGAAGATGTATTTTAAGTATCAGGGATGAAGTAAAAGAACAGTCCTGTCGCGACACGCGGAGCTTATTGTGCGGTATCAGGAAGTACATGGAAACTCCAATAAGAGGCTTGCAGACACCGCTGAACGGAAGCTCGCACAATCTGAGGAGCATGGTGGAAGAGGCGGAGAGAGCGTTTAAGCTATCTCACGGTTCGCAACCACTGATCACAAGGCGCCCATGTTGCCCGCTGTTGCCACCGATTGATGCACAATGAACTGCCCCCAGCATCCCCAGCCCTGCAGCAGCCATACTAAGTTGTAGTTGTAGCGATTCTTTGAGAGGAGCATGGCGACAGAAGCTGCACTTCTTCGTTTGTCTTTCGGGCTGCTTTGTTTGCAAGTCGCTGACAATAGTGAAAATAGTGAAAGACCGCGATTGCCAAAGACGGAAGCTAAGGTTGTGGAGGTCATGTATGATCGCTGGAAAAAGAGAGCGCATCTTGGTGTAAGTTTTAGATGAAGAAAACACATGTTGCCTGACTTCATATGTGCGTTTGGTAAGGCAGGACATCCCATGGCCGAGCAGCACTTGTAAAGGCTGGAAGTGGCAGGATGAGGTCTTGCTGACCTGCTTAGCCAAATCCAGCCAAGCTTGAAGACATTTCTCTACTGCGTGCTAGTGCGTGTTTCCAAGCGCAGTCATTTTTGCAAAACAACCTCCCACAGCGTCGCTCCTTTGAAACCTTTGCATGCGCCAGGACCACTATCGTCCCTGACAGGTGTTGGGCTCAGAAGTGCAAGTTCCACGGGTGCGAGTGGCCATGGATAACCTTGGAATGCCAGGCCCTTCGGAGCCAGCAAAAAGCTGCTCAAACCAACAGACAAACCGCCGCTGAGCTGCAGCTCTCGTAGAACATGGATTTCAGAGACTTGCACTGGTTTTCCATGGTTTTCCCATCTTGGTCTTGCTGAGCCTTGATAACTTGATGAAACTATGAGGCCAACAACTTCTGGAAGGAGACTCACCGCACAGATTTTTTGAAAGCCATTGTCATGAGAAGTGCTGGCTCCTGCGGCTCCTGCTTGATTCTGGTCCGTTTCTAAATAACCACAGCTGCTTGAGCAGGAGAATGACTTTGAAGCTGGCGGGACCAGAGCAGCTTGGATTGTATCTACAACAATTATTGACATATGACATATTGTATAGTTATCACTCCGTCATCATCTCATATCCAGAGAACTGGTACAGGAGCTGTTTCTTGGAAGCCTTGAGCATTTCCGTACTCCACTATGAGAAGAGACACATTGCTACCAAGCGCCCCGAGGAAAAGTCCAGAGAAGGCCATGGTTTGCTTCGGAAAAGCTTGGGACTTTTCTGGCTTGGTGAGTGCTTTGTGACGTGCTCCGCCTCGCCTTGTGGCGCAGGCTGAGCCGCAGCAAAGCAGAGGCAGCATTTTTGACAAATCTCCAGTGACCCAGCTGCGAGCTGCTCCATTGAAACATATTGAAACTCATTGAAGCACAAGCTGCAAGGAACTGATAGGAACTGTGTTTGTATGCTAGTTACTGCTAGTTCTGCTCGAAAGCGTTTGTTGCTTTTGGTGATGGGTGATGGTCCCGTTTTGCTTCATTTTGATCCATTTTACGGAGCCTCTTTTGAAGAGGGCCAAGATATTTCCAGAAGGCATTCCCATTCAGGCGTTGCCCAGACAATAACTTGCATACGAATCGAATCAAGGCAGGTGCATGGCCTTTCTTTTTTCCCAACCGTCCTGAATCAACATGCAGAAATTGTTTGGAAAGGGCACGCCAGCAACCTGCCTTCACATGCTATACTTGTACGGCCACTAAGCTTCAGTAGAATGCCTGGCTGAGCACAAGATCCCCTCAAAGCTAATGAGTAGTTGCCCAACTTGAGCTGGCCAGGATTTGTGGTACGTGCTAACGTGCTACAGTAGCACACTTTACTAGACCCCCTGCAATTTGCCTTTGCATTCTTCCACGGGCCAACCTGAAAGGTTTTTCCTCCCACGCGTCGCCTGTAATATGCTGGATCGGGTGCCGGGTGCAAGCTTCCGACTTGATTAATAAACCCAGTTTCCAGAGTTGTTTCACAACAATGACTTCTGGGTTTGCTCTGCCTTACTTGTGTGTTTCGTTTCTTCCGCAGAGGTTCGTCCTTCATTTGGTGGCATGGCCTTGTCGTGTCAGAACGTGTGGGACTTCTGGCATCACTTTCTTTTTATTTAGGTCATGTTCATATTATACGTAAATATTTAGGTCATGTAATACTGTAAGCTTGATAGCTCAGATACCTGCATGTGGTTTTGAAATCCCAGCCCAGTCTCTGCTGCGTGCGTGTCTTTATCTTCTTGCGCGTTTGGTTTGGAGCATAAAGTTCAACTTGCCCTGCTGCGGGACCGAAGCTGCAAGCTCTTTGGCTAAGGCAAGCAGCCCATCCAGGCTTGAACCGGACCCTCGGAAGTTTGAACTATGAGGGAAAGCGATGGCAAGAGTAACATAGAGGAACCATTTGATTGAATTTCACGACAGGTTAGCACAGCATTTCCAGCAAATTGTCTTAAGAGAGTGCTCCTGGAATGTCCTCCATGTAACTGTAAGATCATCAAGATCTCTGGACCTTGAGTAGATCTACAGACATCGCCAGAAGATGCCATAAGCATGAGCGCTAAGAAGGACGCTTTGGGCCCTTCTGTAGTGGCTCGCTCTAGCTCCGTCTTGACTCAGGAAGCCACTCCGGAGATTGCACGCAAGGGCAAGCAGGTCGAAGCCGCAATGGCGGAACTTCAACGGACACTTGGCCTTTTGTCCATCATGATGGGAACCAATTTTTCCAGAGAGCAAAGTGACAGGTATCAAGGATCATCAATGATCATCAAGGATCATCAAGGCATGTCAATGCGGCAGGCAGTTGAGTTTCAGCAGATTCTTGCTGCCAAGGCAACTGGATGAGCTGCTTCCTTGCATTTAGGGCCGTGTGCACTTTTGCGGCAGAGGCTTTGGCACGGAGAGTGCGAAGACAAAAACACTTCCATAAGTAGAGGGCAGGACTTCCTTAGTTTCTCTATGTTTATCTTATTATTTATGTTTCCACTGAACAGCATGGTAGGGGGAGTCATAGCAGTTGGTGGATGGAAATTAGATGTAATTACATTAGGGAATGATAGTGACGGTGTAGCAATGGAGATTGTCGAAACATTTGGGCTGCCTCTTGAGATCCTAGTCCGTTCTAGAGCATCCCAAAGACATCCAAAGACCCTTGGCGTGCACGCTGCCGCGATGAGGTCAAACCAGCAAAAAGCGGCTTTGGAACATCAAAAGGCTGCAATGGAACATGACCTCGAGGCAGGCTCCTGCCATTGCTTTGTGAGAGAGAACAGGCTTTTCTTTTAAACACATCCAGACATATATCCAGACTAGCTGCAAGGCGTTTGCGGTTTTTGGATTTCTCTTTCCAGATGCTTTTCCCTGGCTTCGTGTCGCGTTCTCCACGTTGCAGAAGAACATAGAAGAACCTCAACTTTCAATCTGTTTGCTTTGCAGGTTGCTTGGGAGCTGGTCAGCGAACTGAGGCACTGCTTGGTGAACAAAATGCAGCAAGAAGATCAGGCCACTCAGATATCTCACATATGACTCAGATTTCCAACAAGGTTGGTTTCTGATTAGTTTTTAAAGGGGCTGAAGCACAACATTACTAGTGATGACTCTGAGCAGGCCATGGCCACAGGCCAAAAGAAGCAAGAGGACTACGAGTTGCTTCATACGGGATGTTTCTGGAATTCATTTTCATCGCTTAAAAAAATCAGAGCGCACGATCTGAAACATCCGACTACACCATTTTGTTGGTCTTTCACCTACTTGAAACATCTTGAAAGCACAACAGGAGGTCGAGAAACCTCAACGTCGGCAGAGCAGCTCACAAAGCTTCTTGGTCGAATTTCGTATCCAAGGACTGAACATCTCAGCATTTCCATGTGCATTTGCTTTGCTGTCGTTGGGTAAGGCCTCCTGGCACATGCGGATGCTTTAGCCTATGCAACTCGAGCAGCAGTTGATGCAGCAAAGGCCGGCCATTCCCGCGACATGCCCCCTCCAAGCGCACAAGCTTTGTGTTGGGTTGAAGATGTTGAAGTCACTAGACAGGCTGTGCGGACAGCCAAGTTCCAGAGTGGCATCGCAGCGCTACCGTGGAGCTCCCCACAGCTAGCAGTGAAAGAAAAGGAGCAGAGGATCGAAGTTATAGGCCGGCCGCACAGCCACACACAAGAGGATCGTTGGATGCTGTTAGACATCGAAGGGATATCGAGGAGTGATGCCATGACCCTGGATGGCAGCCTGCAGGATATACAGCGGAACCAATTTCACGAAGTGTGAGCCCGGTCCTGAAGACTAGGTGACCAATACAGACGAACTCAGACCAACTGACTAGGTCTCTTTTTTGGGTGTATGTAGCTTGCTTGACTGAACAATGCTCTCACTTTTCATGTGATTCCAATCACTTCAGCTTTCTAAATGGGTGCTCGAGGTCCAGCCACCAGAGGTGCTCCTTCTCTCTACAGGTGGGATTGCATGCAGCACAAGCTTGGAGCCCTCATGAGCCAACATGAAGGTTGGATGATGTTGCTTGTGGTGGCCATGTGACACGTAGGATGCCAGCGCCGCAAGCGCCGCAAGCGCCGCAAGCGCCGCAAGCGCCGCCAGCACCAAACTTGCCTGGAATGGTGACTCCTTCGCAGCAGATGAATTCCAGCAGGCCGGATTGAGAACTCTGTTTGCTGCTAAGTGCAGTTGTCAGTCTTATGACGCTCATCCTATCCCAAGAGAATCAAATAGTTTGCAGTTTGCCTATGTTTGCCTGTGTCCTGGACGATGCAGGTCCTGGGGGGAAGCAGCAGCGCAGCCAAGCATACAGCAGTTCAGCCAAAGCCATGGGACCTAGACCTTAGTATGCAGTGCATTGCAGTGCATTTCAGTGCTACGGTATCGCAGTTCTCGGTCTTCATCTTCTCCGTTGTTCTCATTCCTTTCTAGTATTCTCGGAAGTTTGCAATATCATTGAATCATTTCTTGCCGATATCATAAATTATAAGCCATAAGCCACCGTCCAATTCAATCTAGCCTTCAGATGTGATATATGGTAGCATTTGGCTCCAGGTTGCCTGCGGGCCTTTTTGTTTGATATGGAGCCAGCTTTGTCAATGTTTCTGGCAGTTGCAGCCATTCTGCCGTTTTTTGGTGTGTTTTCGGCTGTTACGACCCCGGTTGCACTTGCTGGTCCAAAGGTATCAAGCGATGGGCAAATTGAAGTGCTTCTTAGCAGCATGACCCTAAAAGAGAAAGCAGGGCAGCTGAGCCTCTTTGCTCGGCCTTGGGGCT